>MTLE01002555.1_pt1 | contig 14757 bp, 8 predicted proteins | sample 1982461 | NCBI WGS metagenome assembly MTLE01 (sample SAMN05712605, study PRJNA340218) | biofilm metagenome | isolation source: sample SPL anode biofilm adapted to -200 mV | place: USA | collected 2012-02-03
AGTCCTTTTTTGTTGATTTATCCGATAATAAAAAACACACAATTTTAATCAATTGATATGCCTTGTATTGTTAAAATAAGTGTTATATTTGTCTGAGATTATAAACAAATAGGTAATTATTGAACTTAGTTTCAGTTGTAGTTACGGGTCGTAAATCTGATTTGTTTAACGTTCCAAAGATTCAATTCGGGATACATTGCGCCCCGAATTGGAATGCACAATGCTTTTGTAAGAACTCTTTGGAATAATCCAAAGACGTAAAATTTAAAAGAAGAGGATTCCTGTATAAAATTACCGATATGAAGTTTTTCGACAATATAAATAATACCGTAAAAGACGATTTGCAAGACTCCGTTAGAGTAAACAGCAAATTGTCAATAGCTGCATCTTCTTTTTCGATTTATGCCTTTGAAGAGCTAAAGACCGAATTGGAAAGCATTGAAGAATTACGCTTTATTTTTACAGCTCCTACTTTCGTTGCAGATAAAGTTTCCAAAGAAAGAAGGGAATTTTATATTCCCAGACTAGGTAGAGAACGAAATTTATATGGATCGGAGTTTGAACTGAAACTCAGGAATGAAATGTCTCAGAAGGCGATTGCTAAAGAATGTGCCGAATGGATACGTCAGAAAGTTACTTTTAAATCAAATGTTACGCAAAATACCATGCCTGGTTTTCTACACGTAAAACATGAAAACGAATATGTTTACATGCCAATTTCGGGATTTACTACTACAGATATTGGGTGCGACAGAGGGAATAATTTGTGTAATCCTGTAAATAGATTGCCAGCACCACATAGCCAAAATTATTTGCAGATATTTAATCAGCTTTGGAATGATAAAGCGAAAATGCAAAATGTTACTGATGAAGTAATCCGAAGTATCAGCGAGGTATACAAAGAAAATACACCCGAATTTATTTACTATGTAACTTTATACAACATCTTTAATGAATTTCTAGAAGATATTTCGGAGGATGTTTTACCCAATGAAGCTACTGGATTTAAGAATAGTAAAATCTGGGATATGCTTTATAACTTTCAAAAAGATGCAGTTCTGGCAATTATAAATAAACTTGAAAAATACAACGGATGTATATTGGCAGACAGTGTTGGATTAGGAAAGACATTTACGGCACTGGCTGTGATCAAATATTATGAAAATAGGAACAAATCAGTTCTTGTTTTATGTCCAAAGAAGCTTACCAACAACTGGAATACATACAAAGATAATTATGTAAATAACCCTATAGCTGCAGACAGATTAAATTATGATGTATTATATCATACTGATCTTAGCCGAAATAATGGAACTTCAAACGGCTTGGATCTGAATCGATTAAATTGGGGAAACTACGATTTAGTTGTAATAGATGAATCTCATAATTTCAGAAATGGAGGTAAACTGGATACAGGTGAAACAGAGAAAGAGAATCGTTATATCAGATTGCTGAATAAAGTAATTCGCAAAGGTGTGAAGACTAAAGTTTTAATGCTTTCGGCTACACCTGTGAATAATCGCTTCAACGATTTAAAGAACCAATTACAGTTGGCTTACGAAGGAGACAGTTCATTGATTGACGATAAGCTAAATACCAGCCGGTCGATTGATGATATTTTCAGAAGTGCTCAGAAAGCATTTAACACATGGAGTAGATTTCATCCCGTTGACCGTACTGCAAGCAGATTGCTTCGAATGATTGATTTCGATTTTTTTGAAGTTCTGGATAGTGTTACCATTGCCCGTTCGCGTAAACACATAGAGAAATATTATGATACAAAGGCCATTGGTAAATTTCCTACGCGTTTAAAGCCATTATCATACCGCCCACCATTAACGGAACTGAAATCGGCAATTAATTATAATGAGATTTATCAGCAATTGATGTTTCTAAATTTAAGCATCTATACACCAACACATTTTATTCAACCTAGCAAGATGGGTAAATATGCCGAATTGTATGAAGATAATACGGTAAACATCAATTTTACACAAGCAAGCAGAGAAGAGGGAATCCGTAGATTAATGGCAATAAACCTTATGAAGCGTTTAGAAAGTTCCGTTTATTCATTCAGCCTTACCTTATCTCGCATCAAACAGCTTATTGAAGATACAATTCAAACGATTGATATTTTCGAAAATAACGGTCGTATACAATTGGATTTGAACGATATTAGTGGTTTAGATGAGTTTGAAGACGATGACCTGAATGAAGATAATTTGTTTTCAATTGGCAAAAAGGTTAAGATTGAACTTGCCGATATGGATTACGCATCATGGAAGCGGGAGCTGGAAAAAGATTGTGAGGTATTGGAGCTGCTGACGTTTATGGTAAATGACATTACTCCCCAACACGATAGTAAGCTTCAGAAACTATTTGAAATACTGAAAAACAAAATAGAGAATCCTATAAATGAAGGAAATAGAAAAGTTATAGTATTTACGGCATTTGCAGATACTGCATACTATTTGTACGATAACGTTAGCCAGTATTTGAAGGATATGTTTGGTTTAAATACTGCTATGATAACAGGTTCCGTAGATGGGAAGACAACAATCCCTAAGCTTCATTGCGACTTAAATACAGTTCTTACCTGTTTCTCGCCCATTTCGAAAGACAAAGAACTTTTGATGCCCCATAGTTCTGCTGAAATAGATGTTTTAATAGCCACCGATTGTATTTCGGAAGGGCAAAATCTACAGGATTGCGATTACTTGATTAATTACGATATTCATTGGAATCCGGTTCGTATTATTCAACGTTTTGGGCGTATTGACCGAATTGGGAGTAAGAATGAGTGTATTCAGTTGGTAAATTTTTGGCCGGATCTAACGTTAGATGAATATATAAATTTAAAGTCGAAGGTAGAAACACGTATGAAAATTGTTGATATGACGGCTACCGGTGATGATAACTTGTTAAGTGATGAAGAGAAGACCGATTTAGAATACCGCAAGCTCCAACTAAAGCGATTGCAGGAAGAGGTGGTTGATATAGAAGATATGTCTACCGGAATTTCAATTATGGATTTGGGTCTTAATGAATTTCGTTTGGACTTACTTTCCTATATCAAGGAGAATGCCGATCTGGATAAAATGCCATTTGGTTTACACGCTGTAACAACGCAAGAAGATATGGGTGAAGGAGTTATTTATGTATTGAAAAATCGTTCGGATAATGTCAACATAAATAGCCAGAACCGGTTACACCCGTTTTACATGGTATATATATCAATGACGGGAGAGGTAATAGTGAATCATCTTGAACCTAAAGAAATCCTCGATAAAATGCGGTTATTATGCAAGGGAAAGAACGAACCTTTAGCTGATTTATGTAAACAATTTAACAAGGAAACAAGAGATGGACGCAATATGAAGCAATATTCTACACTTTTAGGTGATGCAATATCTTCCATTATACAGGTTAAGTCTCAAAGTGAAATCGATAGTTTTCTTAGTGGTGTACAAACCAGCTTTTTGTCTAATGACATTAAAGGATTGGACGATTTTGAATTGATTTGTTTTTTAGTTGTAAAATAAAACACTATGCTGAATTTACCTAAATCCACAGAAGTAAACAGACAACTTCCTAAAAAAGCCATTTACGAGAAGTTTAGTTTATCACAACAGGCCAGACAAGCGTTTGATGCCGATATTAGTAAGATTGTAATTGTAAACGAATTGTCACCTTCTACAACTACTATTGAAAAGGGGACGTCAATAAGTATGTTTTATGTATTGCATATTTTTCTGAAGCAGCAAACCATTGCAATAAAAAACCTAGAGTTATTATCTAAACTGATAGATCAAAAAATGCTGTTTGTATTGGAGTACGAAGGAAAAATAAAGCTAGCTATTTATCATTTAAAGTTACTTCACACGGATTGGCAACCAATTTCTGGGTTATCTTTGCATCTGCAAGGACTGAACTTCGATGTAGTTTGGGATAATATTATTGTTCAAGTGGGCGGTATCCAAATTGAAAATGGGAACTCTTTGAATGAACAAATTCTTCTTGGTGAATATAAACTAAAGCTCCAGAAGCAAATGGATTCACTAGAGAAACAAGCCAGATCAGAAAAACAGCCCCGCAAGAAGTTTGAATTGGTGCAACAATTACAGAAATTGCAAATAGAAATGGAGGAGATACTATGAGTGTAGATCATTACAACCGAATGGTAAATCAACTAGATAAAGAGCTGGCTGATTTAGAGAAAAAGCTTGCTGATGAAATGAAAAAAGAAGCGGATAAGCTTAGGAAGATAAGCGATACACAGGCAAGTATCACGAAGTATACTTCAGCAACGACAGCTCAGTCCAAAATGCGACAAATACAAGGTTTTCAAAGTGACTTGTCAAGAATTGCGCAGACTAAAGCAGATATAAATAAAAGAATTGCAGATAAGAGGAAAAGACGTGCAGATGCTGCTGTTTCATTACAAAAAGAAATAGCAATTGAATCTAAAAGGTCTATTGATTCACAAAAACAGATTTATCAAAGTTACGAAAGAAAAATTTCGGAATTATCTGCAGAGTTGTCCAGACAACAGATAAGTATAGTTAAACATGACACTCATTTGTATGACAATCAATCAGAAGAAGAGTATGATGTATTTATATCTCATGCTTCTGAGGATAAACAGAGTTTTGTGGATGAATTGTGCGAAGAACTTAAGATTGCGGGAATTAAAGTTTGGTATGATGCCCTTAGTATGACTTGGGGTGATAGTTTGCGTTCAAAAATTGATATCGGACTGAAAAAATCAAAATACGGAATTGTCGTCCTATCTAAAGATTATATACGGAAAGGTTGGACTCAATATGAGCTTGATGGTTTATTTCAAATCGAAATGATGAATGGAAAAACGATTCTTCCAATTTGGCATAATATTACTAAAAAGGAAGTTCAAGAGTCTAGCCCTTCTTTAGCAGGAAGGTTAGCTCTAAATACCGCTATGATGACACCCTCTGAAATAGCACAGCAATTAAAACAAATATTGAATATTGAAACTACTCAGGAATAGAATATATATATATGGACAAATTAAAAATGCATAGCATCAATAAAGTGGATGATAATATACAAAGGGTTGGAAAATTATTTCCCAATTGCCTTACAGAACGTATAAATGAAAAAGGAGAAGTTGAGTATGCTATTGATTTTGACGTACTGCGTCAGGAGTTGTCACCAGTGATAGTTGAGGGAAACGAAGAACGTTATCAGTTTACCTGGCCTGATAAGAAGAAATCTCTTCTTCTGGCTAATGCACCCATAGCAAAGACACTTCGCCCATGCCGAGAAGAGAGTGTGGATTTTGACAATACAGAAAATCTATATATAGAAGGCGACAATTTGGATGTTTTAAAACTGCTGCAAGAAACTTATTTGGGTAAAGTGAAAATGATCTATATAGATCCTCCTTATAATACAGGAAATGACTTTGTATATGAAGATGACTTTGCCCAAAGTACAGAAGAATATCTCGCTAATAGCGGTCAATACGATGAAGAGGGTAATCGTTTAGTGCAAAATAATGAAAGCAATGGTCGCTTCCACACAGATTGGCTAAACATGATGTACCCAAGATTGAAACTAGCAAAAGATTTACTTGCTGATGATGGGGTTATATTTATTTCTATTGATGATGGAGAATCTGATAATTTAAGAAAAATATGCAATATTATTTGGGGAGAATCAAATTTTGTTGCAGACATATGTATCGTGAATAATCTCAAGGGTCGGAATGATAAAAAATATATTGCAAGAGCAAATGAACGTTTGCTAATGTATGTTAAATCCTCGAATTTTGATGAGTATGGATTGTCGCTAGATGACAAGGTTGTTGCTGGCTATAAAGAAGGAGATAATCTCGGGAAATATAGATTAATTGAATTGCGTAAACGTGGTGGTGCTGATACTCGTAAAGAACGCCCCAATATGTATTATTCATTTTTCGTTGATCCATTATCTGGAGACGTGTCTCTTACTAAGGATATTAAGCACGATGTTGAAGCTATTCCTGTAAAATCTGACGGGACTGAGGGGCGTTGGAGATGGGGGAAGGATACAGCAAAAAAATATTTAGATTTTTTAATTGGTAAGAAAGTTCAAGGAACAGAAAAGTATAACATCTACGAGAAGGACTATCTCGAAAATGAGAATGGAATTAGACGAATTAGGCCTAAATCTGTTATGGCGGGACCTTCATATTCAACAGATGTTGCCACAAAAGAGTACAGAGCATTAATGAATCCAATAGAATTTAGTAGTCCTAAACCTATTGCAATGTTATCAGATTTGATAGAATATTCAGTTCAACCAGATATTAATGCAATTATTTTAGATTTTTTTTCTGGTTCTTCAACAACAGCTCATGCAGTAATGAAGCTAAACGCAGAAGACGGAGGAAATAGAAAATTTATAATGGTGCAATTACCAGAAGAAACCGACGAGAAGAGCCAAGCTTTTAAAGCTGGATACAAGAATATTTGTGAAATTGGCAAAGAACGTATTCGTCGTGCCGGAAAGAAAATAAAAGAAGAAGTAGGGTTTACAGCTCAAAATTTGGATACAGGGTTTAGGGTGCTTAAGTTGGATAGTACCAATATGAAGGATGTATATTACAATCCAAATGATTACGAAGCCACTCTGTTTGCCTCTTTGGCAGATAATATAAAAGCGGATCGTACACCCGAAGATTTGCTTTTCCAGGTAATGCTAGACTTAGGTGTACTGCTTTCTTGTAAAATTGAAGAACAGGAAATTAATGGGAAAAAGGTATTTGATGTGGCTGATGGATATCTAATGGCATGTTTTGATGAGAACGTAACAGCCGAAATAGTTAAAGCTATTGCGATGCAAAAGCCTTACTACTTTGTAATGCGTGATAGTTCGTTGGCAGATGATAGTGTCGCTACTAACTTTGAACAGTTATTCGCTACATACAGTCCGGATACAATCAGAAAGGTACTATAATAGTGGAATTAAGGAATAATAAGAATGTTAAACAGAATCAATTTGTGCAAGGATCGCTTGCACAAATTTTATGGATAATAGATTATTCACACGAAGAGATCAATTATAAAATTAAATCACAAATTGAAATTGCCGACGATGAAGTTTAATTTTAAGATACAACAATATCAGACTGATGCCGTGGAAAGCGTTGTAAGGGTTTTCAGCGGTCAAGGTCATTACGAAAGAGTAAGCTATATACGCGATTTAGGTAAAGTGGAGCCTAAAAAGCCTGCTCAAACTTATATTGGACGAGAATTTGCTTCACCTGTAGAGCAAGCTGAATTCAATTTTATAGATGATACTGGATTTAAAAATGAAGTAGTTGAACTTACAGACGAACAGCTTCTTTCCAATATTAAGAATCTTCAAGCTCGCAATAACATAAAGATGTCCAACAAGCTTGTGAATGATCTTGGAAGGTGTAGTTTGGACATAGAAATGGAAACGGGTACCGGTAAGACATATGTTTACATTAAAACGATGTTTGAACTGAATAAGCGTTACGGTTGGAGTAAGTTTATTGTGGTAGTTCCCAGTATTGCCATTCGTGAAGGTGTAAAAAAGAGTTTCGAGATTACACAGGATCACTTTATGGAACATTATGGAAAGAAGGCACGTTTCTTTATTTACAACAGCTCGAACTTGAATCAGCTCGACTCCTTTTCGAGTAGTGCAGGTATCAATGTGATGATTATTAATACCCAGGCTTTTGCTTCATCTTTGAAAGAGGGTGCGAACAATAAAGAAAGTCGTATTATCTATTCGAAGCGTGATGAGTTTGCTTCCCGCAGACCCATTGATGTAATTAAAGCAAACCGACCTATCATTATTCTGGATGAGCCCCAAAAGATGGGTGGTGAGGTAACACAAAAGGCTTTAAAGAATTTCAATCCGCTATTTAGCTTGAATTATTCGGCAACTCATGCAAAACAACATAATTTAGTGTATGTACTGGATGCATTAGATGCTTACAATAAACGTCTGGTAAAAAAGATAGAAGTAAAAGGGTTTGAAGTGAAAAACTTCAGAGGGACCGATAAATATCTTTATTTGGAAAGCATTATACTGTCAAGCAAAAAGCCGCCAATGGCAAAGATTGAATTGGAAATAGCTTACAATAAATCCATTAACCGTGAAAGCCGTATTTTGGGGGTAGGCGATAATCTGTATTATATTTCCAATGAAATGGAGCAATATAGAGGCTTTACCATATCTGAAATTGATCCTATAAGAGGTACAGTCACTTTTTCAAATAGCGAAGTGATTCTTAAAGGGGATGTAGTGGGTGATATTTCTGAAAGGGATATGCGTCGCATTCAGATAAGGGAAACGATTCTTTCGCATTTTGAAAAAGAGGAACGGCTTTTTAATATGGGTATTAAAACCTTGTCGTTGTTTTTTATTGATGAGGTGGCCAAATACCGTATGTATGACGAGAGTGGCCATGAAAGTTTAGGTGAATACGGCCAGATGTTTGAACAGGAATATGCCAACATATTAGGTGAATATGTTACATTATTTGATTCGCCTTATCAAAGATATCTCCAGAAACATGCTGTTAGCGATATTCACAAGGGGTATTTCAGTATTGATAAAAAGACAGGGCGCAATGTTGACTCTCAAATAAAAAGAGGGGCAGAGTTTTCGGATGATATTTCGGCTTACGATCTTATCTTGAAAAATAAGGAAAGGTTACTTAGCTTTGAAGAGCCTACCAGGTTTATTTTCTCTCACTCTGCACTTCGGGAAGGTTGGGATAATCCTAATGTATTCCAGATTTGTACGCTAAAACATTCGGATTCTTCTACAACTAAACGACAGGAGGTTGGTCGAGGTTTACGCTTGTGTGTAAGTCAGTCCGGTAACCGAATGGATGCCGATACATGCGGAGATTCGGTTCATAATATAAACTTACTTACGGTAATCGCCAGTGAGAGCTATAAGAATTTTGTAGGCGATTTGCAGAATCAGATTAAAGATCTGCTTTATGATAGACCCACAAAGGCTACCCAAGAGTATTTTAAAGGAAAAACTGTATTGATTGGAGAAGATTCCTCCAAGATAGACGAAAGACAGGCAAAGATAATTCACAATTATTTATTGAAAAATGATTATATTGATTTAGAAGATAATATTACTGATAAATACAGAACTGATTCTGAAAATCATTGTCTGGCTAAACTTCCCGATGAATTGATGCCAATGGCAGAGGGGATTCATATGCTTGTACAGGGAATATTTGATGATAGTATACTTGCAGGCATGATTGAGGATGGTAACAAAACTAAAATTGCTTCCAATGAACTGAACGAGAACTTCTTCAAAAAAGAGTTTCAGACTTTATGGGGATATATTAATCATAAGTATGCTTACACTGTAGATTTTGATAGCAATGAATTAATTGCGAAATCGGTAAAACATATAAATGAAAAGTTGCAGGTTACTCAGTTACAATATACCTCAGTTACTGGAACGCAACGTAAGGATTTGGATTTGTTTGAATTAGAGCGTGGTGAGTCTTTTGATACGGAGAAGTCGAAAACAAAAACTTTACAAAATGCCGGAGCTATTCAGATTAAATACGATTTGGTTGGTAAAGTGGCAAGTGGTACTACGCTAACTCGCAGAACTACTGCTGCTATTTTACAGGCTATTGATCCGGTTAAGTTAAGTATGTTTAAGTTTAATCCAGAGGAGTTCATTTCCAAAGTGATAAAGCTTATCAAAGAGCAGAAGGCAACGATGATTGTGGATCATATATCCTATGATCAGATTGAGGGTGAATATGATAGCTCTATTTTCACCGCAGAAAAACATTCGCAGACTTTGGATAAAGCTTTCAAGGCTCAGAGGCATATTCAGGATTATGTGTTTACTGATGGAACAGCCGAGAAAAGTGTAGAGCGGGTGTTCGCACAGGATTTGGATACTGCCGAAGAGGTTTGTGTATATGCTAAGTTGCCCAAAGGATTTGCCATTCCTACACCTGTTGGAAATTATTCGCCCGACTGGGCTATTGCTTTTAATGAGGGGGCGGTAAAGCATATTTATTTTGTTGCAGAAACAAAAGGTACAATGGAATCATTGCAGCTACGCCCAATAGAACAAGCAAAGATATCTTGTGCAAAAAAGTTGTTTAATAAATTGTCTACAAGTAATGTTAAATACCACGATGTTGACAGCTATCAAAGCTTGTTGCAGATAATGTCTTCATTGTAGGAAAGTGGCTAATTAAAAGATAGATAGTGTATGAAGATCCGGCTCTGATAGGCCGGATTTTCTTTTTCTATTATAGTGGATAATACTTATAGCATACATCCTTAAACAAATAAGTTCGATTCGCAAAGAATAGTTATCAAAAATGAACTTGTTATATAACATGTATGTATATCTTCTGGGTTATTTATATTTAACTACATTTGCATTTGAATGCTATTAACTATAATGTAATTGATGATAAAGGATGAATGATGATTTTTTAAAGAGAGTCCACGGCATAAATACTGAAACCGAAGGAAAAAACAATTTCACAAATGCTAGTGAACAAATAGAAACAATATACTTGTTGTCATTCAGTTGTTTCTCCAAACACTCCCATATAATATTGAGTTTGTGTAGTTGTACTTTTTTTCTATTCTATCAATTGCCACAGTGTGTTTAATTGAAAGTTATTTTAATATCATAAAAATTCTACGATGAAAAAAAATTGCCTTAAATTATTAATTCTGTTTGTTTTCTTCAGTTCTCAAATGACGATTAATGCTCAAAGAGAAGGTGAGGTATATTTTATGTTTGGAGATTCGGTTTTATACGACAATTATCGCTCTAACTCTGCTGCTCTTTTAATGATTGAGAAGATTGCCAGAGAGATACAACCTGAGCATAAATTATTTATTACAGCATCTGCATCACCAGAAGGAGAAGAGTTACATAACTTACAACTAACAAGAAATAGAATATCTTCTATTAAGAAGTACATAATAAATAAAACATCTTTGTCTGAAAGTCGAATTGAGATTCAACCAATGTCGGTAGACTGGAAGTATGCATTGAATGTTGATGCATTAAATAAATTTCCAAATAAAAATTATGTATATAATATCCTGATTGATTCAACTTTGGATTTAAGGCAAAAAGAGCATAAAATATCACTATTATATGGTGAAAATGTTGTCGAATATTTACAAAATAATTTATATCCATACATGAGAAATGGATATGTAACGACTTTTAAATCAGAGAACAAATCGAATAACCGAGATTCATTGATTTCAAATGTAAATACAAACGCTTTTCATAAAATAACATCTAAAAACGATCTTTCGTTATTCACAAGTTTATATAATTCGCTTGGTATTTGGTTGTGGATTATCTTATTCGTTATTATACTGACTATGATTTATTTTATATTAAGTAAATGTGATATTTCTTTTGTAAAATTGTTGAAATCAACTCGTAGAATGGAATCTGTAGATACAAAAGATGATCACACTATCATTCCTGCAGAGGGAGGAGGGAAATCACTTAAGCAATTGAAAGAACAACCTATTTTGCAAGAAGCGAATGATGCAATAGATAAAGAATCACTTACTGAAAAGCAAAAGGAATTTTTTAGGAAACTAATCAGAGAAGCGAATAAAATTAAGTTTTGGCATGTAACTGTAACCTATATAGATGGATACAAAAATTATAATTTTCAGGCAATTAAAATTGGACCAGTAGTTAAAGCTTATACTTTGCATGAGATTATTCATAAAATTAAATCTAACCCAGAAACAGCTCATTTACTAGATAAAACTCCATTAAACCGATATGAACTTAAAAAAATTATTCGTGCCTATAATTATGAGCGATTAGAGCTTAAATATGATAAAGAAGCTGGTTTTGCTCCAGGAACCACAAAGAGAAAAGGCTACATTGGCCGGTTGTTATATTCTACTCCGCATGAAGATTTAAACGGATCTGTTTATGCCGTTCCTATATGGGCGCATATGTTTTATAAGCATGATGGTTACGTCACTAAGGTAATGGAGGGATTATCTAAATATGCAGAGAATAGATAGATTATAAATTTATTTCTTAATTGAGTATTATTGATTATATTTTAATTATAATATTTTCGTCGTATTAATAGCCGATAAAGTGCTATGTCTAATTCGGGATGTATTACGCCCCGAATTGGATCGTTCGTCCAGATATGAATATGAAATTAATTGCTTCACTTGCTCGTCTGAACCAGCAAATGAATGCAGGGCTTTCTGAACCTGGACTTATATGAGTCTTAGTTTTAGTAGAACGATTCAAGAGAGTGTGCATGATTAAATGAAATTTACTGTGAAAAGACTTAAATAGATGCTTGTTCCCAGAATACCTAAACTTTCTAATCCTCTAACTTAAAATGTCAGAATTAACAACTATATTTGTTGCAATCAAACATAAGATACATTGATATGGCATCATTTAAAAACCTTAGGATAGAAAATTTCAGAGGGTTTGACTCCATCGAATTGAAAGGATTTAATCGCATTAATATCTTGATGGGGAAAAATAATTGCGGAAAGTCGTCTGTTCTGGAGGGGATACTTCTTTTGATTGGATTGCATAATCCTACGTTACCTTCTTCAATTAATAAATTGCGGGGTATGCAGCCAGGGCAATCAGGTTTTCTAAAATCAATGTTCCATAATATGGATATGATTGCTCATCCTGTTATTATGGGAGATTACGACGCAGACAGTTTTCGGAAACTGGAGATTAAACCCATTCTGAAAACATCTATGCAGGGGGGAGGCTCTCCCTTGGTGTCATCTCCTACACAGGATTTATCTGGAGTGGAACTAAAAGGAATTACTAAAATACAGGATAAAGAAACAAGTTCTTCTGTTTCTCTTACGATAGAAGGGGGTAATGAAACAACTTTATTTTCGACTGTTTCTCCGGATGGTCTGGATGGTACATTTATTTCATCGCATATGGGTGAAGGGCTTTCTTTAGCGATGATTTCTGATTTAGTTAAAAAGAAGAAAGATCATATTGTTCTTGAGGCTATTCAACGTTTTGAAGATAGAGTGAAAGCCATAAAGGTTTTACCCGATGGTATTTATCTGGATATGGAAGGCATTGATGAGTTGGTACAAATAAATGCAGCAGGGGATGGTATCCGTCGTTTTTTAAATATTGTTTCAACGATTGCCAATCTTGAAAGTAAGATTGTTTTAATTGATGAGATTGAAAATGGATTGCACTATTCTGCTTATAAGCTTTTATGGCAAAGTATTTTGGTAATTAGCGAGGTAACAAACGTTCAGTTATTTATTACCACCCATAGTATGGAAACCTTGAAATGTCTAAATGAAATTCTTCGGGAAGAATCTAATGCCAAATACCGTGATTGGGTTAATAGCTATACGATTGCGAATACTAGATTAAAGGGTTTTCAAACCTATCGATATAACTACGAGGGATTTACTAATGCTATTGAAAATGAAATAGAAATACGAAGCTGATTGTGAAACGACCTGTGAAAATAATAGTAGAAGGCGTTGCTGATGTTCGCTTTGTACAAGACTATATTTCCTTTTTATTCGGAGAGGATTTAAAAGAAAAAACCGATATTTTGAGTGCCGGAGGATGGACTAAACTTGACTCTGACAGTGCTTTTGTTCAGCAATTAAATCAAAATCGGGATAATGGGGGTGTAAACCTGATTATTTTTGATGCGGATACTGATTGCCAATCAAGACGAAAAGAAATATTGGATTGGAAAGAGTCCAACAACCTTGATTTTGAACTTTTCTTGTTCCCAAATGATACTGATCCGGGAGCACTGGAAAACCTTCTGGAGCGGATTATTAATCCTAAAAATGCGCCAATCTTTGACTGTTGGGAAAAATACGAAATGTGTTTAGGCTCTAAACACATTGAAGGAAGAAGTGAGCCTTTAACGCGTCCTGCAAACAAAACTAAGATTTATGGGTATCTGGAAGCATTATTGGGCGAGAGTAAAAGTCAAAAAGAACAAATTAAAGAACGAGAACGTAATTATAAAAACACCGATCATTGGGATCTGAATGCTGAGGCAATCTTACCTTTAAAAGAATTCTTATTAGCTAAACTCTGTGAATCTTAATAATTTAGTCTGTTGCAAATAACCATTTTCGTGACCTCACGAAAATGGTGGTGATATCTAATTTACCCGGTTAAAGCGGCTTACCCGTTCTTCGTAGGTGCGGAGATACATTCTTTTGGATCGTTCGTCCAGATATGAATTTGAAATTAATTGGTTCACTTGCTCGTTTGAACCAATAAAAGAAAGCAGGGCTTTCTGAACCTGGACATCATTTAATCCTATCAATTTGCCAAAGGTTTCAAAATCTTCTTTACAGGGGTGTCCAGTGCGGGAATATACATCCGACTTAATCAGATTCGGAGATAAACCTTCTTCAAGTGCAAAATCGGCATCTTTCACATGGAGTGAGGCATTCAGTAAATCGTAAGCAGGAGAAAGGCGATAATCTCCGTCGGGGGTTTGCTGTAAAGAAAAGTTTTTTAGGTGAGCATCACTGTTGCAGAACAGATAATTAAATACAACCAGTTTAAAAAACGTAGCCATTTCTGCCTGCCATGCAGCTACATAACGTTTAATACTGGTTGCTATATCTTCGTAGCTACCCGTGTATTTAAATGATCCGCCATGAGTTAGCGAGGTCTTGCCAAGCAGGGATGCAAAATCTTCCT
>MTLE01009459.1_pt1 | contig 14707 bp, 12 predicted proteins | sample 1982461 | NCBI WGS metagenome assembly MTLE01 (sample SAMN05712605, study PRJNA340218) | biofilm metagenome | isolation source: sample SPL anode biofilm adapted to -200 mV | place: USA | collected 2012-02-03
TCTACTATTGCTCCCCTCTTTACAGGCCATGGTAACTTGCCCCTGTTGTTGCCGAACTCCTCGGAGAGGGCGATGTCACCGGCGGTTGCCTTATAGTCAGGACGCTCCTTCTCTTTTACTGCAGCTGTAAGAATGCGTTCAATCTCCCTGTTCAGCTTCTCCACCTCTCTTTTTTTTACATTTAGTTGCTGAACCATCTCCTTCTCCTTTTTGGAAAGTTGGGAGATAACCTGTCTTGCCTTGCTCTCATCGGTCGAGAGTCTCTTCACCTCAAGCTCTTTTTTTGCCTGGTTTGTAAGAGAGTTACTCTTTATTTTTGCCAGCTGGTATTTCTCCTCAGCAACGCGGAGACTCTTGCCCCTTATCTCATCTGCCATATCCTTGAGAGCAGAGGTGTAGTCCTTTATGTAGCTCCACCTTCTGTATCCCTGCTCTATATTCTTGCTTGCGAGCACATACATCAGCCAGACTGTCTGGTTCCTGTTCTTATATGCGTTATAAACCAGATCTGAATAGGATCTCTTGAGAGATTCAAGACTTCTGTCCAGTTCTGCTATCTGCTGCTCCTTTTTTGAAACCTCAGTGTCAATATTCTTAATCTCATTTTCAATCTCTTTGAGCAGCTTCTTCCTGTTGGAAATCTTTCTCTGAATATAGTTCAGCTCTTTTGTGTTTGATTGCTTCCTTGACTTTGTTGCTGCCAATTGTTTGTCGAGATATGAGATCTCCTCCTCAATCTTCTGTTTTCTTGCAGTCTGCTCGCTGACATTCTGGGAGAAAATAAGAGTGGAGAGAAAAAGAGAGAGAATCAGTGCAGCAAGTTTCCTCATTTTCTTTTACCCTCCTTGATTTGCTTTACCTTATCGGCTATTCCGAGAGAGGGGTCAATCTTGTCCGCCTGTTCCCAATATCTGAAAGCAAGATCCTGCTCGTTGAGCTGATAAAGGATCTCCGCATAGTGGTCGAGAATGGCGGCACTCTCATTTCCTCCGTATACCAGAGCATGTTTTATTATGGCTTTTGCCTCAAGATCCTTCCCCATCAGATGGAGTATCCATGCAAAAGTGTCAAGGTATGTGGGATTGTCCGGTTCTGAATCCACTGTTTTCTTACTCATCTTGTATGCCTTGTCAAGCTGTTTGCCCTCAAGGCTGAGGTAGTAGGCATAATTGTTCAGCACCGGGTTGTATGTCGGAGCCTTGCTCATGGTCTTCCTGTAATATTTGTATGCATCCTTTCTATTACCGGCCTGATAGCTCAGGTCTCCCAGGACAGAGAGTGCCCGGACCTCCATGGCACTATCTCCTTTTGCAATATAAAGGACATTTTTAAATACAGATATCGCTTCGGGAATCATATCCTTCTGGACATATGCAAGACCTTTTATCTCAAGAAGTCCGGGATCATAGGCAAACATCAGCGGATACTTCTCAATGTGGGAGATAATCTTATCCCAATCCTCAGTGTAATATAGTAATGAGAGGTACTCTCTGTGTGCAGCGCGGGATTCCCCGAAATATTCAAGATTTCCCTCCAATGCCTTTGATGCCTCTTCCATACGACCTGTCTGAGCCATATATCTGGCGTAAAGATAGGTAGAGCTGCTGTCGCCCGGATGAGCATAGTACATATTGCTCACCAGCGTGTCCACCTGAGGATGGAATGTCTCGACAAACCTCTGGTTGGAAATTATCTGTGAGATATAGTCAACCTTCATTTCAGCAGTTACAACCGGGTTTGCCATAAGAGGAATCATGCTCCTGAAATATGGCCCGAAACGGCTCTTTATCCTGTGAAGCTCTGCCTGTCCGAAGATTGCAGGTACATAAGTGGGTTCTATGGATATAGCCTTTGTATAGTACTCCATTGCAAGAGAGTCATTCTGAACGGAGGTGTAATAATCTCCAAGAATTGTAGCTGTCCTGGGAGTGCCGTTTTCCTTGTCAAAATCGGCCAGATACCTGAGCGCTTCATCCCTTTTATTCTGGAAAATGAAGAGATTGTATTTTGTAAGGCATGAAGCCTCACTTTTGCCTGCATATTTCTCGATATCCTCAAGGACAACAAGTGCCTGGTCAAGCTTTTTCTCCTTGACATAGATGTCTATAAGCCCGTCATAAAGCTCAACCTGCTGCGGATTGTCCTTTCGTAAGGATTCATATATCTTTATTGCATCGTCTGTCTGTTCATTATTCAGATACAAAGATGCAAGCTGTGTCCTGTACCATGTATTTCCCGGATCAAGCCTTACAGCCCTCTCCATCATCACCAGGGCACTGTCCGGCTTGTTTTTCGATGAATATATATTGCTCAGATAGTAGTAGACTGCGTCATTCCTGCTACCTTTACGGGCAAGCGATGAGAATATTGACAGAGCTTTGTCTGTACTTCCGACATTGTACTCTTTCAATCCTTCCATATAAACTCCCTCCTCTCCGGCTATCTTCTCCTGGGCCGAAACAGAAAATGTACCGGACAAGAGAAGGATGACAGATATTGAAAAAGCCCTTGTGATGTGTCTGAAATTTATAACATTGCTCATTTTATATCAAATAATTTGTGTTTATTGCAAAGATAGTGTTTTAATAAATTTTTATTTGCTGTGCAACGAATTATTACTATTTTGCATCTTATAATTGCGAGTGAATGAACGCCACTTCGAAGGATTTTACTGATGAGACAGAGTTGCTTGACGGCTGCTTAAGGCAGGACAGAAAAGCACAGAAGGTCCTCTATGAGAAATATGCGCCCAGGATGCTCACTCTTTGTACAAGATATGTAGGAAACAAAGAGCGTGCCTGGGATACCCTTCACGATGGCTTTATTACGGTGTTTGACAAGATTGGCAGCTATAACAGTACCGGTTCATTTGAGGGGTGGATGAGGAGAATATTTGTGAACACAGCTTTAATGTCATTAAGAAAGGCGGATGTTCTCAAATTTACAGAGGAGCTGGTCGTTGTTGAGAGAGAGGTTACCAGTGAGCACACAGCTCTGGACAACATCTCATCAAAGGAGCTGCTCAGGCTGATAGCTACAATGCCTGCCGGGTTTCGCACTGTCTTCAATATGTATGTGATTGAGGGATATTCACATCAGGAGATAGCTAAGGAGATGGATATTTCCGAAGGCAGTTCAAGGTCGCAGCTCAGCCGGGCAAGGGTCTGGCTGCAAGAGCGGTTAAAAGAGAGATATTGATTATGCAGAATATTGATTTTGATAGGAAAGTAAAGGAGATGATGGAATCGCATCATGAGATGCCTCCATTTGACTCCTGGGAAAAGATCAGTTCTGCTCTCGACAGAAAAAGAGCAAGAGTGGTCTACTTCAGAAGAGGCGTATATGCCGTTTCTGCAGTGGCCGCATCATTGTTGCTCCTCTTATTCATAGGACGTGATCTTCCTGAACAGACAGGCAAGATGCCGGCCACACCTCTTATTTCAGGAAAAAGCCTGCCTAAGGTCGAAAATGTTGAACAGAGAGGCGAAGGAGCCATCAAAGAGGAAACAACTGCGAAAATAAGGACAATAAAACGGACACATCAGAATATTGCCGAAGCGGTTATCACACCAGAACAGCCAAAACAACCGGGACAGGAGGCACAATCTCAGAAAGCCGGGGAAAAGCCTGCCGGTAAGCCGGTTCAGGTAAAAAAACAGCCGAATGACAACAGACCATATGAAGATTATAACTTTGAGCCGGAGAAGGAGAACAAGAGTTTCAGAGATTGGCTGGGTGAGAGAAAATACAAATATGCACTCTCCACAAACCTTTCATCATCACTCTATAAAAAGTCGATCAACCTCATATCTGTCTCACTTGGCTATCAGAACGACTTCATTCCTTCGAGCCTTAAAGAGTCAGTCCAGAGTCAATATGTTTCTGACAGGCGTTACGCTATGCCTGTCTCTTTCGGAGCTCAGCTCCAGACAGATATCGATAAGAAATTCTCAGTCGGCACAGGATTGATTTATACACTTCTCTCCTCAAACTATCAGGAGATTTCACAAAGCTACAGCAGAGACGTAAATCAGGCACTTCACTATATCGGCATACCTCTTAACGGTTACTACAATCTCTTTGAGAACAAATCGGTAAAAATCTATGTTACTGCAGGAGCAATGCTCGAGAAGGGTGTAGTTGCATCATACAGGGAGAACACCGACGGAATCAAGAAATACTATTCAGAATCTATTCCGGGTGTACAGTTTTCAGCCGGCGGTGGTCTCGGCCTTGAGTGGAAACTCAACAAAGATTTCGGAATCTACTTAGATCCATCTATGACATACTATTTTAAAGGAAAACAACCGTCAAGCATAAGAACGGCTCAACCTTTGCAGTACAGATTCGAGATGGGTATGAGATTTGAAATCTGATGGCGTTATTAGCAATTGTAATACTTAACTGGAACGGCAGGCCATATCTTGAACGTTTCCTTCCGCTTGTTGAATCCCGCTCAAAGAGGGATGATGTTGTCATTGTTGTAGCCGATAACGGCTCCACAGACTCTTCTGTAGCTTATCTCAAGGAGCATCACCCGGAGGTGAGGGTAATAGAGTTTGACAAAAACCATGGTTTTACCGGAGGATATAACAAGGCTCTCGCTCAGGTGGATGCAGAGTATTTCCTGTTGTTGAATTCTGACGTGGAGGTTACGGAGGGATGGCTTGACCCCTTGTTGAAGCACATGCAGAATAACAGAGAGACCGGAATATGTATGCCCAAAATCCGCTCTGCATATAATCACTCCATATTCGAATATGCAGGTGCCGCCGGTGGTTTTATAGATTATCTGGGCTACCCCTTCTGCAGGGGCAGGATTTTGTCCAACATCGAGGAGGACAAGGGGCAGTATGATGACAGCATAGAGATATTCTGGGCATCAGGAGCAGCAATGATGATAAGATCGTCACTTTACAGGGAACTTGGAGGGCTGGATGAAAGGTTCTTTGCCCACATGGAGGAGATAGATCTCTGCTGGAGGGCAAAGCTATTAGGAAATCAGGTATGGGTAATACCTCAATCAGTAGTCTATCATGTAGGAGGGGGGACGCTGCCCAACAACTCGCCTCATAAACTCTACCTCAATTTCAGAAATAACCTGATTATGCTGTACAAGAACTTACCTTTGGCAAGTATTACACCGGTCATAGTTACAAGAATGATAATGGACGGAGCGGCTGCGGCAGTATATCTTTGCCAGTTCCGTTTCAGCTATTTTAAATCGGTATTCAAGGCACACATGAATTTCTGGAAAATACTTCCATCCCTGGAAAGGAGCAAGGTTAAAGTTAAGGGAATTAAATCAGGCAAAACCAGAGTTTCAGGAGTCTATAAAGGAAGTATTGTCCTGAGCTTCTTCCTCTCGTTAAAAAAACTCACATACTTCAGTATAGGAGCCGACATATCATAGCGCCTCCACAACCTTCTCGACACAAGTGCCTCTGGATCCTTTTACGAGGACAGTATGCTCTTTGAGCGGATTTGAGAGCAGATACTCCTTTAGCTCTGCTGATGTATCAAAGAAGTGAGCTTTTGACACTATATCGTCGAATGAGCGGGCTGCCTCCCTGTACTCTTTTCCAACGAAGAAGAGTATATTGGCATTCATACCGCTGATAATCTCAAGTATACCCTTGTGCTCATTCTGAGACTCCTCACCAAGTTCAAGCATGTCTCCCAGAACCATGGCAGAAAGCCTCTTCTCCATCACTGCAAAGTTGCTCAGAGCAGCCCGCATACTTGTCGGATTGGCATTATAGGCATCTATTATAATCTTGTTGTACTTGCCGTTTACAAGCTGAGAGCGGTTATTTGTCGGCTTATAGCTGCAGATAGCCTCATACGAAGCCTTGGTATCGATAAAGAAGAGCTTCCCGATAGCCAGAGCTGCCATTACATTATCGGCATTATACGACCCTACAAGTTGGGTCTCAATCACCTCTCCCGAGTCAAGTTTGATCCTCATATAAGGATTGTCAGATGTAACAGGCAATAGAGATGCATCCTCGTATTTCATGCCATAAGGAATACTCTTTATAGGCTCTCTCTCTTCAATCATCGAACAGAGATCCGGGTTGCCGATATTATAGACGACAGTGCCGTCATTATTCTTCAGATAGTCATACAGCTCTCCCTTAGTCCTGACAACACCTTCAAAAGATCCGAAACCCAGAAGGTGAGCCTTTCCGACATTTGTAACTATACCATAATCAGGCTCACAAATTGATGCCAAAGTGGCAATCTCTCCAGGAGCACTTGCTCCCATCTCGACTACACCTATCTGTGTATTCTCGTCCATTTTCAGCAGAGTCAGAGGGACTCCTATATGGTTGTTAAGATTTCCCTGAGTAAAGCTTGTACGGTACTCAGCCATCAGCACTCTGCTGATAAGCTCTTTGGTTGTTGTCTTTCCGTTTGTCCCGGTGATACCTATTATCGGCAGACCCAGTTCGCGTCTGTGATGTCTTGCAAGTTGCTGAAGCGTTGTGAGCACATCATCCACGAGAATCAGCCTCTCATCCGAAGGAAGCGAGGAGTCATCAACCACAGCATAAGAGGCACCGCTTTCCACTGCTTTCAGTGCAAATAGATTACCGTCAAAAGTCTCTCCTTTAAGGGCAAAGAAAAGTGAGCCGGGTTGTATAGCCCTGCTGTCTGTACAGACTCCGCTGCTCTGCTTGAATAATTGATATAATTGTTCGATATTCATTGTCAATACATTAATGTTTCCCGGTAGAACCAAAACCACCCTCACCTCTCTCTGAACCTGCAAGTTGGTCTGTCTCGACCCACTCCACTCTCTCATACTTTGCCACAACCATCTGAGCAATTCTTTCACCCGGATTAAGAACAAAATCCTGATTAGAAAGGTTGACTAAAATTATCTTTATCTCACCTCTGTAATCTGCATCAATTGTCCCGGGGCTGTTAACAATGCTTATTCCGTGTTTGGCGGCAAGACCGCTTCTTGGCCTTATCTGCGCCTCATAGCCGTGGGGGAGTTCTATGAAGACCCCTGTCGGAACCATTGCTCTTTTCAACGGCGGCAGTGTTATACTCTCAGTGATGTTTGCCCGCATGTCCATACCTGCTGAGTGCTCGGTTGCATATGAGGGTAATTCAAAAGGGGAGGTGTTTATAATTTTAACTTCCATATAGATATCTTTTCAATTTTTAGGTAATATGCTATGTATAACAAAATCAGGGCTGTATGGACTGAATATTTTAATACGATATTCATCGGAGGAAGGATCATTGTGATGCCGTATATAATCAGACCAACCAATATGAATCCGAAGACATTGCCCCATCTGTATGGGATAGGGTAATACTTGTTGCCAAGCCATATACTTAAGAGCAGCATTACTGTATAGCTTGCAAGATGTCCCCAGGCAGCAGCGTGGTATGAATAGAGAGGCATAAGGAAGATATTCAGCAGAAGAGTGACCAGCAGCCCGGCTGCTGTAATCAAGATGCCGTAATTGGTTTTTCCCGAAAGTTTGTACCACATAGATACATTGAAGTTCATGCCAAGGATTACATAGGCCATGACCATAATAGGTACTATCTCTATACCTTCACGGAAATCTTTTCCAATAATCAATCCGATGATACCCATATATAGCATGAGCCCGAGAAATATCAGCATCGAAAACGCAGTGAAGTGCTCCATCACATCTGCGTACTGCTTTTTCTTCACATCCTCAGATTCACCTTTTGAGAAGAAGAAGGGTTCTGCGGCAAAACGGAACATCTGTATGAACAGCATCATAAGCGTTGCCAGCTTAGCTCCCGCTTGAAAGACTCCCAGCTCAGACGACCATACAGTTCCCTCCGGAGAGAAGAACTGGAACATAGGTCTGTCAATGAAATCATTAAGTACTCCCGGCAATCCTGCAATCATTAAGGGCAACGAATAGAGCATCATCTGTTTCCACAAAGTAGCATTGAGCTTAAGCCGTATTTTCAATATGTCCGGCAGCATGATGATCAGCAGGACAATGCAACTCAAAAAGATTGCAAGTATTATATAGGAGAAGTCCGGTGTCGGTGATAAGAATTGAAGGAGAAAGCTATCCGGATGCTTTGCAAGATAGGATGGAACAATGAAGAACAGTATAAGGTTGAAAGCAGTCTCCGAGAGTATCTTGATGGTCTTTAGTATTGCAAATTTGAATGCTTTGTGGAGGAACCTGAGTTTGGCGAAAAGTATGGCTGTGAAGTTGTCTATAGCCAGAATGGCTCCCACATATACTATCACATCCCGGAATCTCTCATTTCCAATAAGCCGGGAGATCTGTTCCGAGCCGAGGGACAATCCCAGTAACAGTATTACAGAGAGTATGCCGACAGTCATAAGCGCATTTGAGAACACCTCATTCGGCTTGTCATGCTTATTGGCGTATCTGAAGCATCCGGTCTCGAGTCCCAATGTGAATACAACCTGAAGAATCGCTATATAGGCAAGCACATATGTAGCCAGTCCGTATTCTGAAGTAGAGAGTACCCGGGTGTAAATTGGAACAAATACAAAATTTATGAATCTTGCCAGTATTGAGCTCATGCCGTACACTACAGTCTCACCGGCAAGTTGTTTCAGGGGATTTTTACTCATAGCTAATAAGCCAACGCTTTAGGTTTAAATATCAGGAACCCTATATTCAGTTGCGGGAACCATTTAATGTCAGACTTGTCGTAATATGATGCAGACAAAGTCACAGGTCCGACAGGTGATTGCCATACACCGGCAATTTCAGCGGAAAAATTACCACTCGGAAATATATCTGATAAGAGAGTGGAGCCGTCAGTAGTCTTCAGCAGAAGTTTATAAGGCTGAAAATAGGCACCCATCAAATGAACAGAGAGGCTCTTTGTAAACCGGAATATAGGCATGACAGCCAAGCCGACAAACGATTGTGACCTGTTACTGCTCAGAAGCAAAGTCTTACTGTGCGGCGTAGGCTGGAAGGCAGGCAGGTATAACAGACTTGAGATCCGGTCCCCCATTGCAGTCCTGTTGGATATTGTAATATCGGCTATCCAGCCGAGTGTGAATTTCTTTGTAATAGGGGTGTACGATTCGAAATAGTTCCTGAAGCTGATGGAGTTGTGCACCTTCTTTGAAATGGGAAGAGCATCCAGAGATGTACTGCCGGGTTGGTAATCCTCCTTCAGATGCGTGAACCTCAGGGATATCTTGTATGCACTTCCCTCTGTCGGATACAACCGGTTGTTTGTAGTGTTCTTCTCAATATAAAACGATGGAGAGATATAGGATAGATTTGTCTTGTCTGCTATGTCGTATGAGGTAAAGCGATCTGTCTGGTAATACTCATAAACATTTTTTCCGACTGTCAGGGAGAGTTTGGTCAGAAGGTTCTCGTACAGATTGATAGGCGTGGCAATACTTGCAGTCGCGAAGATCTCTCCCTCCTGCACGTTGCTGGTCGGAACCCTGTTTGAGAAAAAGTTTGTCTGGGTACCGCCGAAGTAATCAAAACGGTGAGTTACGAGTTGAACCTCATAAAAGGCAAAAGGCCTTATGGAGAAGTCCTGACGGAAGTAACCGCAGAAACCGGAGTAGAACCTTCCGAGATTTATATCTGCAGCAGCTTTCCACGGCATACTCGAAAACTTTCTGTATTCCAGTCCCAGATACCCTTGGTTCAGGGACGAAGAGGAGATATTTCCCCCGATTGCAATTTTTATAGGAGGAGCTTCAGAGACCTGAAGATGTACATTATATACAGAGTCCTTGCCCAGTTTAGCCACAGGGAAGAAATTCTTGACATTTCCACTGGCGATTACCCTGTAATATCCTCTCTTAAGCTGTTCGAAATCAAAATACCTAGTCCTGTTTTCCCTGAAGGTCTTATCTATAAAATTCTTGGATGAAAATCTTAATGTGTCTTTAATGATAACCTTCTCAAAATTCAAAGGGGTACACCTTGTCCTGAAATCAAGCCTTTTCTGGAGAAGCTCCTCGGCATTGCGTCTTTGAGTGACATTCTTCTTTATTTCAGGTATAAGCTTCATCATATTGAAATAACCGGTCTGTACAAGCTGGTCTATTTTATCGAAATCCAGAAGATCTACATCGGCAAATCTCATATCGAGAAGGATTCCCTTATCTTCAGGAATATTGTAATCGGTCTCAACCATAAGCATCGTCTCTATCTGAGAGACAATGTCGTCAGGCTTAGGTGTGGTGGCAAACTGTGATGCACATTTCACTCCGATCATGTAATCGGGTTTGAAATCCCTGATCATAATATCCCAAGGGAAATTATTGTATAGTCCGCCGTCAAAGTAGAGTACAGAATCAATCACGATAGGCTGGAAAAAGAGAGGGAAGGTCATAGAGGCTCTCACAGCAGAACCAAGATCCCCACTCCTGAATGAGACCGGCGCCTTGCGTGCCACATCTGATGCAACACACCTATATGGTACCATGAGTTTGTCAAAATTATAACCAGCTGCTGCCGCAGGCGATGCAAAGAGTTGCATCACGGCAAGATCCATCGGATATGGAGCTACAATACTCGAGGGGAGATTCAGTGAAAATTTCTTCGCTCCGTTGAGATTTGCAGTAACCTTAAACATTTCAGGCGTAGCGTCCCTTCTGTACATATATGTTGCGAAAAGAGGCTCCTGCTCTCCGTTGTACCATGATTCGAACTGCTTTGACTTGAACAGTTGAATCATCTCATCGGGTGTGAGCCCTATCGAGTACAAAGCACCGACAATTGCCCCCATTGAAGTGCCGGTTATATAGTCTATCGGTATATTGTTCTCCTCCAGGGCCTTGATGGCACCGACATGAGAGAGACCCTTCGCCCCGCCACCGCTCAGCACAAGGCCGACACCCTGGGCATTCAGTTGTAGGACAGATACAACAAACAAAAACAGTATGGCAATTTTTTTGATTTGCATAGTTTTTCCAATTGAGGTACTTTTGTCAGGAAATACAAAGGTATAAAAAATCACATAATAATATCTTGACAAACAATGAAATCAAACTTCACCAATTTATTAATAATCACATCTTTGGCGCTTTTTTCCTGCAAGGGAAACAAAGGAAACCAACAGCAAGATGATCAATTACAAAAAAAGGATTCAGTAACGATGGCAACAACACTAGCATTCGATCCGGCAGCACTTGGAGAAGAGCCGGTATTTGACATAAACACAAATGTCGGAACAATCAGGATTAAACTATATAAGGAGACCCCAAAGCACAGGGACAATTTCGTGAAACTCGCATCTGAGCGTTTCTATGACAATATTCTCTTTCATAGGGTTATAAACGGCTTTATGATTCAGGCAGGTGATCCGCTTACCAAGGATACCGTAAACGCTGCCAGGTTTGGTACAGGCGGACCGGGATATACCATTCAGGCTGAGATTAACCCCAAATTCAAACACAAAAAGGGAGCACTGGCAGCTGCGCGCAGAGGTGATGCCGGCAATCCCAACAGAGAGTCATCAGGATCACAGTTCTATCTTGTACAGGATGCAGCTTCCTGCAGTCAGCTTGACGGCCAGTATACAATATTCGGTGAGACAATAAACGGCATAAATATTATTGATCAGATTGCAACCATGCCAACTGACAGGAATGACAGGCCTGTATCGGATGTAAAGATTATAAGCGTGATTCCTGTGGTGGACGGAAAGCAGGTAGCAACAGCAAAAGCTCCTACACCAGTGGTCGATGCAAACGGAAATCAGGTCACTCAGGCTGAACAGAATAAACCACAACAGGCGAAGAAATAATTAGAGCTTGTGCTCAGACATCATATCCCTCATCCGTTTAGCCATATTTGAGGCAAATACAAAGTTGTTAAGATCTTTGTTATCGGATGAGAGGATATTGTTTTTATCCCCCTCCCATACAAGATGACCTTTATGGATAAAACCGACCTGGTCACCAATCTCCATGACCGAGTTCATGTCATGAGTGTTGACTATGGTGGTGATATTATACTCCTTTGTAATCTCGTAAATCAGCTGGTCTATCAGGATTGCGGTTGTAGGGTCGAGACCCGAGTTGGGTTCATCGCAGAAAAGATATTTCGGATTCAGGGCAATAGCCCTTGCAATACCGACACGTTTCTGCATACCGCCGCTTATTTCGTTGGGGTATAATTTGTTTACATTTATAAGGTTTACCCTTTTCAGGCAAAAGTTGACCCTTTCGAGTTTCTCTTCACGGCTCCACTGAGTGAAAAAATTCATCGGAAACATAACGTTTTCCTCAACAGTGGCAAAATCGAACAGTGCTCCTCCCTGGAAAAGCATACCTATCTCTTTGCGTATATCTTTCTTTTTCTTGAAATCCAGCTCGTTGTACAATGTGTCATTGTACCATACCTCACCTTCGTCCGGCTCATGCAGCCCGACAATTGATTTAAGCAGGACAGTCTTGCCGGAGCCGCTGGCACCTATAATCAGAGAGCAATTTCCGGGTTTAAAATCGATTGAGATGTTATTCAGGACATTCAGGTCGCCGAACTTTTTTGATAGATTGACTGTGCGGATCATACCTGTATTAGTTTAGCATAAGTTGTGTAATAATCAGGTTGGCAACAAGAATCGACACGCTGCTGACAACAATGGCTTTTGTGCTGGATTTGCCCACTCCGAGAGATCCCCCCGACGCGTAATAGCCGTAAAATGCCGATACACTAGTGATTATAAAGCTGAATATGGCCATCTTTACCATACTGTAAAAAATGTAGTATCCCCTGAATGCATATTGCAGGCCTGTTGTATAGTCACTGAAGGTAACAACACCCGTGATAATGACGATCAATCCACCCCCGACGAGGCCAAGCATGAAGCTCATAAGCATCAGCAAAGGGTTGAATAAAGAAGTGGCTGCAAGTTTGGGAAGTATAAGGTAGCTGGAGGAATTTATACCCATCATCTCCATTGCGTCTATCTGCTCTGTAATCCTCATACTGCCAATCTCTGAAGAGATATTGGACCCCACCTTTCCTGCAAGAATAAGAGCTATCATTGTAGAGCAGAACTCGAGCACAAGGCTCTCCCTTGCCATGTAGCCGACATACATTTTCGGTATAAATGGGTTTTCAATATTATATGCTGTCTGGATAACTATAACTCCACCAATGAAGATAGAAATAACGGCAACAATAGGAATTGAATCCAGTACCAGTCTCTCTGCATCTATAAAGAACTGTTTCCAGAAAATCCTGGCCTTTTCAGGCCTGCTGAAAACCATCTTCATCAGAAGTATATATTTTCCTATAAGTTCAAGGGCTGCTTTCATTTTTTATATCTTATCGGTTGCATCGTGACAAATGTACTCAATTTTGACTATATTCGCGCCTAATTTGTAATGTCACAGCAATCTTGAATCTTTTATATAACCTATCGCTACAGTTCCTCTATGCCTCTATGACGCTGTTAGGCAGAGTGAACCATAAAGCATATCTCTTCACTTCCGGCAGGAAGGGGCTGATTGATAAGATCCGTTCTGAGATAGACCACTCGTCAGATATCGTCTGGGTGCATTGTGCGTCGGTAGGTGAATTTGAGCAGGGGAGGCCTTTGATTGAGCAATACAAGAGTGAGAATCCGGACAAAAAGATTTTGCTGACTTTTTTTTCACCTTCAGGTTACGAGCTGAGAAAAAATTACAGCAAGGCTGACTGGGTTTACTATTTGCCGATTGATGTCAGGACGAATGCAGTTGCATTTCTGGACACGGTTCAACCATCGATGGCTCTCTTTATAAAGTATGAATACTGGTTTAATTACCTATTTGAACTTAAACGCCGGAACATACCCACTTACGTAGTTTCGGCAATTTTTATGCCCGGTCAGAGATTCTTCAGCTGGTACGGAACGATTTTCAGAAAGATGCTCAGATGCTTTTCCCACATCTTTGTACAGGACGAGTTGTCCAAGGAGCTTCTCGGAGGTATCGGGATTGAAAATGTTACAGTAAGCGGAGACACTCGTTTTGACAGAGTGCAGGCTGTAGCCGCAGCCGGACGTGATATACCACAGATTAAGATATTTGCCGAAGGCCATTCATGTTGGGTTGCAGGCAGCACCTGGCCGGCCGACGAGAAGATAATTTCAACGACTCTGAGCAAGTTGCCCTCAAACAAACTTGTAATTGCGCCGCACGAGGTTGACAAGAAGCATATAGAAAATCTTCTGACCCTCTTGCAAGGCTACAAGGTCGTTAGATATACAGAGGTGGCAGATCAGGAGATAGATCCAGAGCTGAAATCTGAACTTGAGGCTGCACAGATAATGATAATAGATACTATCGGAATCCTCTCATCGGTATACCGATACAGCGAATTTGCATATATAGGCGGCGGTTTCGGCACAGGTATACATAACATACTCGAGGCGGCCACATATGGAGTGCCTGTAATTTTCGGCCCTAAACATACCCGTTTCAAAGAGGCTGTTGATCTCGTTGCAAAGGGTGGTGCTAAAAGTATTACAAACCAGGAGGAGTTTGAAACGTGGTGCAGCCGCTACCTTAGCGATTCTGTACTTCGTAAGGATAACGGCCACATTTGTCTGGATTATATTCATAATAATATTGGTGCCACACGAAGGGTTCTGGACGGGATTTACCGTATGAATGCCCAAAAATAGTGCAATGCTGTCTCAGGGCTGTCCATCCGATGTCGCATACAGCTATAAGCTTTAAAGA
>MTLE01010431.1_pt1 | contig 14704 bp, 15 predicted proteins | sample 1982461 | NCBI WGS metagenome assembly MTLE01 (sample SAMN05712605, study PRJNA340218) | biofilm metagenome | isolation source: sample SPL anode biofilm adapted to -200 mV | place: USA | collected 2012-02-03
TTGCATGCCATGCAAGCGCTCTAGCCAACTGAGCTAATACCCCGGAAGTTTTTGCTCACTTTTATATGAGCAAAAACTATTCCAAATAGTTAAAACTATACGAGTTTCAGATCTTTGAGAACATCATTTGTAGCACGTACGGCATCAACACTCTTCTGGAAGAGAGCTCTCTCTTCTGGGTTGAGGTTTAGTTCTATGATTCTTTCCCAACCGTTTTTACCTATAACGCAAGGAACACCGATACAAACATCGTTCTGGTAGTACTCTCCCTCAAGAGAAACACAGCAAGGATATACCTTTTTCTCATCGTGAACAATTGCCCTTACAAGAGCAGCAGCATTTGCACCAGGAGCATACCAAGCAGAAGTGCCGATAAGTTTGGTTAGAGTTGCACCGCCCTTCATTGTATCTTCTGTAATCTGGTCAAGTATCTCTTTTGTAGTGAGTTCTGAAACAGGAATACCTCTGAGGTTTGCAAATCTTGCAAGTGGAATCATAGTTGTATCACCGTGTCCACCAATTACCATACCGGCAACGTCACTAGCAGGGGCATCCAGGGCTTTGCTCAGGTAATAGATGAAACGGCTGCTGTCAAGCATACCGCCCATACCTATAACCTTGTTTTTAGGAAGACCTGATGACTTGAGAGTCAGGTAGGTCATGGTATCCATAGGGTTGGATATAATTACGATTGTTGCATTAGGAGAATATTTGAGAGAATTAGTAACAACGTCATTTACAATTGAGGCGTTTGTTCCAATCAGCTCTTCTCTGGTCATACCTGGTTTACGTGGTATGCCGGAGGTGATTACGATAACATCAGAGTTTGATGTCGCTTCATAATCACTAGTAACACCGGTAATTCTGGTTTCAAATTTAAGATGCTTAGCTGTCTGCATCATATCAATTGCCTTACCTTCTGACAAACCTGGTTTAACATCTAGAAGAACAATTTCAGATGCTACCTGCATCAGACACATTGCGTAAGCGCATGTTGCACCAACATTACCGGCACCAATAACACTAACTTTTGACATGGTTTTAAAAAAGTTTTAAATGAGTATATTTTTGTAGTTTTGCACAAATATTTTTGTATGGACCAAGTAGATAATTTCCGCACATTTCGTGCCAAAATGAATAAAAAAATCCTCGATCAGGATAAATTATTCTTTAAAAGATTTTTTAATCTGGATACCAGGACTTACGAGGATGGGGCACTACCTGCTCAAACCAAGGAGATGCTGGGATTAGCAACTTCGATGGTGTTGAGATGTGACGACTGTATAAAATACCATCTAGAAAAATGTTACGAATTGAAAGTAACAAAAGAACAACTTTTTGAGATCTTCTCTGTTGCTAATTTAGTAGGTGGCTCAATTGTCATTCCCCATACAAGACGAGCCCTTGACTATTGGGAAGAATTGGAAAATACTGATAAATCTGATAATCATGATTAATTTTTTTACAGAAGATATTCAGTTCAACTTAAAAAATAGAAGAGCTTGCAAGAGATGGGTTTTATCTGCTTTAGAAGAGGAGAAGGTTTTGAAAAATAGAAAGTTTGAAGAGCTTTCATTTATTTTTTGTTCCGACGACTATCTTCTTGATATGAACAAAAAGTATTTAGGACACGACTATTATACAGATGTGATAACATTCGACAACTCTGAAGAAAACACATTTTCGGGAGATGTTTTTATTAGTATAGATCGTGTCAGAGAAAATGCCGGAACATACGGTCAACTCTTTATGCATGAACTTCATAGAGTCATTATTCATGGGGTTTTACACCTTTCCGGTTATGACGATGCCACCGAACAAGAACAAAAAACGATGAGATTCAAAGAGGATTACTATTTAGAAAAAAGAGGGTTTGATGATAACAGATAGTTATGATATAATAGTTATAGGTGCAGGACATGCGGGATGTGAGGCGGCTCATGCAGGCGCAAAGATGGGATCAAAAGTCTTACTCCTTACCATGGATTTAGGAAAGATTGCTCAAATGTCGTGTAATCCTTCCGTCGGTGGAATTGCAAAAGGACAGATTGTAAGAGAGATTGATGCACTGGGAGGATATATGGGAATTGTTACGGATGCCAGTACTATTCAGTTCAGGATGTTGAACAGGTCAAAAGGTCCGGCAATGTGGAGCCCGAGAGCACAATGCGACAGACAGCACTTTTCAATGAACTGGCGTTATGTGCTTGAACATACAGAAAACCTGAATCTCTGGCAGGACTCTGCAACTGAATTGATATTCGAGGGAAATATGATAGTAGGAGTAAAGACTTCGATGGGCGCAAAATTTCTGGCTAAATCAGTTATTATAACCTCTGGAACCTTTCTAAATGGCAGGCTTTTCATTGGACATAATACGGCAGATGGAGGAAGAGTTGGAGAACCAGCTTCGCTTTTTTTATCAGACCAGATAAAACAGATGGGAATCGAGGTCGATAGAATGAAAACCGGAACCCCTCCACGTTTGGATATTCGCTCGGTCGACTTGACAAGATTGCAGATACAGAAAGGAGATTCAACTCCTGAAAAGTTCTCTTTTCTCACAATTCCATCCCCAATTCAGGCAAATATCGTTCAGATGCCGTGCTATATGGTTCATACCAATAAAAAAGTTCACGAAATTCTAAAAAGTGGTTTTCAGGATTCTCCTCTCTTTTCCGGGAAGATTCACGGGAAAGGCCCTAGGTATTGTCCGAGCATTGAGGATAAGCTAAGAACTTTTTCCGATAAAGACGCCCATCAACTTTTTCTCGAGCCGGAAGGGTGGAATACAAACGAATATTATTTACAAGGGTTCTCATCATCATTACCTCTAGAGACACAGTACGCGGCTATGAGAGAAATACCCGGAATGGAATCAGCCGTCATGTACAGGCCAGCTTATGCGGTCGAATATGATTACTTTCCTCCTACACAATTGAATCACACCCTTGAAACAAAAAGCATAGAGAATCTTTATTTTGCAGGACAGGTTAATGGTACAACCGGTTATGAAGAGGCAGCCGCTCAAGGGTTGATGGCCGGAATTAATGCTCATCTAAAGATCTTGGGAAAAAATCCTTTTGTGTTGAAACGAGACCAGGCTTATATAGGAGTCTTGATCGATGATTTAGTAACAAAGGGAGTTGATGAGCCATACAGAATGTTTACATCAAGAGCAGAGTATAGAATTCTTTTGCGTCAAGACAATGCTGACAGACGTCTTACCGAAGCATCATATTTTATAGGTCTTGCAACACGGCAAAGATATGAGTCAACAAAAAAGAAATACTTTCAGGTAAAACACATTTCGGATTTTATACAGAACTCACAAGTTTTACCAAATGAAGTAAATCCATACTTATTATCTTTGGGCTCAAGCGAAATTCAACAAAAGAAGCCACTTTCAGAAATATTGGCTAGACCCGAAACGGATTTAATCTCGATACTGAAAAATGTTCCACGGGGAACATTCGATGATTATAGAGAGGAAATTTCAAAAGGCGAAAAGAAAAATGAGTTAGAAATAATTGATGCTCTTAGAGATGCGGCTACTATCGAACTCGATAATGGGGATTTTGTAGAAAAATTTTCCAAATGTCTTGCTGATGAGTTTGATGCATCGGTTTTGGAAAGTGGCTTGCCGTATAATCAAAGCCCAAAGATAGAGAAATGGATGGCATCTACAATCTATGCTTGTGAGCTGCTTTCATCTGCTGAAATAGCAATAAAATATAAGGGTTATATAGAGAGGGAGAAGAGGCTTGCGGATAAAATTCTCAGACTTGAAGATGTGAAGATACCCGAAAAGTTTGACTATATGGTATTGAAATCAATATCGATAGAGTCAAGGCAGAAGCTGGAAAAACACAGGCCAAAGACTATAGCTCAAGCTTCAAGAATTCCGGGTGTTTCACCGGCAGACATATCTGTTCTGTTGGTATACTTCGGAAGGTAGGGTCGGGGTTAACTATGATTGTCGGTCTTCCGATAAAGTTGGTTATGGTGAAATTCAGTTCGTTAGAAAGAAAATGTTCCTCGTGGAACATGGTATAGAAGCTTGATTTTTTATAGGAGAGAGTTGCTCCACCTGGGGAGGATTACTCCATTGGAAGCGATATCGAAAATTGTTTAAGAGTTGTATCGATTCCGTCTGTAATAGGAAGCAGTAATCCGCTTCTTTTAATGTTTTGTGCAACTATGACGGGGCTGTTGGGACGTGTAATTGTAGCAGCCTTTGCCTGAGGATGTAGATTTTTGATTATTCTATATATGTAAGAGTAGTCGCCTTCATTGAAATTTGTTTCCAAAACCAGAATTGTTTCTTTGTTTCCAGGTTCGGGGTGGGTTATGAAATATCCAATATTTGAAGAATCTTCCTTCCGACTTGCAATTACGCATGATCCTTCTTTCAGGGCTGTTTCGAGCATAATGTAATTTAAGATTTCCCTGCTCCAGAGGAATCTGTTACTAGAAACACTTCTCGATTCCTCAAAATATTCAAGAGTAAGAGGCGAGGTGTGGAGTGGGGCGGGTTGGAGTGTATCCCTCTCTGGTTGATTTTCGTAAGAGTCAAATGTCTCAATGATTTGCTCTTCATATAATGTGCAGATGAACCCATACCTTTCATATAGATCGTATAAGCTGTCGCTTGCCGGTTTTGTAATAAGAAAGGAGAGATTCTCTTTCAGACAGATTTGTTTTGCTATGTTGATAAGTGATGAGGATAAAGAAAAACCTCTATGCTCGGGCTTTGTGCCTACTGCATAGAGGTAATATCCTTCAATGATTTTTTTGTCAATCTGAGCCGATGCTGGAATCAGTGTTATGCTTGATGCGATTTCTCCTGAATCAGTTATTGCAACTAGTGTCTTTGTGTATGGAAAGCAGTACTTGAAATAGTTTTCAATATAGGGAATATCATCAGTAAAGCAGGCTGTCCAGATTTCAAACAGACCGCCGATGTCATTACTGTTTGCTTCCCTAAAAATCATTGTCGTTAGTTTTTGTATATTTCGTTGATTAGAGAGCCGTATTTAGCATTGATCTTGTTTCTTTTAAGCTTGAGTGTAGGGGATAGCATGTCGTTAAGTGGTGTCCACTCATCATTGATGAGTTTTATCCTTTTAATTTGTTCGTGAGCTGCAAGCTTCTGATTGACCAATTCAATCTCACTGTTGATCTTCTTCTGTACCTCAGGATTCTTGATCAGGTCATCATTATCCTCAAATTGAATTTTATGTTTGGCTGCCCAATAGTGAAGGCGAGTAAAAGCTGGGATAATGATTGCTGAGGCGAACTTATGATTCTCTCCCACAACCATACAGTTTTCTATATAAGAGGACTCCTTCAACATAGTCTCTATGACCTGCGGTGCAACGTATTTTCCTGCCGAGAGCTTGAATATCTCTTTCTTCCTGTCGGTGATTTTCAAAAATATCCCGTCAACGATAGTGCCAATATCTCCGGTGTGGAAAAATCCCTCTTCATCGATTACACTCTTTGTGTATTCAGGATCTTTATAGTACCCTAACATAACGTGAGGACCTCTGGTAAGAATCTCGCCATCTTCGGCAATCTTCAAATCTGTTCCAACGGTAGCTTTACCCACAGTTCCGATTTTGATGATCATCTCTTTAGGGTTGTTTACAGCTATAATAGGAGAGGTCTCTGTCATGCCGTAACCTTCGAAAATATACATTTTGGCAGCAGTAAAGAGCCTGACAATCTTAGCCTGGATGGCAGATCCACCGGAAACAACCAGCATCTCTTTTCCTCCCAGCTTTTCACGCCACTTGCTGTACACCAATTTGTCTGCAAGACCATACATCGCTTTATATAGTACTCCTTTCTTTGTATAGTCGTAATTATTTGCAATACCGAATGCCCAGCTGTAGATTATTTTCTTTATTCCTTTTAGGTCCTTGCCGGCAGCCTCAAATTTATTATACATCATCTCGAGGACTCTTGGTACGGCACAGAAGCCGTCGGCATGGCAATCAGCAAGGTCTGCCGCAATAGTGGCAAGACTTTCTGCATAATAGGTACTTATACCAAGGTATTGATAGTCATAGTTCATGCTTCTTTCATATATGTGACACAGGGGTAAAAAGCTAAGCATCTTATGGTTATGATCTCTTATCTGCTGTACTGCAGAACCAATGAAGGTAAAGACAAGGTTCTTGTGTGAAAGCATTACTCCTTTTGGAGTGCCGGTAGTTCCTGATGTGTAGATAATTGTGACAAGGTCATTCTCGTCAATTGTATGTTTATTCTCTTCAACTACAGGGGCAAACTCTTTCTCCTTATCTTTCCCGAGAGTAAAAAGTTCAGAAAGGTTTCTAACGCCGGAAATCTCATCCATAGTAAAGATCATTGGAGGGTTCTCCATCTTCGACACAATTGGATGTACTTTTTTATAAATTGACTCACCGCCGACGAAAATAATCTTAGCATCGCTATGTTTGAAAATATGTTTGTAGTCCTCAGAACCCAGAGTTGAATATACTGGAACGTGAACAAGGTGTGCGAGGGAGAGTCCCATGTCGATATAGTTCCACTCCTCTCTGTTGTTGCAGATAGTGATAGCTTTGTCGAATTTTTCCAATCCCAATGCCAGAAATGCATATGCCAATATATGCGATTTTTCCTTGTACTCTGCAGATGAGACCTTGATCCACTTTCCGTTGTGCTTTCTGCTTAGGATGTCATCTTTTGGATAAAGCTGAACGAGCCTTTCCAGAAGATCAAAAGTGCGTGTGACATTCATAGGTTTAAATTTTATTTGCTGTTACTATTCTAATAATATCATTTACAAAGATGTCGATGTCCTCCTTGGTTGTGTTGAATGAGCACATCCAGCGAACCTCGTTGGTTGTTTCGTCCCATACATAAAAGAGATGTTTCTTCAGCAACTCATTACACAAATATTGAGGAATAATTGCAAAAACGGCATTTGTATCAACCGGACGACTAATCTCTATTTCACGGACCTCTTTTAGCCTTGATTCCAGATATTTAGCCATATCGTTCGAGTGAGATGCGAGCCTAATGTTCAGTCCGTCTTTGAGATAGGCGATAAACTGCGCAGCTATGAAGCGGTTTTTTGAATAGAGCTGGGTGTTTTGTTTTCTTATGTATAAAAAATCTTCTGAAAGCTCCTTCTTAAAGAAAACCACAGCCTCCCCGATCAAAAGACCATTTTTGGTTCCACCGAAAGAGAGAGCATCAACTCCGGCATCCGCGGTGAAACTTTTTATTGGAAGACCGAGAGCGGCAGAGGCATTTGAAATTCTGGAACCGTCCACGTGCAGATAACAGTTATATTCATGCATTAGATTTGCCAGTTCTTTTATCTCCTGAGCGGTGTAAAGTGTGCCTAATTCTGTCGGTTGAGATATCGAAAGTACCTTGACCTGGGAATGGTGTTGAAAACCGAAATTCTTCAACTCTTTTTTCACCTCTTCCGGAGTTACTTTTCCGTTTTTAGAGGTTAATGGTATAAGTTTACAGCCGGTTGCTTTTTCGGGAGCGCCGCACTCATCTACATTTATATGAGCAGTTTCAGGACAAAGTATTGAATTGTGAGTTTTCGTCAATGCCTTCAGCGCAACGACATTTGCACCCGTCCCATTAAAAACAAAAAAAGATTCGGCGGTTTCACCTAAAATCTTTTTAAACAGTGTAATCGCTTGTTTTGTAGTCTCATCTTCTCCGTATGCCTCAGAGAAATCTTTGTTGGCATTAATGATTGCATCCATAATCTCAGGAGCTGCTCCTGAATGATTATCACTACCAAAACTGTGTAACATTATCCCTTCTGTGTCAAAGCTTAGATTTTAATGGTGTAAATATAATAAAAAAACCCGCAGGGAATTAACTGCGGGTTTGTATTATTGATTAAAAGGGATTACAAAAGAGCCTTGTACGCTTCTGCGTCAAGAAGAGCTTCTATTTCTGAAGGATCTGAGATCTCTACTTTAATCATCCAGCCCTCTCCGTAAGGATCTGTATTAACTGACTCTGGAGCGTTTTCTAGATTTGGATTTACTTCTACTATCTTGCCTGATATTGGCATGAGTCCGTCTGCTACAGTCTTAACTGCCTCGATAGCTCCGAAGACTTCACCTGAAGAGAGGGTTTCACCCTCTGTCTGGATGTCTACGAAGACGATATCCCCCAACTGACTTTGAGCGAAGTCGGTGATACCTATGGTTGCGATGTTACCTTCAACTTTAACCCACTCGTGGTCGTTGCTGTACTTTAGATTTGCAGGAATATTCATGATTATGTCTAATAGTTTAAATATTTTGGCAAATGTACTAAAAAAAACAGATTACAGTCTTTTTAATGCCTCTTTAATTAGAGTCTCGAGTTTATTATCAGGTTTTTCTTTCAAAATAGAATCAAGAACCTTCTCTACATTAGGTTTTGAGAAGCCAAGCAGAATGAGAGCGCTTGAAGCCTCCTCCCTGATCTGTGAAATTGGACTCAGAGCGAATGTCCCGGATTGACCTGCCGGTGCTCCCTTGACAATCTTGTCTTTGAGATCAATGATAATCCGCTGAGCAGTCTTCAGCCCAATTCCTTTAACACCCTTAATTCTATTTATGTCCCCCCCGATAATTGCGTTTCTCAGCTCTTCTGTCGTTAGTGAAGAGAGCATCATCCTTGCCGTATTGGGACCAACACCGTTTACATCAATCAGCAGGGTGAAAAGATATCTCTCCTCTTTATCCGAAAAACCGTAAAGTAATTCAGAGTCTTCCCTGAGGTGGTGGTAAAGGAACAATTTTGCATCAGTGCCAGGAGATAAGTGAGAATATGTCTGTAAGGAAATCAGGATGCGGTATCCGATATTGCTGTTTTCCAGAACGGTCTCTGTTGGATTCAGCTCTACAATAGTGCCCTTGATATAGTCGTACATTCTCTTTTAAATAAACAATTATGACAAAAATATGTTTTTTAAAAGAGATATCGAAACATTGTTTACTATTTTTGCAACAAAAGAGAGATATGGAGTTGATAAAAGATATTACAGAGGTAAGGAGTCATTTTCCGGCACTTAGTCAAAGTGTAAACGGTAAACCGCTTGTCTACTTTGACAATGGGGCAACAGCCCAGAAACCGGATTGTGTCATAGAGCTTGTGAATAAAATGAATTCGGGCATTAACGGCAATATTCACAGAGCCGTTCATGAATTGAGTGCCCGTACAACTGAGCTTTATGAAGCTTCAAGAGAGAGTGTAAGATGTTTTATCAACGCAGGCTCAAGAGAAGAGGTGATCTTCACATCGGGAACAACAGCCTCTATAAATCTGGCAGCTAACTCATTTTCGCAAACTTTTCTAAAAAAAGGTGACGCAGTACTTCTGACCGAGGGGGAGCACCACTCAAATATTGTCCCATGGCAGATGGCCTGTGACCGTCACGGAGCCAAGCTAAGAGTGCTTCCTGTTGACGAAAACGGGTGCTGGAAAATGGAAATTCTTGAGTCGCTACTTGCAGATGGTAATGTCAAAATTGCCTCAGTTTCACATATTTCGAATGTTCTTGGTGTTGTCAATCCTATTGAGGAGCTTATTGAAGCCTGTCATAGGTTTGATGTACCGGTGCTGATTGATGGGGCACAAGGAATCATTCATTCAAGTGTTGATGTAAAAAAGCTTGATTGTGAGTTCTATGCATTTTCCGGTCATAAGCTTTACGGTCCGACAGGAATTGGAGTGCTTTACGGCAAAAAGGAGTTTTTACAAAAAATGGTTCCCTGGATGGGTGGTGGTGATATGGTTGGAACGGTTACCTTTGAAAAGACCACATACGCCGACCTGCCTTTGAAATTTGAGGCCGGAACCCCGAATTTTATCGGAGCGGCCGGACTAGGTGAAGCAATAGGTTTTTTAGCAAAAATCGACAAAAACTTCATAAAGGAACACGAGGAGATTTTGGTTGCAAAAATGCTCGAAGGCCTAGTCTCAATTGATAACCTGAGGCTATATGGTATCTCTGACCGAAAAATCTCCCTCTTCTCTTTCAATGTAGGAAATGTACACCCAACAGACATAGCGATGCTTATGGATAAAATGGGTATCGCCCTGCGATCGGGAATGATGTGTGCAGAACCGCTAATGTCACGGTTTGGCGTTTCAGGGATGTTGCGGGCATCATTGTCTGTCTATAATACTGTTGATGAGATAGATTACTTTATCACTTCGTTGAAAAGAGTTCTTAAAATGTTATCATAATTACTTAATATAATGACAATTAAAGAAGCTGAAAATCAAATAATTGAAGAGTTTTCAATTTTTACGGATTGGCTGGACAAATATGAGTATCTGATTGAGTTGGGAAAATCGTTGCCGATAATAAAGGAGAGTAGCAAATCAGACACAAATTTAATCAAGGGATGCCAGTCAAAAGTGTGGCTTGCTGCAGATTACATAGACGGAAAGATCTTCTTCACAGCGGATAGCGATGCAATTATCACTAAAGGAATCATCTCTTTGTTGATACGGGTCTTTTCAGGAAGAGCACCGCAGGAGATAATTGATGCAGATCTTGGATTTATTAAGGAGATCGGGTTACAGGACAACCTCTCCCCGACAAGGTCAAATGGTCTGGTATCAATGATAAAGCAGATAAAATTCTATGCACTGGCTTTTTCAGCCAATAAATAATTGAGATATGGCAGATATTACAACAGAAAGGAATATTGTACTTGCACTCAAACAAGTTTATGATCCGGAGATTCCGGTAAATGTATATGATCTTGGACTTATTTACGAGGTCAAAGTTGACGAGAATAAAAAAGCTCATATAAAAATGACCCTTACAGCTCCTAATTGTCCTATGGTGGACGACCTGCTCCAGGAAGTTCATGATGCAGTCTCGGATGTTCCCAACATTTCTGATGTAGCAATTGAGCTGGTTTTTGACCCACCTTGGGACAAAAGCAGAATGAGTGAGGAGGCTTTGCTTGAACTAGGCTTTTTATAGAATGAATGAGATTTTACTATTACTGGGTAGCAATAAGGGCGACAGATTGAACTTTCTCAATCTTGCTCTGGACCGAATTGACCAGATATCTTTGAAAACTCCGGTTGTGTCTCACATATACGAGAGCGAGCCATGGGGGTTTGATTCAAAAACATGGTTTCTCAATATGGCTGTCTCTATGCAGACAGATTTATCTCCCATTGATTTACTGGATAAACTAATGGAAATCGAGAGTGATCTGGGAAGAAAAAGAGATCCTGAAGCTTTGGGTTATGAGTCGAGGGAGATAGATATAGACATTATTCTTTTCGGAGAGATGATTTTAGAGGCTGAGAGGTTGATAATCCCCCATCCGAAGGCACATCTGAGAAGGTTTGTACTCGTACCGTTGAATGACATAGCGCCCGATTCTGGTTTTCCCGGATCCGGTAAGAGTATAGGGGAGCTTTTAACTGTTTGTCCAGACAAGTCAGAAGTGCTGTTGTGGCATTGATTCGTAAACAATCCCCTTTGAATGTTGTTGTTTTAGTTGAAAAGATCTTCCGGATGTGAAGGACTTGCAAAAACTAAAAATAATAATTCAAATGAATATTCTAGACGGATTAAAGTGGCGTTATGCCACCAAACATTTTGATGTAACTAAGAAGTTAAGTGAAGATCAGATTGAGTATCTCAAGCAGGCGGTGAACTACATTCCTTCCTCCTATGGGCTTCAGCCTTACAAGGTGTTGATAGTGGAAAATAGTGATGTGAGAAAAAGGCTCAGCGAGGCAGCATACGGGCAACCGGCCATCACAGAGGCATCTCAGCTTTTTATCTTTGTAAACGATACGGAATATGGCCCTGAGAAAGTCGATAAATTTCTGAAAATGGGAGCAGAGGTCAATAATTTCCCAATTGAAAAGACAGAGAGTTACAGGAACATGATTAATGGAGTAATCTCATCACTCTCCAAGGTTCAGCTCTCGAATTGGACAGCAAAGCAAGCATATATAGGATTGGGTGCCCTGATTAGCGCTGCTTCGGAACAGGGGATTGACATCTGTCCTATGGAGGGGTTCGATAAGGAGAAGTTTGACGAGATTTTGGGGCTAAAAGAGAGGAGCCTTACCTCTGCCTGCATAGGAGCAGTAGGCTACAGGTCACCTGAAGACACAAATCAGTTTCTGAAAAAAGTAAGAAAGCCAATCGAGGAGCTTTTCGAGACTATCTGACAGATTGAGAGGTGAATTTTTGAATTCCCAGATTCAGGAAGTTCAGAAATTCATCTTTAGAACACTCTCCGACAGGTTCTGTGAGAGAGAGCTCATATTGGTCAATCAAAACATAGTAGGGTTGTGAGGCAACTCCAAAGCGTGATATCTGGTAATCCCGGTTTTTCCTGCCGAGTGTGTTTTTAATCTTCCCATCAAGGGTTGAAACAATCTGCTCACTTTTCGGCAGTATGGTTTTGTCATCAACATACAAAGTTGCGAGTACAACCTGATTTCTTAATATCTCCTGAACACCGGCGTCACTCCAGACATTTGCCTCCATAAGCTTGCACCCGCTGCAGGTGGTTGATTTGAATGCAAGCAGAACGGGCTTTTTAAGCGATTTTGAGCACTCCACTGCTTGTGCGATGTCGTAATATGCCATAAGGCCATAAGGCGCAGCATGCTTCGGATCTGCGTACTTTATAGGGGCACAGGAACTGCTCTCTGTATTTGCGGTTTGTATAGTTACGGATTGGTCAGGTAATGAAGGGGCTGCATTGTTGAAAATAGTGTATGTTGTCTCTGAAGCGGGAGGGAGAAGTGCGGAGAAATGGGAGAGGGGTGCTCCGAACAGGCCCGGAATGAGAAATATTGCAAAAGAGAATGACGCAATTGCAAAAACAACCCTTCCGGCTCCTACATCTGAAACAGGTGAGTCGTGTGAAGTCTTGATCTTTCCGAGAAGATAGAGTCCAAGGCAAACAGCTATTGCTATCCAGACAGCTATAACCAGAGGTCTTGAGATAATTCCCAAGCCGAACCACGTATCTACAGCAGAGAGGTATTTCATACTAAATGCAAGTAGGATGAAGGCAAAGATTACTTTTACCATATTGAGCCAGCCGCCCGATTTAGGCATTTTCTTCATTAAAGAGGGAAAAAATGAAAATATTACAAATGGCAAAGAAAAAGCAAGGCCGAATACAAGCATCCCAAGAACAGGTTTTATGGCAACTCCTCCGGAAACAGCAGCGGCCAGAATTGATCCCACAAATGGTCCCGTACATGAAAATGAGACTATTACCATGGCAAGAGCAACAAAGAAGGAGGCTATAAGGCCGCCTTTATCTGCTTTTGAATCTGCTTTATTGGCAAGACCCCCTGGCAGGGTTATCTCAAAAGCCCCGAGGAATGATATTGCAAAGACAATGAAGAGAACTCCGAAGATTGCATTCGGAATCCAGTGTGAACCAAGCGTGTCTGTGGCGTCAGTGCTTTTAAACAGAGCAACCAATATCCCGACAAGAGTATAAATCAATGTGACTGACAGACCGAATACCAAACCCTTCATAATTCCTTTCCTACGGTTGTCTGAACCACTGATAAAAAATCCGACTGTCATAGGAATCATAGGAAAGACACACGGGGTAAAGACACCACCCAATCCTGCAGCAAAAGCTATAAGTAAAAACATCAGAAGACCTTCACTCTTGTTTTTGGCAGGAGCAGGCGGAGCCGCCTCCAAACCTTTTATCTCAAATCTCACATCTGTCTCATCCATCAGACATTCGCCTCCGTTGCAGGTTTGCCACGATAGGACACCTTCAACGACAATAGTTGAATCGGTCAGCTTTTTTATTGTCTGGATGAAAACAGCATTATTATGAAAAACCTTTACGTCAATATTGAAAGCCTTGTCGTGCTTTACAACCGCCTCTCCCTCGTCTCTGAGAGTACCGACAACTTCGTATCCTTTTACTCCTTTCAATTCCAGATTGGTAGGCAGGGGACCCTTCTGGAGAGAGTCGCTGCTGTAGATATACCATGGGGAAATTATGTCGGCTTTGAGTATAAGATCGACAGTGCCGTCACCATTGTCTCTCTGTTCGTAGCTCCATGAAGTGGTTGTAATCTGTGCTGAGGCAACAGTAAAAGTTATAATCGCAATTAAAGAGAGAAAAAACCGTCTCATTGATAATATTTTTAGGGATGAAGACAAAATTATTAAAATTCCCCAGAAATGCACTATTTTTGCCTGTTACAAAATTAATGAGATGACACAAGAGGAGTTATTTAAGAGCCTTATAGCTCATGCAAAAGAGTACGGATTTATTTTCCAGTCAAGCGAGATCTATGACGGTCTGAGCGCAGTGTATGATTACGGGCAATTAGGAGTGGAGCTGAAGAACAACATCAAGAAGTATTGGTGGGATGCAATGGTCCGCTTAAATGAGAATATTGTGGGAATTGATTCTGCGATTTTTATGCATCCAAAGATTTGGGAGGCATCAGGACACGTAGGAGCATTCAATGACCCGTTGATAGATAATAAAGACTCAAAAAAGAGATATCGTGCAGATGTTCTCCTTGAGGATTATATTGCCAAACTGGAGGAGAAGATGGACAAAGAGGTTGAGAAGGGGCGCAAGAAATTTGGCGACACATTCGATGAGGCTCAGTTCCGTGCAACAAATCCTAATGTGCTTCGCAATAAAACAAAGGCTGACGAGGT
>MTLE01000523.1_pt5 | contig 14662 bp, 16 predicted proteins | sample 1982461 | NCBI WGS metagenome assembly MTLE01 (sample SAMN05712605, study PRJNA340218) | biofilm metagenome | isolation source: sample SPL anode biofilm adapted to -200 mV | place: USA | collected 2012-02-03
TGCGGCAGCGACGAGATCCGCCAGGAGACCGATGTGCTGGACACCTGGTTCTCCTCGGCCCTCTGGCCCTTCTCCACCATGGGATGGCCCGACAAGACCCCCGAGCTGGAGCGCTTCTACCCCACCTCATGCCTGGTGACCGGCTTCGACATCCTCTTCTTCTGGGTTGCACGCATGATGATGATGGGGCTGCACTTCATGGATGAGGTCCCCTTCAAGGACGTGTACATCCACGCCCTGGTGCGCGACGCCCACGGCCAGAAGATGTCCAAGTCCAAGGGGAACGTGATCGACCCGCTGACCATCATCGATCAGTACGGCACCGACGCCTTCCGCTTCACCCTGGCCGCCTTCGCCGCCCAGGGGCGCGATATCAAGCTGGCTGAGGAGCGCATCGCCGGCTACCGCAACTTCTGCAACAAGGTCTGGAACGCGGCCCGCTTCACCCTGATGAACCTGGACGGCTTCGACCCGGACGGCATCACCCTGGGTGAGCTTTCCCTCTCGGCGGGAGACACGTGGATCCTGCACCGCCTGAACGAGACCGCACGGATGGTGGACGAGAGCCTGACCGGCTACCGCTACAACGAGAGCGCTTCGGCGCTGTACCAGTTCACCTGGAGCGAGTTTTGCGACTGGTACCTGGAACTGTCCAAACAGGACCTGTACAACGGCACGCCAGAGCGCAAAAAGACCACCCAGTACGTTCTCTGGTATACTCTCGACCATCTGCTGCGGCTCTTGCACCCCTTCATGCCCTTCATCACCGAGGAGATCTGGCAAGCCCTGCCCGGATCCAAGGCATCGCCGACGATCATGCAGGCCCCTTTCCCCATGCCGTCCGACGAGCGGAGCTTTGCCCAGGAAGCGGCAGCCATGGAGCGGGTCATGGAGGTCATCGGCGCCATCCGCAACATCCGCGGCGAGATGGACGTCCCCCCCAGCAGGCAGATCGCCGCCATTCTCTCCTGCGCCAACGCGGCGAGCCTGGAGCTGATGCAACAGAGCCAGGGCGCCATCGTCAACCTGGCCCGCGTCTCCGACCTGACCATCGGCCAGGGGCTGGAGAAGCCGGAAGACGCCTCCATCCAGGTTGCCGGCGACGTGCAGATCTTCGTTCCGCTCAAGGGTCTGGTCAATGTGGAGGAAGAGGAGAAGCGCCTCTCCAAGGAGATCGCCAAGATCGAGAAAGAGATCGACATGTTCTCCAAGAAGCTGCAGAACCCCAGCTTCGTGGACCGCGCACCGGCCGAAGTGGTGGCCAAGGAGCGGGAGAAGCTGGCCGAGGTGACCGGCAAGAAGCAGGTGCTGGAAGAGAGCCTGGAGAAGATCAGAAAACTCAGGTAGCCCGAGGCACCATCGCATCAGAAGATGTATCAACCCCAAAACCAGCAACCAGCCACAGAGTTCTGTGGCTGGTTGCTCTTTCCGGGATCAACGAGCAGCCAGCATGAGCATGCACCTAAAATATGTCGCCATATTCGCCAAGGTACACGACCCCCGCTGCCAGGAAGTAGCCACCGAGCTGATCTCCTGGCTGGAACGGAAGAACTGCGTCCACCTGATCGAGGAGCACCTGGCCCGCCATCTCCTGCGTAACGACGGCATGACCCACGAGGAGATCCTGAGCCAGGCCGAGATGGTGGTGGTGCTGGGGGGGGACGGCACCCTGCTCTCCACGGCGCGCCTGTTCTATGGCAAGGAGATCCCCATCCTGGGGATCAACCTGGGCAGCCTCGGCTTTCTCACCGAAGTCACTGTTGAGGATCTCTACGGCGAGCTTGAACTCTGCCTGACGGGCAACCAGCGCAGTTCCCGGCGCATGATGCTGGAGGTCAGCATCCTGCGCGAGGGGAAGCCGATCGAGAAATGCCCCATCCTGAACGAACTGGTGCTCAACAGGACCGGCATCCTGGCCCGCATCGTCAACCTGAAGACGAGAATCGGCAACCACATCCTGACCAATTTCAAGGCCGACGGACTGATCGTCTCCACCCCCACCGGATCCACCGGCTATTCCATGTCCGCCGGCGGCCCGATCGTCCATCCCCAGGTGAGCTGCATCGCCATAACCCCCATCTGCCCCCATTCCCTGACCAACCGCCCCGTCGTGGTCCCGGATGAATCGGTCATCACCATCACCGTCACCTGTCCCCACGACGACAAGGTCTACCTGACCCTGGACGGCCAGGTGGGCTTCGAGCTATTGCAGGGTGACACGGTGGAGGTGCGCAGGGCCCCCTCGATCACCAATCTGGCCGTACCCCGGAAACTGGATTACTTCGAGGTACTGCGGACCAAACTGAAGTGGGGATAAATCGGTTCAATGCTCGCGGTTCAAGGTTCATGGTTGACGTCACTACTAACTCTGAACGTTGAGCCTTGAACCACGAACCACATAACAGGTGTTATTATGCTGACCGACCTGTCCATCACCAATATTGCCATCATCGATTCGCTGCACCTCTCCCTCAAACCGGGCCTGACTATCCTGACCGGCGAGACCGGGGCCGGCAAATCGATCATCATCGACGCAGTGGGGCTGATCATGGGGGGACGCGCCTCGGCTGACCTGATCCGTTCCGGCTCGGACGAGGCCGTGGTGGAGGCAATCTTCGACATCTCGGATATGCCCGAGCTGTCGCAACTGCTCAGCGACTCCGGTTTCCCCTGCGAAGCTGAACTGCTGGTCAAACGCTCCATTTCCCGCGCCGGAAAGAACCGCATCTTCATCAACGGCGCCATGGCCACCCTGACCCTGCTCTCCGACATCTCCCGCCGCCTGATCAACATCTATGGACAACATGAATCCCAGACCCTGCTCAGACCGGAGAACCAGCTGCTGCTCCTGGACATCTTTGCCGGAAACACTGATCTGCGCGGAGCGTTCGCCGGCCTGTACGCAGAGCTGCAGACAGTACGGGAGCGCCTGGCCCATGCGGACGAACGGGAGCGCGAGACGGCCCGCAGGCTGGACCTGTTGTCGTTCCAGTCCCAGGAGATAGCCGGGGCAGAGCTTCGGGACGGTGAGGAGGAGCAGTTGGAGGAAGAGCGCCAGCTGCTGGCCAATGCGGAGAAACTGGGGGGCGCCAGCGCCGAGGCGTTCGAGCTGCTCTACGGCGGCGATGGCGCCCTTCTGGGTCAGCTGCGCAGGATAGGCAACGCCATCCGCGAAATCGCCTCCATCGACCAGACCCTGGGTGAGACGGCAACCTCCCTGGAGAACTGCTACCTGCAGCTGGAGGATGCCGCCATGACCCTGCGCGGCTACGCGTCCCGGGTCGAGGCGGACCCGCTCTCCCTGCAGCGAGTCGAGGATCGTCTGGACCAGATCAACCGCCTGAAGCGCAAGTACGGCCCGACCATCCGGGATATCCTGGAGTTCCAACAACAGGTTGACGGAGAGCTGGAACAGATCCGCGACCAGGAGCATGACCGGGAGGCGCTGCAGGGCCAGTGCGACCGGCTGGAGAAAGAGTTGCGCCGCTGCGGAGCGGAACTGAGCCGACAACGCGCAGCCGCGGCAGGGTCACTGAAGCAGGCCCTGGAAAACGAGGCCCGCCAGCTTGCCATGAAGAACGCCATCATCGAGGCCGACCTGACCCTGCTGGACGAACCGCGCTCCACCGGCTTCGAGCGCATGGAACTGCTCTTTTCCCCCAATGCCGGCGAACCGCCGCGCCCCCTGGCCAAGATCGCCTCGGGAGGGGAGTTGTCGCGCCTGATGCTGGCCTTCAAGCAGGTTCTGCCCGAGGGTGATGTGCCCACCCTGGTGTTCGACGAGGTAGACAGCGGCATCGGCGGCGCCACCTCGGAAACCGTGGGCAGGAAGCTGAAGAGAGTTGCCCGGCGCCAGCAGGTGCTCTGCATCACCCACCTCCCCCAGGTTGCGGTGTTCGCCGACCAGCATCTGCACGTTGCCAAGCGGGTCGACAACGGCCGCACCGCCACAGCCGTCACCCCCCTGGACAAGAAAGCCCGCATCGAGGAGATCTCCCGCATGCTGGGAGGCGCAGTCATCACCGACACCACCCGCAGCCACGCCGGCGAGCTGCTGGCAACGGCCAGGAGTTCATCACCATGACCGCTGCCATCACCATCGGCGTCAGCGCCTGTCTGCTGGGCCAGGAGGTGCGCAACGACGGCGGTTATTAGCATGACCGCTACCTCACCGACACCCTGGGGCGCTTCTTCCGTTTCGTGCCGGTCTGCCCGGAGGTCGGCTGGCCGAACCCAGCAGGCGCCGTCATACGGTCACCGCCATTTTTTGAATAATCACGGCACATATAGTAGAATTTGTTTCATGAAATCGTTTTCGCCGCACACAGCGGCGGACAGGCATGATCCATCAGCGGCACCTCATCGGGAAAGGAGTCCGCATAATCATGGAAAGAACCGTGCGAAAAAAGGCGCCACGACTCAGCCCGCTGCTTGCGTTCCCTGCACTGCTGCCGCTGATCGCGTCACTGATCATGGTGGCGGCGATGACCGATGCCCGGGCTGAAATCGGCCCGGAGAACGAACGCTGCCTGCTCTGTCACAACGACAAAAAGATCATCAAGATGGGGGGCAAGCACCTCTTTATCGATTCCAGCGTATACGCCGCCACCACCCACTCCTACATCGGCTGCAGGTCCTGCCACACGGCTATCAACGAGATTCACCCCAACGACAGCCCCAAACCGCCCCGCCCCACCAGGGCCACCTGCCGGGAATGCCACCTGCCGATCCACGCCGAGTACGCAAAGAGCCTGCACAGTTCCAAGGCCAGCTGCACCGACTGCCACAATCCCCATGCGGTCAAGACCCCACTGACGATTTCAGGCAAGGATATCAACGACATGTGCGCCAAGTGCCACAACCTGAAGAAGGTCGTCGCCACCCACATCAAGTGGCTCCCCCAGGCCGACCTGCACATCGACGCCCTCCCCTGCATCACCTGCCACACCGGCTCCAAGAACTTCGTCATCACCATGGCCATCCAGACCCGTAAACCGGGGGAACCGGCCAGCGCATTCAGGCTGGCCACCCACGAAGAACTCTCCCGACTGCTTCCCGAGGGGAGCGAACTGGGCAGCCTGATCGACCGCGACAACGACCGCTTCATCTCCCTGGATGACTTAAGAGCCTTCAACAGCCAGGTCAGGCGCAAGGAGATGCGTCTGTGGGGGATGATGACCCCCGAGGTGGTTTCCCATACCTACGACATCCAGGACAACCGCTGGGACTGCACCTTCTGCCACGCCGCGGGTCCCGGCGCCATGCAGACGAGCTACGTAGCCCTCCCGGACAAGAGCGGGGGGTACACCAGAATGGCCGTGGAACGGGGCGCAATCCTGGACATCCTCAACGGCACCCCCGACTTCTACATGATGGGCGCCACCCGCAGCAGGGTCCTCAACATCATCGGCGCCCTGATCGTAGCGGCCGGCCTGATGATGCCCATCGGACACGGAACCGGACGCCTGCTGACCCGTGCCAGACGAAGGAAGCCTCAGCCATGAAAGAGACCGAATACATCTACCTGACCCCCCTGCCGATCAGGATCTGGCATTGGCTGAACGCCTTCGGCTTCATCGTCCTGGCACTCACCGGCCTGCAGATCAGGTTTCCCGAATACGTGGACATCTTCGGCGACTACAAGAACGCCATCCGGCTCCACAACGCCGCCGGTTTCGTCGTCTCCGCCTCCTACCTGCTCTGGTTCGGCTACTACCTGTTCATCGCCCGGACACTGACCAAACTCTACATTCCCACCCTGGAGGATATCCGCAGCGGCATCTTCCGCCAGGCCCTGTACTACTTCTTCAACTACTTCATGGGGCGCCCCAATCCCCATGTCAGTACACCGGAGGATAAGTTCAACCCGCTGCAGAAGACGGTCTACCTGGTTATCATGATCATCCTGCTCCCCCTGGTGATCCTGTCCGGCTTCCTTTTGATGTACGTCACCCCCCTGCGGGGAATCATTCACCTGGTGGGGGGCATCAAGACCCTGGTGAGCATCCATTTCCTGCTGGCCTGCGGTTTCTGCTCGTTCCTCTTCGTGCACATCTACCTGGCCACATTGGGGCACACCCCCTTTGCCCATTTCAAACCCATGTGGCACGGCTGGGAGGAACGGAAAAAGGAGCACGAAGGGAAAGATCACGAGGAACAACCATGACACCGGCCAAGCCGGGATGCCGCGCCGGCCGGAGACATGCCCTGGAGAACCTATGATACGCGTTGCCATGTATGCGATGATCCTGCTGCTTACCGCCACAGCCCCGGCCGGGGCGGCCGTCCAGATGCGGGATGTGACCTTCCAGACCAGGGACGCGGGCACGGTGCTCTTCAGCCACAGCGTTCACATGGGCCACAAAATCATGGCCAACAACTGCCGGGCCTGCCACTACGGAATCTACAACCTGAAGCAGAAGAGCAGATTCACCATGGCCGACATGGAGAAGGGAAAATCCTGCGGCGCATGCCACAATGCCAGGGTCAGCTTCTCCCTCAAACAGTGCAGCCGCTGCCACCAGACAAAAGAGATCGTCTACCAGGTCAGTGCCACCGGCGCCACCCACTTCAGCCACAAGAAACACCTGGAAACCAGCCCCGATTGCGCCAGATGCCACCCCTCCCTGTTCGCCGCCGGCCCCAACAGACGGGCAACCATGGCCGACATGGAGAAGGGCAGGTCGTGCGGCGCATGCCACAACGGCAAAAAGGCCTTCGGGCTCTCCCGCTGCACCAGCTGCCACCCGGTCAAGGAGATCACCTTCCGGTCGCGGGAGGCCGGGCCGACCATCTTCAAGCACGCCCAGCACATCGAGTCCCACCACTGCAGCGACTGCCACCCCTCCCTGTACGTCACCAAACGGAGGGGCGCCAAGGTCACCATGGCTGAAATGGAAAAGGGAAAGTCCTGCGGCGCATGCCACAACGCCAAGGCCAGTTTCTCCCTCAAGCAGTGCAGCCGCTGCCACCAGGTCAAGGAGATCGTCTATCGGGTCAAGGCCACCGGCGCCACCCACTTCAGCCACAAGAAACACCTGGAGATCAGCCCGGACTGCCGCGGCTGTCATCCGCGGATCTTCGTGGCCGGCGCCAACAAACGGGCCACCATGGCCGATATGGAGAGGGGAAAATCCTGCGGCGCATGCCACGATGGCACCAACGCCTTTGACATCAAGAGCTGCACCACCTGCCACCCGGCGAACGACATACTCTTCAAGGTCAGGGAAACCGGTCCGACGCACTTTCCCCACGCCAGGCATATCGAGGCCCACCACTGCGGCGACTGCCATACCCGGCTCTATCCCACCACCCGCCGGAGCAAGAAAGTCAGCATGGCCGATATGGAAAAGGGGAAATCCTGCGGCGCATGCCATAACGGCACCAACGCCTCCCCCCTGACCCGGTGCGCCACCTGCCACCCCACCAAAGAACTGGTCTTCGAGGTCAAGGAGAGCGGCAACGTCAGCTTCAGCCACACATTCCACGGCGAGATCTACACGTGCGGCGAATGCCACCTGGCGCTCTACGCCACCACACGGAGCACGGTCAGGGTGAGCATGCAGGAGATGGAAAAAGGGAAATCCTGCGGCGCATGCCACGACGGGAAAAACGTCTTCTCCGTCGCCGGGGACTGCGAGAAATGCCACAAGATGTGAACCTGCCCGGTAAGGCGGTGAGGGGTGAAGAGGAAGGGGAACGGAGTGATGCGTGGATAAGGGGCGGCCCGATTGGTCGCCCTTTTCTTTGTGGGGAGACAAAAACAGGGAAGTGCCACAGATATTCCCACTTTGTCCTTGTCTTTTTCATTGCCACAATTTATCTTTCTTTATCATTTTTTCACTACGAATCTCTTCCGAACGGTGAGGTCATGGATACATTCGACAAATGGCTGACCATTGATGACTTGGCAAACTACATAAAAATGAGCCGGACCAAGCTCTACGGCATGGCCCAGCGCGGCAAGGTTCCCGCTTCCAAGATCGGCAACCAGTGGCGATTCGACCGGGAGGAGATCGACCAGTGGATGAAGGCGCACGCGACCAGCAGGGGGGAATCAAAGGCATGAGTGCACTGGAAATCAAACGCGACGAGAAGAGGGGAAAAATCTGGAGCCATGTGCGCAGCAAGTGGCTGGTGGAAACACCCGAAGAAACGGTGCGCCAGGAATACTTGCTAGTGCTGGTCAACGAGTATGGTTTTGCCCTCAACCAGATCGCCGAGGAGAAGGACCTGACCGGTCGGGGCTCCGCTTCGGTCCGCGCCGATTTTGTCCTCTGGCGTACCGTCCAGGACAAGGCCGACGACAACGCCCCTTTCATCATCGTCGAGTGCAAATCCGATAACGTCACCATCAAGCCGCAGGACTACGGTCAGGGTGAAAACTACGCCCGCATCTGCGGCGCATCAACCAATCCACCATCAACGCCACTGTGATGAAAACATCAAGGTGCCGGTTCCCTCCCTGGCCGAGCAGAAGAAATTTGTTAACACGGTCGAGGGCTTGGAAAAACAGATCGCCGATGCCCAGGCCATCATTGACACTGCCTCCGCCAGAAAAGAGGCGGTGATGAAAAAGCATCTGTGAGGGCGGCATGAGCGAGCAACGGAACGACAAAACCAATCCCACCTGCTGGATCATCGCCGGACCCAATGGCGCGGGCAAAACCACCTTCGCGCTGGAATACCTGCCCCAGGCGGTCGGCTGCACCCACTTCATCAACGCCGATCTGATCGCCGCCGGATTATCGCCCCTCGCCCCGGAGCGGGAGCTGCTGGACGCCAGCCGCATCTTTCTGCGGGAAATCGAGGAGCGCATCGCGGCCCGTGAAGACTTCGCCTTTGAAACAACGCTGGCGGGACGGACCTATCTGCGCCTGGTCGAGCGGCTGCGCCGCGACGGCTGGCGGGTGGAGCTGATCTATCTGGCTCTGCCGAGTGTCGAGATGTCGCAACTACGCGTTGCGGAACGGGTCGCCCACGGTGGCCACAACATCTCGCAACGGGATATCGAGCGCCGCTTTCCTCGCAGCCTGCGCCACTTGCTGGATGATTACAGCCAAAGGGTCGATAGCTGCACCTGCTTCATGAATGACGGGGAGAGCCCAGTGCTGGTCTTTGAGCAGAGCAACAACGACCGCGATATCGTGCATGACGATTACTATCAGCTTTTGATGGAGGAAGCAAAACGATGAACGCCACTCAGAAAAACGTGCCATCCCCAGAGGGGCAACAGCAGTTGGATTTGCTCCGGAAGGCGGTTGGTAAAACCCTGGAGAAGAAACGGCGTCTCGGCCACTACGCCGTAACCTGGAAAGACGGCAAACCGGTCGTAACGGGCGAGGATGCGCCGCAAACAAGGGAAAATACTCTCTAACGTTGCCCCATGCAGCGAGTCATCCTCCATATCGACATGAACGCCTTCTTCGCCTCGGTGGAACAGTCGGCAAACCCGGCCCTGCGCGGCAAACCGGTCGCCGTGGTGGGCTCCGGCGGCCGCACGGTCATCACCACCTGTTCCTACGAGGCGCGGGCCTTCGGCGTCAGGACCGGCATGGCGATCTGGGAGGGGAAGAAGCTCTGTCCCCAGCTGATCGTGGTGGTGGGAGACAACCGGAAATACCGGCACACCTCCTCACGGATCGTGGAAATCTTCCGCGATTACACTCCCCAGGTGGAGGTATTCAGCATCGACGAGGCCTGGATAGACGTGACCGGCTCCCTCCGGCTCTTCGGGTCGGCGGAGCGGATCGCCTATCTGATCAAATCCCGCATCAGGCACCGCTTCGGCATCACCTGTTCCATCGGCATCGCCCCCAACAAACTTTTGGCCAAGCTGGCCAGCGACATGGAGAAACCGGACGGCCTGACGATCATCAACCCGGAGGATGTCCAGCGGATCATGGATCGTCTGCCGGTGCGGGATCTGTGCGGCATCGGAAAGAAAACCGCCCACCAGCTCATGCTGATGAACATCACGACCTGCGGACAGCTGGGGCGCTGCTACGAGCAGCGGCTGGTGGGGAAGTTCGGCATCACCGGCGCGCGGTTGAAAGAGATGGGCCAGGGGAGAGACGATTCCCCGGTGATTCCCTTCGGCGAAGAGGAGGAGGTAAAGTCCGTCGGCCACAGCAGCACCCTGGACCGGGACATCGACGATCCCCAGGAGATCCGGCGTTTCCTGTTGCGGCTCTCCGAGATGGTCGGCAGCCGGGCGAGGCGTTACAACGTCTCGGGCAGGACGGTCTCCCTCTACGTGCGCTACGCCGACTTCTTCTCCAGTTTCGGCAGACAGACAACCCTCAGTAATTACATTAACTTAAGCGACGAGATCTACCGGGCTGCCCTGTCGATTCTGGAAGGCGTGGAGTTGGAACAGCCGGTGCGCCTCATGGGGGTGCGCCTGTCGAACCTGAGGCATCAGGCTGAGCAGCTGCCACTGTTCGAGGATGAACGGAAGAAGCTGATCGCGACCCAGGCCATGGACAAACTGAACGAGAAGTTCGGCACCATGTCCGTCACTTTCGGCAGCCTGATCAGGGAGAGGAAAACATCGGGCAGCCAGGTGATACCGCCCAGCTGGCGGCCCGATGGAATCAGGAACATCGATGTGGAGTGACACTCCCCCTACTCCACCTCGATTCCCCGCAACTGCCAGGTCTGGTCATGGGTGTTGTAGGTCAGTTCAAACAGCCCCCCCTCATCGGTGACGGTGAAGTGCAACAGTCGCGACTCTCCCTGTCTCCCCTCGTAGCGGTAGGTGGTGGCCGTCACGGTATGCTTGCGGCGACGCCACTCGAACCAGACCGGCTGGATCCTGCCGTTCGCGCCGAAGATGACCGCCACGCGTATCTGTTCACGGGTCTGGTGCCGCTGCATGGGGTTCAGACCGTTGCCCGGAAGAGGGAGACCACCTTGCCGATGACGGTGACGTCGGCGCTGTCGGCAGCGATCAGGATCGGTTCCAGCAGTTCATTCTCGGGCTGAAGCTTGATCATCCCTTCCTCGCGGAAGAAGCGTTTGACCGTGGCCTCACCATCCACCAGGGCCACCACAACGTCACCGTTGTCAGCCGTGGGCTGGGGGCGGATCAATACCAGGTCACCGGGGAGCATGCCGGCGTTCTTCATGGAATCACCCTTGATGCGCAGGAAGAAGCTGCCGCCGCTGGCAACAATGCTCCTGTCCAGGGAGAGGTACCCTTCGATGTCTTCCCGGGGGATCTCCGGAGTGCCGGCCCGTACCGTCCCCACGATGGGTAGTGACACGGAGAGCTGGTCGGCAGCGAAGATCCCCTCCTCATCCAGGGGATAGAGGACGGGCTTTTCAGCCACCAGGCTGATGGAGCGGAACGCGCCCGGCTGGCGCCGGATCCACCCCTTTTTCTCCAGCGCCTCCAGGTGGCGCACGACCGCCACCGTGCCGCTGATATCCAGATGGCGGGCAATTTCCCGCAATGTTGGGGGATAGCCGTTGCTGTCCAGGAACTCCCTGAGGAAATCCAGAACGTCCTTCTGACGGGGTGAGAGCGGTTCCATGGGTGATGCTCCGTTTACACTTGTAATAGATTACAAGTGTCACCATAACACCAACAAGGGGGGAGTGTCAAGATGGCGGCGGTTCAGGGCGATCATGCTCAATGGATGAAGGAGATTGAGGATGGGGAGAGACTATCCGCACGCCCAGCCTGCCACAGGGGTGCCACTGTTTTTCAGGCAAAGGCGCTGAACACACGCCTCCTGCACACTAACGACAGCGTCTCACTTCACCTTTTTCCCCAGGACACTGGTCATTCGCCGTAACGCAGGGGAGAAATCGTATGGATCAAGCCGAACATCCAGGATGCAAAAACCTTCACGGTAGCCGCGGGCCGCTTCCAGAGCGGCTTCCAGCTGCTCTTCCGTCTGAACGTCGAAACCTTTCCCGGCGCCAAGCAGATTGGGGATATTCGCATAGTGCCATGGATACACGTCATTGAAGCTGCCGTCCAGCATCGGCCTCTCAGTCCCATAGCCCGAATTGTTCAGCACGATGATGATGGGGTTGAGATGGTAGCGGGCGGCGGTCGCGACTTCCATCCCGGTCATCTGAAAGGCCCCGTCGCCGACCAAGACGAGCGGGCGCAGCGTGGGCAGCGCCAGTTGGACCCCGAGACTGGCGGGGACCGCAAACCCCAGGGAAGCGTAGTAAGCCGAAGACATGAATTCCGCTGCCCGGGGAATGGAGATATCCGCCGCCGCAAACAGCGCATCACCCGTATCGGCAATGACGAACGTGCTGTCGTCGAAAAACGTTTCCAGGCGCTGGAACAGCCGCTCCACCGTGATCCTGGCATCGGGGGCGGGGTGAAATGGGGTCGGCGCAGGCGCATGGGGTGTCTCGCAGGTCTCCCGGCGCCGGATATCGGCCTGCAAGAGTCCCAACAGAAAACCGTTAAGATAGACTCCGGGATAGGTGTGATGGCGGATGGAGGTCTTTTCGCTGGTGGAATGGATCGATTTCCCCTGGTCCAGATGGGCGGTGAAGATCCCCAGGTCCAGGTCGGTCAAGAGAACCCCCAGGAGAATGATGCAATCGCTGCTCTCCACATACTGCCTGATATCCTCCCGGCTCAAACCTCCTTCATACAGCCCGATGTACCGTGGGTGGCGCTCACCCATGGCCGACTTGCCCAGGAGGGTCGAGGTGACCGGAATATTCGTTTTTGCCACCAGCTCCTGCAGATGGTGGTGCATCCCGTAGCGCAACAATTCCACGCCGGCCACGATGACCGGCTGTGTGGCCCGGTTGATCATTTCCACCGCTTCCCGCAAAGCCTCCCTGAACGGCTCCCTGTCCACGTCGGGCGGTTGCAGCGGCTCCTCCTGCGGGACAATCTTTACAGTCACCATGTCGCGGGGAAGTTCGATGTAGACCGGGCGTCTGTAGCAGAGTGCGGCACCCAGTACCCGGTTGATCTCCCGACAGGCCGTTGCCGGGTTGTCCAGCACGGCCTGGGCAACGGTAAGTTGTTGGAATACTTTCAGCTGGGTGTCGAAGTCCTTGACCTTGTGGTGCAGCAGGGGATTCCCCACCTGCTCTCTGACGCCCGGCGCCCCGCTGATCACAACCACCGCGGTCTCTTCGGCATAGGCCTGGGCGGTGGTATTCACCACCTTCAACCCTCCCACGCCATAGGTGATGCAGACAGCCCCCAGACCGCGCACGCGCGCATAGGCGTTGGCCGCAAAGCCTGCGCCCTGCTCATCACAGGTGTTGATGATTGTGATCCGGCTCTCTTCCAGTTGCTTGTAAAAGCCGAGCACGTAATCGCCCGGAATACCAAAGGCATGCTGCACCCCGAGCTGATACAGCCTGTGAATGAGATATTCTCCGATCGTTATTTCAGCAGGTTCCATGGCAATTCCTCCAAAAGAAGGCGAACAATCCAGACCTCCCCAGCGGCGACAACCGTTTCGATCCAGGTCAGGCTATTCCTGGGGAAAGGGGATTCCGGGGTCGGTATTCAGCCGCATGTCCAGGACCAGAAGCAACCGGGCAGTTGGCAGCGGTTTGAGCCGGAGCAGGCGGCGCGTCAGTTCCCGCACACGATCCCACGTGTGTATGCACATGTAATCAGTCAGAGAGCACAGCGGGTTCACCGCTGTTGCGCTTGGTTGAACATCTACGCATTAATTACTTGAGATAGATATGCTATAGAGGAAGAAGCTTTCCTCTCTACTTTTTTGATTTCGGATCGATATTCAAGCGCAGACTTCAGTAAACCGAGAGAGGCCCCAGCTATTGAACCTGCCACAACTCCGAATGGTCCCCCAGAAATAAACTGTAAGCCAACTGCAGCAAGTCCAGCAATTGATCCTCCAGTAGTGATTGCCGGAACTAACTTAGGCCACACATTATCCCTTGCGGATGCGAGATCAGCCCGGTATTCCTTTAGCTCTTTTTCAATTTCCTTTTTTAAATCAGCTTGAGCGGACAAAATTTCGCTTGGGTCTTCGGATGTGGAAACTTTAGATAATCTGCAAGACAGCTCATTGATCAATTCAGTCCTCGCGGTTTTTGTTTTTTCTCTAAACAGGAGAATTGAGTCAAAGGAAGCTTTTGCGAGGGCTGATTTTGGCAATAGCTGTTGGACAATTTGTATTGCCGTTTGCTGGGCTGCAAGTTTCGGAATGGATGGATCATTACTCCTCATCCATTTAGGAGCATTACTTACACTCCTAACAACTTTTCGTAGTAGCAGACTGTGGTGTAAGGTACTATCTGTGACTGGTGCCACATCAAGTTCTTCTGCTGCAGCAAGATGAAGGTTTAAGGCGGTAGCCGAGCCAGCTTCATAGGAAAGTGTCCATGCAGTGTTCATTCTTCCGCTTTGAATTATGTGATGTTTGAAATTCGAATCTTCAAGCAGTGTTTCGAGGAGAGGTGTTGGAATTTTCGCTGGGAAAATTTGCCAAGTGGCTTTTCCACGTGGATCTCTAAGCTGATGCGGCAGGCTAAAAGCTTTCGGGCTGCTCGCTACCTTACACCACTCATCATCCATTAGGTCACTTAGGGCGCTGGCAGCTACCTCCTGGGAACAAAAACTTTTCAAATCTGCCGGTGGTCGCAGAATGATCGCGCCTTCTGCTTTCAGATCTTCTAGGAGTCTGTCGGACTTAGC
>MTLE01000293.1_pt1 | contig 14660 bp, 13 predicted proteins | sample 1982461 | NCBI WGS metagenome assembly MTLE01 (sample SAMN05712605, study PRJNA340218) | biofilm metagenome | isolation source: sample SPL anode biofilm adapted to -200 mV | place: USA | collected 2012-02-03
TCAAGCCCGACAGACTCCTAGGAGCGTCCGGCATTGTAATCAAATTCTCAATCGGGGTTACGACAATGAGAAAAGAATCTCAGCTGCTTGTCCTTCTCGCTACTCTCGGCATTACGCCTCTCTGTTACGCGGGGACCGCATCCGCCCAGGAAGAAACGATGGCATGGAAGCGACTCAACGAGCTCGTGGAGCGTCAAGGCAGGCAGCTGGAGGAACAGCAGCGCCAGATAGAAGCGCTGAAAAAGCGCCTGGGGATGGACAGCGCTTCGTCCGAAGTTGGGCACAGCCAGTCACAGGTTTCCAAACCTGCCCCCCCACCTTCTTCCGCCCCTGGCGATGCGGTGAAAAATGAGCAGGGCACGCAGCAGGTCGTTCAATCCAAAGAGGCCGTCCCAACGCAAGCGGTCGGGCGCCCCCCCGCAAAACCAAACATTTCCCAGCAATACAAAGAAATTGAAGCCATCTTTTCCCAGCAGGGGGTGCTGACCCCCAAGGGCACCCTGGTATTTGAGCCATCCATGCAGTACTCGTTCTCCTCAGCCAACCGTGTCGTCTTGAACGGCTATACCATCATCCCCGCCATCACCATCGGCCTGATAGATGTGAGAAACGTCAACCACAACACCTACACGCCCGCCGTCACGACCCGCTACGGCCTGACCAACCGACTGGAACTGCAACTCTACGTGCCCTATGTATTCCGGGACGACTCGGCGGCAGTAAGTTCACTCAATGTTGATAACAGCCAGGCAAGGGTTTTCAATGCCGACGCCAGCCATCTGGGCGACGTGCAGTTCGGCCTGCGCTACCAGTTCAATATGCCGGCGGGTGGCGGCCCCATCTTCATCGGCGGCCTGCAGGCCAAGTCCGATACCGGGAAAGACCCGTTCCATGTGGCAACCGACGCGTCAGGGTATGCCACCGAGTTGCCCACAGGAACGGGATTCTGGAGCATTCAGCCGAGCCTGACGGCAATCATGCCGTCCGACCCGGTGGTCTTCTTTGGATCGGCCAGCTACATATACAACTTCGAGCGTTCGTACCAAGGCACCAAATGGGATCCGGGAAACACCATCGGCTTCAACCTGGGAATGGGGTTTTCCATGAACGAAAACATGTCCTTCAGCCTTGGTTACGGGCATTCCATCATCGACAAGACACGCGCAAACGGTCATGTACTCTCCAACTCCCAGACAACCACCCTGGGAAGCCTGCTGTTCGGCGCCTCGTACAAACTGAGCGACAGGGTAAACCTGAATTTCTCGGTGGAAGCCGGATTGACCGAGGACTCACCGGATGTGCAACTGACATTGCGGGTGCCGTTCAGCATATGATCGGCCGGATTTTCAAACCCCGGAGAGCGTGGACGAGGGAAGTGCAAGGGCAAACTAAAGGGGGGAGGAGCGGTCGCCGGACAGGATTGTCGCGGCAGGCAGGAGGCAGGCGAGTCGGGATCCGGCCCGAATAGATGGCGCCGTGCTTACGTGCTAATGGAGTACGTTACGCAATTGATGGTCGATTCTCGACATCAGGTTAATGTCGCGAAGCATGCTGATACCGTTCACCGTTGCATCGATGATCGTCATATTCTGGATGGTTTTCTGGTTTGCGCCATTCTGGACAAGTATCCGGTTTCCCATATTCTGAATGAACGTCGCACTTTGTGACTGAAGATTGCTGATCTGTATCGGCGTTATGGCGTTTTGCACACCCAGGCCGGAGATATTCAGTGTGCTGGTTGTTTGCAACACGCCATCCACGATAACGGCCTTCACGATCCCCAGTGATATTTCCAAACCGCCGCGCGCCACAAACCCGCCACGCATACTGCTCAGATCGTGGTCCGACACGATTTTCCACTCCTCGAATGCATCATTCATGGCCGCATATGCGGGACAGTTGGCTGACATGGCCATAAGCCCCATCACAAAAACCGCGCCTCTAATGTGTTTTCCCAGCATAGTCGTCATGGCAGTACTCCTCCCGAACCAGGCAAAAGCATGGTTATGCTTGCCAGATCGCTGTTTTTCAAGGCAAGACCGAGTGGAGCCTTTTCCCTGACGCAGCGCCATTCTTCCAGACGATTGAAATTGTTTTCAGACCGGACGCTCCGGCTCCGGATGATAAACACCAGGCCGTTCCACATCTTTTCAAACTCGTTTCGCGCTACGATCCTCGTTCCCAGGCCGGGATCCCCCACCAGCACCCTCTTGTCGGTCACCCCTTTCACCACCACGAAATGCCGGTACCCCTTCATATTGACCAGGACTATGGCCGGAACGCCAGCCAGGGCGAGTTTATCCAGTTCAACCCTGTAGCCATCGGCAAGGTAGCCATGGGCTTCCAGGAAGTATTTCATGTCCAGCAGCGAAAAGCCTTCACGGCGTATTTTTGCCTGCTCGCCATGGGAATACATCCATTTGAAGACTTCCTGCTCGCTGACCCGGTCTTCGTAGTGGTGCGTCAGCAGGGTGGCCAATGCCGCGGACCCGCAACTGAAGTCATATTTCTGGTGGATGGTCGAGCGGTAACGAGCCTCCTTCAGGCTCGTTACGTTGCTGACGGTGAGAGCACCACCCGACATGCCTGGTACAAGTACCGTCCCCGCATCAACGCGGGCAACTGCCAGGAAAAAGGTAATGACCAGGATAACCGTATGGATTGTCACGGTGCTCTTCATGGGATAGTGCGCCCGATTCACTGCATGGTTACGTTGACGATCAGGTCATTCTGAATGAGCACCTGATTGCCCGAGTTCTGGATAACGGTGGCGAATCCACTCATATTGGTGAATGCGCCGCTACTCACGCTGTTGTAGCCAGAGACTGTTGAACCAACAATACTGTTGCCATCCTGATACGCGTTATTGGTGCTCGTGCTGTAGACCAAATCCAGATTATCGATCTGCATGGCCTGGCGGCCCGACAGTGATGCCAGGTTTTCTCCGGGCACTGCCTGCCCGAATCCGGTTACCTCCAGCGCAACCTGCTCCTGCTCCGGAGTCAGCAACACCTGTTCCGCCTGCGTATCCTGCGAGGCCAGTATGCCGCCGAAAAGAGCAAGCACAGCAATCGTGGATGCCGTGATTCTTAGCATTTTTCCCACCTCCCGGTCGGTTACAGAACCATGATCTTGGCGCCGGTTGGAATGCAAAAAACCTGGTGGCGTTGATAACGCCACCAGGTCTGCCGACGCCATCGCGTTCTATTGGGCCGCTGCCGAACCAGGAATGATCGTAGCCTGGACGTTGACGGACTGCTGAATCTGCGACTGGATGCCGCTGTTCTGGGCTATAGGATTGATGCCGTTGGCGGTAAATGCAGCGCTGCTGACATCGTTGGAACCGGTAATCAAGGAAGCGGGGACTGTATCGGTGCTGCCGCCCATGATCAACGAATTACCCGAGACCGTACCGGACAACGCACTGTTGGCAAGCGCAACAGATACATTACCGACAGTCACTGATAACGTGTTGTAAGAATTATCATTACCTACGTCGGTAAGCGTCGCTGTTTTACTGTTGTCGCTGTTGTCGCTACGGTTGCTGTTGTCGCTGTTGTTGGTATTGTCGGTCGTTATGGATTTATCATTGGCCACGTCGGTAAGGGTGGCGGTTTTGCTGCTGTTGCTGTTGTCGCTGTTGTTGGTGTTATCGACAGACTTGTCGTTGGCAACATCGGTAAGCGTCGCTGTTTTACTGTTGTTACTATTGTCACTGTTGTTGCTGTTGTCGCTATTGTTGGTGTTATCGACAGACTTGTCGTTTGCCACATCGGTAAGCGTGGCTGTTTTACTGTTGTTGGTATTGTCGGTTGCGGTTGTCGTGGATTTGTCATTGGCTACGTCGGTAAGCGTAGCTGTTTTACTATTGTTGCTGTTATCACTATTGTTAGTATTGTCGGTTGCGGTGGTCGTGGATTTGTCATTGGCAACGTCAGTAAGAGTCGCTGTTTTACTGTTGTTGGTATTGTCGGTTGCTATGGACTTATCGTTTGCAACGTCTGTAAGCGTCGCGGTTTTACTGTTGTTGCTATTGTCAGTAGCGGTGTTCGTTGATTTATCATTGGAGATATCAGAAACGGTATTTCCGTTCAGTGTGTCCTTGACGGCGATTGACTGCTCGTTTGCCGAGTTGGCATTGTCGTCCACATAGGGAGATACGGCTGACGTCTGGGTGACGCCGGTATCAGTCGTATCCGCACTGTTGGTATTGGTCGGATTTGCCATTGATTTTCCGGCAACACCGAGGGAAAGAAGGGCAATCGCCACAGGAACTACCAAAGTTGTCCGTTTTTTCATGATCTGTCTCCTTTTCTGTGTGGGGTAATGGGACAAGGTACCATGTCAGCGCTGTATTTGCAGATCACTACTCAATAACCGTGCCATCCATCTGCAATCGAGCATAACCTGCTATTATTGCTAGACATCAATCATCTTCAGCCTAGCAACCAGCAGTCGCCCCACAGGGGACATGTCAACGACAAGAAACATAAATCTAATGAAAAAACGAGTCTTCACCGGGAACGTGCTGAGAAAAACCCAGTAATGTCATGGCAGCTAGAAGGGAAAGCCCAGCAGGAGAGGCAGTGTTAACATCCTGTTACACCTTTCTTGAGGAAGCAACCGCATCAGGGAAACTATCCCGACTCCATCAACGGAGAGCAGCACCAGGGCGGGACCTGAACGTGCAGGACCGCATGGCCGATCACAGCATGCCGATGTACTCCAGGGCCAACAGGGTAAGCCCGCTGACCAGCAGCCAGAGTGTTACCCCCTGCAGGAGCGGCCGCATACCCACGTTACGGAGCACCTCCCTGCTCAACCCCGCTCCGACCAGGAAGAGCGTCACCACCAGGCACTGCTTGGCGACCGTCGCCAGACCGTTCCAGATCTGTCCGTACTGGGGCATCGCTGTCCGCATGGCGGCGGCCAGGACAAAGCCGACGATAAACAGGGGTACCCTGGCCTTCTGATCCGACTTCATGATCAGCGCTGTTCCAAGCACAACCGGCGCTATCCAGACCGCCCTGGTGAGTTTTACGGTCGTCGCCACACGCAAGGCCTGGGCGCCGTATACGGACGCCGCTCCGACAACGCTGCTGGTATCGTGGATGGCAAGCCCCGCCCAGGTTCCAAAGAGCCCCTGGTCCAACCGCAGCAGATGCCCGATCAGCGGAAACAGCAGCAACGCCACGGAGTTCAGGGTAAATACCGTGGCCAGGGCAACGGCAGTCTCGTCGTTCTTGGCTTTGAGAACCGGCGCCATGGCGGCTATGGCACTGCCGCCGCAGATGGCGGTGCCGAAGGAAATCAGGGCGGAGGTGGTGCCATCCGTCCCGAACAGCCTGCCCAGCAGATACCCCAGGACGAGCGTACAACTGATGCCCACCAGGGTGTAGACCACCGAATCCCTGCCGGTACGGATCACTTCTCCCAGGCCAAGGCCGAAACCGAGCCCGACAACGGAGAGTTGCAAAATGGTCTTGCTGAAATGGGCCGATTTACGGGGCCAGGGATTGCCCAGAACAAGGCTGAAAACCATCCCCATGATCAATGCCGTGGCGGTGCCGATCCAGGGCACGGCGCATAGTGCCAGACACGCGCCAAACAGAACCTTTCGCAGCCTGCTGTGTTCCATATTCTCCTCCTCAATGTCAGTATCCGCTTGCAGTATACAGGCCACCTGTTATAAGTTCAAATTCGTAATCTCTATCAAAAGAATCAATTATATTTATGGTAACGCGACATGGCGATCACTCTCAGGCAGCTGGAAATATTCGAAAAAGTGGCCAGTTGCGCCCACGTCACCCAGGCGAGCCAGGAGCTGCTGCTCACCCAGTCGGCGACCAGCATGGCCATTGCCGAACTTGAACGACTGGCAGGCGCTCCGCTGTTCGAACGTCAGGGCAAACGGCTGCTGCTCAATGACCGCGGCCGGCGGATACTGCCGGAGGTCCGACAGGTGCTCGTGAAGGTCCGCACAATCGAGCGCTTTCTGGACGAGTCCGTTGCGGAGCCGAAGGGGACCCTGAACCTGGGGGCCAGCACCACCATCGGCAACTACATGCTTCCCGCCATTGTGGGGGAGTTCTCGCGACTGTACCCCAGTGCCCGGGCGCTGCTCCAGGTCGGCAATGCCCAGCAGATAGAGACGGGGGTGGAGCGGGGAGAACTTGACCTGGGACTGATCGAGGGGATTCCCCATATCCCTTCACTCACCGCCACCCCCTGGAGGCGGGACGAACTGGTCGTCATCGCAGGCACGGGACACGCATGGGCCGAGGAGAAACGGGCAACTCCGGGGATGCTGAAGAACGCCTCCTGGATCATGCGGGAGAAAGGCTCCGGCACCAGGGAAATATTCGAGGCCGCAATGGAGAGGAAGGGGGTGCGTTTCTCTATCGCCCTGGAACTGGGGCATACCGAGGCGATCAAGAAGGCGGCGGAAGCCGGACTGGGAGTGGGCTGCCTGTCGAGAATGGCTGTACAGCGGGAACTGGACAACGGCTGGCTGGTTGAAGTGGCCACCCCGCTCAACCTGAAGAGATCTCTGATAATCCTGACCAGGGAAAGCGAACGGATGACAACGCTTTTGAAGGCCTTCCTTGCCCTGCTGCAGCAGAGTCGGGACCTGGGATGAACCACCGACAAGATTTCCATCCGGTGGGCCGGCACGCTGCCATGACTGATGATTCATCAGCTTTGTACACACTCTTTACACATTTGTATTGACATGCGTTAATCGACCTATTATAGATTCCGCATCGACATGCGGACGTTCCCTACAGGTCGTTAGCAACAACCAAAAAAAATCGATGAAGTCGCCGAAAGGGTAAAGCACGGGTAACCGTGTGGCACAAAGCCACCACCCAGCACAAGCTGGGCAGAGGAGCTGCCGAAGTGACGGATGATGGTCCATCTGATCATGGGAGCCTGCCTTTGTGAGACAGGCTATTTTTCATTGCGGCTCATTTCAGCAAGGAGACACCATGCCAGAACAGATAACCATCATCTGCCCCTGCTGCGCATATTCCAGGACTGTTCCGCGACAGTCCATCCCCGCAGGCGCCAGACAGGCCACCTGTCCCCGCTGCAAGCAGGTTTTCCCCCTGAATGCTCAAACCGGGATGGCACAGCCGGAGCCTGAAGCCACCACCGGCAGCACACCTGAAGACGCTTCGCCAGTGCCGGCAACCGGGCCGGGGAGCGCAGCGCCTGCACAAGCACCCATTGCCCCCCAGCCTCCCCCACGCCCCAATCCCCGAACGCTGGAATTCTCCTTCCAGGGAAGCGCCGGCGACTATTTCGGCATCTGGATCGTCAACACACTGCTCAAGATCGTTACCATCGGCATCTTTTCCCCATGGGCCAAGGTTCGCCGGCGTCGTTTCTTCTACGGCAGCACAACCCTGCACGGCCAGCCGTTCGAATACCTGGCAGACCCCATGGTGCTCTTCAGGGGATGGCTGGTTGCTGCCGGCGCCTTCATCCTGTTCAGCATCGGAAAGCAGGTCAGCGCGCCCCTGAGCGCGGGGATCGCCCTGATCATCTTCATCGCCTTTCCCTGGCTGCTGGTCCGTTCGCGCATATTCAATGCCGTCAACGCCTCCCACCGCAACATCCGCTTCGGCTTCCGTCCCGACTATCGCCAGGCATATCTGGTCTTCGCCGGGTTGCCGATCCTCGCCGTTCTCAGCCTCGGCCTGTTGGGCCCCTACATGCTCTACCGCCAGAAAAAGTTCATGGTCGAGAACAGCAGCTATGGCTCCGTCCCGTTCGGCTTCAGCGCAACGGCAAAGGATTTCTACAAGCTTTCCTTCAAGGTGGCGCTGTCCGCCATGGCGGCAGCAGGCCTTGTGGCAGTGTGCGCGGCCCTGTGCGGCGCCTCGTTCTCCGCCGCTTCCGTCCCTGGAGGTGCGGGGGCATTGGGCGGTCTGCTGATCTTCCCGATCCTGGCGCTGCCGCTCCTCTATTTCATCCTCATGGTCTACGTCCAAACCGCCATGGCCAATCTGTGCTGGAACGCCACCAGCCTGGGAAAGGACACCTTTCGCAGTACTCTGCGCACACGGGACATGGCACTTTTGTTCGTGACCAACGCCCTGGCGATCATGTTCAGCCTCGGCCTGATGGTGCCCTGGGCCACGGTCCGCCTGGCGCGCTACCGTTTCCAGCGCCTGGAACTGCACACAACGGACGGCCTGGATGCAGTCGTCGCGGCAGCAGGCAGCGGCCGGGCCGTGGGTGCGACAGGCGAAGAGATCGGAGATCTTTTCGACATGTCAGTGGATATCGCCCTGTAACCCCCTACTGCAGGAGAGAAATAGAACTAACACGGGAAGGCCCCGGCCGGCGAAAGCAGGGCAGATGCCGTGGGGAATGAGACGTCCGATGAAATCAGCGCCGGTCGCATATTTTGATGGCAAGGTTTCGACCCGCCGGGAGGCTCTGCTCCTCCTGGACGGAGCGCAGGTAACCATCCGCGCCGGCGGTGTGGAGCGCACCTATCCGGTTGCGGCCGTGAGCATCCCACCGGGTGTGGGCTCGGTCCGCCGCACGCTTCGCTTGCCCGATGGCGGCGTGTGCGAACTCCATGACCCGGAACTGCTGGCTGAACTGGAGCGTGCCTGCGGCGGGGCGCCCGGCCAGCGCCTGCTGCACCGCTGGGAGCAGAGCCTGCCGCTGGCAGCGGGGGCATTGCTCCTGACCGTGCTGACAGTATTCCTGTTCCTGCGCTACGGCCTGCCCACCCTTGCCCAGCGGGCGTCCCTGGCCCTGCCGATTTCCACGGAACGCACCCTGGGGCGCGAATCCCTGGCCACCCTGGACCGTGTCCTGATGCACCCTTCCACCCTCGGCAAGGAGCGCCGCCATGAACTGACCCAGCTGTTCCGGCGCGTTGCCGGAGCAGGGGCGGATGGCGCGAGCTATCGCCTGGAATTCCGTTCCTCCCCGAAGCTCGGGGCCAATGCCCTTGCACTCCCCTCGGGAATCGTGATCATCACCGACGACCTGGTCAGGTTGGCCAGAGAGGACAACGAACTTGCCGCCATCATGGCCCACGAACTGGGACACGTACGCGGTCGCCACATCCTGCGCCACATCCTGCAGAGTTCCGCCTCCGGCCTGATCCTGGCCACCCTGACCGGCGACCTGGTGTCGATAACCTCGCTGGCAGCCACCCTGCCAACGGCCCTGGTGAATGCCTCATTTTCCCGGGATTTCGAACGAGAGGCGGATGACGCCGCCATCGCCTGGATGAAGTCGTCCGGCGTGCCGTTGCGCTGCTATGCCGACATACTGGGGCGCCTGCAGGCACAGCTCAATGTCCGCAGTGGCGGGACGAACGGCAGCGACTCTGCGGTGCGCAACTATCTCTCCACCCACCCGGACACCGGGGAGCGGATCCGGCGGATACTGAGCCAAGCGGCCCATGAGTAATCCCCCGAAACGACCGCAGCAGGTTGACGCAACGGCAAGCGAGCCTTCCCCCCACTGACGCACTATTACCAGGCCGGAGAAAACGGCAGGCGATCGTGTGGCATACGAAACCAGCAGGCAAGGAGACACCCATGCGGCAGACTTTTTTCATCACCCTGTTTCTCGCGGTAGCACTCACCACCCCCGCATTCGGGACAGCAACGGTCTTTTTCAGGGACGGTTCCAAGGAGATCGGCGACTCGGCCTGGCTGGAGGGTTCCAAGGTCTATCTCAGCAGATCCGAGACGCTCTACGAGTTTCCCGTGGATGAGGTCCTGCTGGAAGAAACCCAGAAGGGCAGCCGGATCGGGAACTATGCCGAGCGCTCCCTGCCCGATTCGCGGGCAAGGAAAACAGCTGGAGCGCGGTCACACGACCTTGTGGAGCAGTTGATGAAGGGGACGGGATTTGACCGCCAGATCGATCAGTTCATCCAGCAGATCGAAACGGGGTTCGGATCCTCCGCCATGGCGAACGGTGAAATTGCCGACCTCTTCAGCCAGGCTCTGGCCACATTCGACCCGGCCAGGGCAAAGCGGAAGATCCGGGCCTATTACCGCTCGCATCTGGATAGCGGAAGCATGGAGAAGATCCTGGCCTGGTCACAGAGCCCGCTGGGGATGAAGATTGCCAATGCACAGGAAGGTACCAGCGGCATGTCACTGGAAATGGCGCAGCAGGTCCTGAATGACCTGGAGCGAAACCCGCCACCCGCCCGGCGCTGGGCACTGATCCGGGAACTGGACAGGGCGGGAAGGGCCACGGAGACGGCACAGCAGGTGATCGTGGACGCGGTCTCCGGAGTTGCCAGCGCCATTCCCGCCGGAACAGCCTACAGACGGGAGGCCCGCAGAGAGATCCTACGCCAGATCAACCGCAAGAAGGCCGAAATTGCACCGCTGCTCAGAAGACAGATTCAGGCGGGCCTGGCAAACAGCTACCGGGACTTAAGCGATGACGAACTGCGGGAATACATCGCGTTCCTGCACACCGAACATGCCAGGAAATTCACCAGGGTAACCATGGGTGCCCTGGGGGAGATGACCAGGGACATGTCCGCCTCCATGATGCGACAGATGGTCAAGGTTGTCGGGCAGAAGATGGGAAGAGAGGGGTACTGAGCAGAAAAACGCTCATAAGTGCTTGGCACGGCCGGCCGGTATTGTGTATGCTGCAACGGCCGCGATGATTGCGGAATCCGACGAAACATTCCTCACGAGGTCACACGTGCCTGCCCTGCTGGACATAAGCGATCTGCATACCTGCTTCACCACGCACCGTGGCACCGTCGCCGCGGTCAACGGGGTCAGTCTCTCCATCACCAGGGGAACGACCCTGGCGCTGGTGGGAGAGTCGGGATCGGGCAAATCCATGACCGCCCTCTCCATCATGCGACTCGTCCCCCCACCCGGATTCATCCGGACCGGTGCCGTGCGGCTGGAGGGGACCGATCTGCTGTCCCTCTCGCCGGAGGAGATGCGCTCCATCCGGGGGAGCCGCATCTCCATGGTCTTCCAGGAGCCGATGACCTCCCTCAACCCGGTGCTGCGCATCGGCGAGCAGATCATGGAACCGCTGCTGCTGCACCGCCGGATGAAACGGCGCGAGGCCAGGGAGGAAGCCGCCGAGCTGCTGCAGAGGGTCGGCATCCCGGCGTCTCGCCAGCGTTTGTCCGACTACCCCCACCAACTGAGCGGCGGCATGCGCCAGCGGGTGATGATCGCCATGGCGCTGGCCTGCGGTCCCAGCCTGCTGATCGCCGACGAACCGACAACGGCGCTGGATGTGACCATCCAGGCCCAGATTCTGGAATTGATCGACTCCCTGAGGCAAACGGCAGACATGGGCATCCTGCTGATCACCCATGATCTGGGCATCGTTGCCGAACGCTCCGACCAGACCTGCGTCATGTACGCCGGCAGGATCGTTGAATCGGCCCCCAGCGGGGAACTGCTGGGAACCCCTCGCCACCCCTATACCCAAGCTTTGCTGGCCTCGCTCCCCCAGAACGCCGAACCGGGCAAACCGCTGGCAACCCTGGCAGGGCAACCGCCAAGCCTTTCCAGCGTTCTTCCCGGGTGCGGTTTCTGCGAGCGTTGTCCGCTGGCGCAGGCCGAATGCCGCCACCAGGTCCCGGAACTGCGCGAGGTCGCACCGGGGCACCTGCTGCGCTGCTGGAGGAGTGCATGAGCGATCCGACTGTCATCCTGGGGGGAGATCGGCTGTTGAAACGGTTTCGGGTGCGGGGCGGCCCCACCTCCGGGACCGGTCTGCTCACGGCGGTGGACGATGTCTCATTGCACCTGAACCGCGGGGAAACCCTGGGAATCGCCGGAGAGTCGGGGTGCGGAAAATCGACCCTGGCCAGAATCCTGGCCGGGCTGCTGGGACCTGACCAGGGACAGGTGCGTTTCAACGACACAGCGCTTACTGACATGTCCCGATCAGAGGCACGCGCCTTCAGACGCCAGACCCAGATGATCTTCCAGGACCCCTTCTCATCCCTCAACCCGCGCATGCGAGCCGGCGACATCATCGCCGAACCGCTGGTCATCGCCGGACAGGGGGCGGCTGCAGCGCGACGCTCCAGCGTGGAGGAGATCATGGCCACCGTGGGGTTGACGCCGGAGCAGTACCACCGCTTTCCCCACGAGTTTTCCGGTGGCCAGCGCCAGCGCATCGGCATCGCCCGCGCCCTGGCCAGTTCTCCCTCGGTCATCATCGCCGACGAACCGGTATCGTCCCTGGACATATCCATCCAGGCCCAGATCATCAACCTGCTGCAGAGCATGAGGACGACCTTCAACCTCTCCCTGCTGATCATCTCCCATGACCTGTCCGTGCTGCGCCACATCTGCGACCGGGTCTGCATCATGTACCTGGGAGCCATCGTGGAGAGCGCCCCGGCAGCGGAGCTGTTCAGCCACTGCCTGCACCCCTACACCGAGGCCCTGATAGCCGCCATCCCCCGCATACGGCGCCGTGGAGAGCGCAGGGAGCTGATCCTTACGGACGACATCCCCTCTCCCCTTGCCCTACCCTCCGGCTGCCGCTTCCACCCCCGCTGCCGCCACAGCCAGGAGATCTGCCGCAACACCCCGCCGCCTCTGGAGCTGAAGCGGCCGGGCCGTCTCTGCGCCTGCCATTTCAGCGACGCGATCTTCGGCCAGCCGGGAACGGCTGATCCCCTGGCAGAAAACTGAACCGCAGTTTCACGCCACGGCGTTGCCTAAGCGCTGTTTCGTAACAGCAGGTGATCAGATCACGCGAGACTAGCCCGCTGCCACACCGAGCAGGGCCCACGCCAGAACAGCGACGGTTGCAGCGGCGCAGAGCAGCGCCACTCCCCGATGCCATGACGTCTCGCGACTGCGTCCGTTGTAGCCCAAAAGCATGCCCAACAGGATTCCGCCGAGGATGCCGCCGCCATGCCCCCAGTTGTTGATCCCCGGCACGATCAGGCCGAAGACCAGCAGACTGACCACCCAGCCGCTCACCTCCCGGTATACCGAGGCGCCGTAGGCACCGCCGCTGCTCTTTCCGAAGTACAGCAGGGAGCCGATCAGGCTGCATATGGCGGCGGACGCGCCGATGGTGAAGGCCACCCCCGCCTGCCAGGAAACCCAGAAGCCGAAGATGCCCCCCAGGGTGTAGATGATGAACATGCGGCTGGGCCCGTACTCGTTAACAACCCAGGGGCCGATCTGTCGCAGCGCCATCAGGTTGAAGAGCAGGTGCAGTATGCCGCCATGCAGGTAGTTGGCGCTCAACAGCGACCAGAAACGGCCGAACTGGTCCATGGGCACGCTGCCGGTGGCCCCCAGCAGCAACAGGCTCACCCGATCGGGAGAGAGAAAACCGCCTCCCCTGCCGATGTACAAGCTGACCAGCAGCGAAACGCCGTAATAGACCAGGTTGAGCGTGATCAGCGCCCTGACCAGCCACTCCCCTTCCAGTGCCCCGGCCGTCCAGTTGATGAAGTGCCACCAGGAAGCGTTGCGGGGTGTCCCGCAGCGTGAACAGGTCTGTTCCTCACTGCCGATCAGGGTCCGGCAGCGAGGGCAGAGTATGGGTTTTTGCGCCATGTCAAGCTCCCTCGTCGGGTGTGGGATATGGTTTCAAGCCGCCGGAGCAGTCGCGGCGGAAGGGTTCCGGAAGATGTGAGCGCATCAGGGGCACGACCTCACCATCGGCACGTGACAAGAGTGGATCACAGGAAAAAGAGGAACGGCATGACGGGAATGGAGCGGCGGCAGTACGCTTCAAGCAGGGGTGAGGCAGCCGGTGGTCCTCCGGCTATCTGCCTATCCTCTCCAGATAGGTGCGGATACCGGTCTCGAAGGTCTCACCGATCACGCTCTTGGGATGATTGGCCGCATACTCGCGGAAGTAGAGGACCAGCACGACCAGAAAGGCCAGGAGAACCGCTCCATAGGCGATGGTGCGCTGACTGCGGAAGCGGTCGACCGTGCCTCCCCCATCCAGACCATCAGTTTCATCGCGCAGGGCAAAGAGCTCGCGCATCTGGCGGATGCGCTGCAACTGGATGGCGGCAATGTGCTTGACAATGGCGTCGCGGTCGCGTTCGTCGATAAAGACGAATTTCAGGGCCAGGCTGTAGCTCTCGCGGTCGCCGGCAACGCCGCGGTTGGGGGTGGTGAACACCACCTTCCCCACCGCCTCGACGATCCGGCGCGGCACGGGCAGCATGATCTCAAGCGGCACATACTCGCCCACCTGGAAGCGCTGGTGGGCGACGATACGCATGCCGCCGCCGCTGATGTTGGCCGCCAGCGGGATGATGCCGTCCCACGACGGATCCTGATCATCGCCGTCGTCCTGGGGAGAGAGCAGCCGTTCAGGGGGGAGTTCAGCGTCTTCAGCGACGAAGGTAACCTCCCAGGGCTGCTGCTTGCGGAGCAGTTCATCCTCCAGGCGCTGGCGGTGACGCTCGGCCCACTCCGTACGCAGGACATCGGGGTTCTGCTGGGGGGAAATGTAGTACTTGATGGGGAGGAAGGCATCCACGCGGTAGAATTCGCGCAGTTCGTCGGTAACGATCTCGCCGACCAGGCGCAGCTGAATGACATTGCCGCGCCACTCGCTGACGATGATCGCCCGGCAGCTGTAGGCGCTGTCGTCTTTGCCGCCGCGCAGGTCAAGGATCTGTCCCACATGCA
>MTLE01002134.1_pt1 | contig 14652 bp, 8 predicted proteins | sample 1982461 | NCBI WGS metagenome assembly MTLE01 (sample SAMN05712605, study PRJNA340218) | biofilm metagenome | isolation source: sample SPL anode biofilm adapted to -200 mV | place: USA | collected 2012-02-03
AAAGGCGTTCCGGTTCATGATCTCCGATGCCTTGAAAGCGCAAACCCGTTCGATGGAAGGGCTGATAAACAGGACTTTGCCATCTTCCCTGATAATGGCGATCACGTCGATGGCGTTTTCGATCAACGAACGGAAATGCTCTTCGCGTTCCCGGAGCATTTGCTCGGCCCGTTTGCGCTCCGAGATGTCGCGGGCGATGCCTTGCAGGCCCGCCGGCTGGCCCGCCGATTCGAGGAACCAACTGTTAACCTCGAGCTGAACGCGATGCCCATCACGCGCCACCACTTCCAATTCGTAGAACATCCGCCCTTCGAGTTGCGGGTTTTGCTGGACGATGGCTTTGGCGCGCTGGAGTTCTGGCTCGGGCAGGAACTGTTGCAGGCGCATGCCCATCAACTCGGCTTGCGAATAGCCTAGAATTCTTTCGGCGGCCTGGTTAATGCTCGTAATTTCCCCACCCAGCGTGTGGGCAAACACAATGTCGCTGGCGTGATCAAATAATTGCTGGTAACGCGCTTCCTGGGCCGCCTCCTTTTGGACTTTGACTTTGATAAGCTCGGTTTGTTTGCGCACTTGCCGTCGTAAGAGAAAAACCCAACCCATGCTGCCAAGGAGCACCACAGCCGCGGCGCCCAAAATTTCCAACAGATGTTTTGTGCCCAGCCATCGGGGCGTGCTAATCACAGCCACATCGGCCGGGCTGCGCAGATATAAGCGCAAGGAACCGCCCGCTTCAGATCCAGGATTCTCATGGGTTAACGTGCCGGTAAGGCGCAACTGAGAGTCCACTTCCAATTGGTTTAACTCGGCCAAGTCTTGACTGGCGGGCAAATTCCCCAGGACCGTCCATTGGCCCGACTGCAAAATCAGCCCCCGGCCCAGGCTTCCGGGGACCATCCCAATGAGGCGGGCGTCCAGTTGCACCAATCGTGATTCGTAGGCGCTCAGGTTGGTTATAGCCCCGTCGATCCGCTTGGCTTCAGGCATTTTTCCAAGGCCGATTTTGCGTCCGACCGCTTCGGCCATGGTGGGCACAATTGGGCCCGGAGATACAAACCCCGCCAAGTCCGCTTCGTCCCCCACCGCCAGCGGCAATATCGATTGGGTGCGGACGCGGATGGCGTTGGTGCCATTCTGAATGAATAGCAGGCGGGCATCGGGGTCGCCCCCCGTTACGGTGCCTTGGATGCGGGTGCGATGGAGCAACGTGTTGGCGGATTCGTAACGCAGCAAGTTGGAGATGGGGACTACGGGGGCGGAAAAAGCGTTCGTGGGGGCCGGATGCAGGATGGTTATTTCATCTAAATTGTTGATGGCGACCCAGACACCGGTCAACTGGCGGTTATTGTTGAAGTCGGCTCCGCACACTCCAGCCAGGCGAATCTCGGCATCGATCAGGTGGGTGGGAAGCGAATTGGTGTTGGTGCCGGCCACGGCCACGCTCAAGAGATGGCCCATCATGCCCAAATCAATTTGCAACTGGCCAAATTCCAGCCGCAAGGAATGCACCACCCCAGACACTTCGACTCGCAGGCAGTCGTAATTGCCGGTCATCAATTCCAGGAACGATTTGGTTTCGGCATAGGGCAAAGTCGCGCGGCCGAGCACGGAAATCCGGGCCTGATCAATGATGGGGGCGAATTCCCCCGGGTGGCTATAACCAACGACCTCAACCCAGGTTCCCGCATCCAATTTCGCAGTCCGATCGATGGCATTGATATATATCCCCGCCGAATCGTCCTGGATAAACATGTTGCCGTTGGCCGGATTAAAGTAAGTGACCACGCCTCGCAAGCAAATGGGGTAGCCCTTGCGCGCCTCTTCTACCGAAAGGTTGTGGGCTTGCCAAATGTCATTGATCACAGGCATCAGGGTGGGTTTCACCCCAGGTTGATTCTCGGCGTTGACCGGGGAACTCGGGGCAAACGTGCGGATCTCGGCGTCTTCCAATATGGGGCTGCCTTGGACGGGGAATCCGTACGCCTCAACTTCATCCTTGAGCCGGGCAAAAGTGGGACGATGCGTTCTGGCTTCCACATTGCCGGTGGCATCACGCAGGCCGGTCGCATTGCCAGCGATGGCTGTGACTACTCCTTTGAGTCTAACGCGATGCACCAAATCCGGCGGATTTTGATTCGTGGCCAGTTGCGACGCGCTCCACATCATTAGCTGGTCGGGATTTTTCGCTGGGGGAATATCCAGGATCACATTTTTCATGCCCGGCACATGCAAATCGAGCATGGTCACGCCGGGGATCCGGCTGGCCACGACCCCACATACTCCTTGCACGCGGACCTCGGCATCAATCCACTGCCGGAAATCGATCACCCCGCCAGGTTTGTCGCGAATGATGGCCCGGATGCGCTTGCCCTGCGCCGCCAGTTCCAGGATGAATTGGCTGCCCACCACTCGCGCCGCCCGCACCACCCCTCGTACCTCCACCCAATTGGAGTCTTCCAAATCAGTGGCTAGCTGATTAAAATCTACCTGCTTCGCTTTGGGCCAGGGCGCCGGCCCCAAATCCTTCATCACCGCGTGATTGATATACGGCAAATGGCTGCCGGCCTCCACCGTTCCCACGACCGATACCCGATGCCCCGCCTCCCAAACCGCATCCCCGCTTTCGGGGGATAGAAATACCGCCCCGGTTTCATCTTGGATATAAAGCATGTGGGTCGGCTCAGCAAAGGTGATCACCCCCGTGAGTTCGGCGCGGTGGTTCGCACTGGCTTCGGCGGGGGATAACTGGCGGATTTGCCCGATGCGTGTGAGAACGCGGGGCGGGGTGGCCACCGGTTCCGGTTCGGCCGCAAAGCCGGAATTTAACTGAAAAATGATGCCTATAAAAAGAAGCAACGTCTGCGTTACGAAGCATTTACGCTTGGGCGTGCTAGACGAGGGCGGCGGTTGCAGCCGGAACACCGCGAGGCCTGATCGCAAGACCGGACGATAACGCATCTTTCGCGCCCCACTCCTTAAGGGAGCCAGAAAACGGCGGGATGCCATGCCCCTAATTTAACCGCAAACACATTTGTTTTCAATAGCCTGGGAACACTTTTAATTTCCCAGGCTTGTGCCCTGAGTTTGGTTGCGATATAGAAAACCCTTAACCATTGGCCATTCTAAAATGACAAATAAATCCTGGTTCGCCTCATTCGGGGCGGCCTTATTAACCCTGACGACGGCTTTCGCCGCCGATCCGGATATCTTCAATGTTCGCGACTTCGGCGCCGCCGCCGACGGAAAAACCGACGATACCGCCGCCTTCCAACGCGCCCTGGATGCCGCCGGCAAAGCCGGGGGGGGCACCGTGCGCGCGCCGCGCGGCAATTATTTCTTCGCCGGGCATTTGGACGTGCCCAATGCTGTCACGCTCGAAGGCATGTGGGTCTCCGTGCCCGCGCACAATGGCATTCGCGACCGCGGCTTGCCCAAACCTACCGACGACGGCACCACCTTCCTCGTCACCGAAAACGAAGGCACGGAAGAAGGCCCCGCGTTTATCACCTTGCACGTGAACAGCACGCTGAAAGGCGTGGTGTTGTACTACCCCAAACAAGTTACGGACGATGTGCCCAAGCCTTACCCGTGGGCAATCGCCATGCGCGGCAAAAACCCCGCCGTGCTGGAAGTCGAGTTGCTCAATCCCTACAATGGCATCGACGCCACGGACAACGAGCGGCACTTGATCCGCAACGTGCAAGGCCAGCCCTTGCGGCGCGGCGTTTTAGTGGACCGCATCTACGACGTGGGCCGCATCGAAAACGTCCATTTCAATCCCTGGTTTAGCCTCAAAGGCAAACTGTTCGCCTGGCAACAGGCCAACGGCGAAGCGTTCATTTTTGCCCGCACCGACTGGCAGTATGTCGTCAACACGTTCTGTTTCGGCTACAAGGTGGGCTACAAATTCACCAAGTCCAAAGCCGGCGTGTGCAACGGCAATTTTTTGGGCATTGGCGCGGACGATTGCTTCACCGCCGTGCTGGTGGAGGATAGCGCGCCGTTTGGCCTGCTGATCTCCAACGGCGAATTCGTGTCGTTCCACGGCCCCGATCCCACGATGATCGAAGTGGGCCCGGAGCACGCGGGCAGTGTGCGCTTTGTGAATTGCGCGTTCTGGGGGCCGTGCCATCAGATCGCCCGCATCGCCGGCCGGGGCACGGTGGGCTTTGGCGATTGCACCCTGGTGGAGTGGGATAAAAACAACGAAGGCCGCGCCGCCGTGCAAGTCACCAGTGGCAGCGTTATGCTGCGCGGTTGCGAATTCCGGGCCAACAAAGCCCAAATTAAATTGGGCGAAGGCGTCCAGCGCGCGGTGATCACGGATAATATGGTCCGCGGCAAGTTGCAGGTGGATAACCAAAGCAAAGGCAGCGTGCAAATCGCCAACAACGCGGAGTCGCCGAAACCTTGAGCGTTTTTTATGCGTAGCGGGACGGTGGGGGGTGTTTTTTTGACGGTGTGGCTGGCCGGGGTTGCGCTTGGCCAGCCTGCCGATCCCCCGCGCGGCTTGCGCATGCACGATCCTTCCACCATTCAGGTGGAGAATGGACGCTATTACGTCTTCGGCACCGGGCGGGGGATTATTTCCCTAACTTCCACCGATCTCACCCATTGGGTGCCGGGCCCTCGCGTGTTTGACGCGATGCCCGCGTGGACGACCAATGCGATCCCCGGGGCGCGCGATTTCTGGGCGCCTGATTTGCTTAAGTTGAACGGCCAGTACTACCTCTATTACTCCGTCTCAACCTTCGGCACCAATGTGTCCGCCTTAGGGCTGGCCACCAATCCCACGCTGGACCCCACCGCGCCGAATTACCGCTGGACCGACCAGGGCATGGTCCTCCGCTGCTACGCCACGAATGATTATAACACCATTGACCCGGCGCCGTTTCGCGATAAGGACGGCAAACTCTGGCTGGTATTTGGCTCGTTCTGGAGTGGGATCAAAATGGTTCTACTCGATCCTGCCACCGGCAAACCCCAGGCCAATGCGCCGTTAACTTCGTTGGCGTGGAACCCATCCATCGAAGCCGCCTATCTGCACCGCCATGGGGAGTATTACTACCTGTTCGTGAACTGGGGCACTTGCTGCCAAGGGCTCCAGAGCACGTATAATATTCGCGTGGGTCGCAGCCGGGTGGTCACTGGGCCGTACCTAGATCGCGAGGGGAAGGATTTGCTTAAAGGTGGCGGCTCCCTCTTCCTTGATAGCCAAGGCAAATTCCACGGTCCCGGCCATGCGGGAATTGTGACCAAGCAGGGGCAAGATTGGTTCAGTTACCACTATTACAACGGCGATAATGGAGGCGTGCCCGCTTTGGACGTAAAGCCCTTGACCTGGGACGCCCACGGCTGGCCGAAGTTGAAAGAGTGAACCAGGGAAAGAAACTCAAATGAGATTCGCGTCAAATGAACCAAAAAAATATAACCAACTGCACTATGTTAGTATCCCCTAGGAGTTTGTTAAGGGGCGGTAAATGGCCCCCCAATTCGAGCGCCATCGGCGCGGCCCCAAGTTAGCCCAGGGCGAAGCCCTGGGTAAAACGCCCCGTTATTCTTTTGGAAGCCCCGCAAGGGGCGATTCAGCTTCGAGAAGATCGTATATATGGCGTACCCAGCGTAGGGCTGCGCCCAACGCTGGGCTATATTCTATTACCCCTCCCGGGGTAATGATGGTTTGGGCGCACGGGGGCGTTATTCGGCCGTTTCGGTAGCGGCCTTGCGTTTACGTCGCCGACTGGCTACTGACTGCAGGTGCAGCCTTCACACTGCGCGCGCGCCAGATGTAGAAGATCGCGGGGTACACGAGCAATTCCATGAGGGTCGAGGTGACCACGCCGCCGATCATGGGGGTGGCGATGCGTTTCATGACGTCTGCGCCCGCGCCGTGGCTCCACAGGATGGGAAGCAGGCCGGCGACGATCACCGCTGCCGTCATGGCCTTGGGCCGCACGCGTTTGACGGCGCCGTGGTAAATGGCGTCGCGCAACCCCACCAACGTGAGTTGCCCCTTTTTGCGCCAATCCTCGTAAGCCAAATCCAAGTAGAGCAGCATGACCACGCCGGTTTCGGCGTCCAGCCCGGCGAGCGCGATGATGCCAATCCACACCGCCACGCTGAGGTTGTAGCCGCAAAGGTACAGCAGCCCGAACGCGCCCACCAACGAGAACGGCACGGCGAGCATGACGATGGCGGTTTTAATCGCGCTGCCGGTGTTCAGGTAAATGATCAACAGGATGATGGCCAAGGTGAGCGGCACCACGATTTGCAGGCGCTGCTGCGCGCGTTGCATGTACTCGTATTGGCCGCTCCAAAAGATGTTGTAACCGCTGGGCACGCGCAATTTGCCTTGGGCGATGGCGTCGCGCACGGTTTGCTGCGCGGCCCGCACGTAGGTGCCCAGATCGGTGTTCTTCACGTCCACATACACCCAGGCGTTGGGCACGGCACCCTCGCTTTTGATGCCCATGGGGGCGCGCGCCAGCTCGATGCGCGCCAGCTGGCCCAGGGGAATCTGCGCGCCACTGGCCGTGGCCACGGGAATCTCGCGCAGGGCTTCGGGGCTGTCACGGTAATCGCGCGCGAAACGCAGGATCACCGCATATCGTTCCAACCCTTCCACTGTCGTAGTCAGCGCCATTCCGCCCAAAGCGGCCTCCAAAGTTTCTTGCACCATGGCGACGGATAACCCGTAGCGCGCGATTTCCTCGCGGTTCAGGTGAAATTCGAGGTAATTGCCGCCCATCACGCGCTCGGCGAACACGCTGGCCGTGCCTGGCACCTGGCGCATCAAGGCCTCCAATTCGGCGGCGATGCGCTCCAGTTCAGCCAGGTTGCTGCCCGCCACCTTGATGCCCACGGGAGTCTTGATGCCCGTGGCCAGCATGTCGATGCGCGTCTTGATTGGCATGGTCCACGCGTTGTTCAACCCGGGGATTTGCACCACTTCGTTGAGCGCGTCGACCAATTCATCCGGCGTGCGGCGACGGTGGGCGATCACCTTGCCGTCGTAATCCTTAATGTCCACCTCCGGCCACTCGGACTCGTCCTTCAACATAATCGTGCTTTCGATCATGTCGAACGGCGCGGGGTCGGTGGCGGTTTCCGCGCGCCCCACCTTGCCCAACACGCTGCGCACTTCGGGGAACGATTGGATCAGCTTGTCGGTTTGCTGCAATATTTCACGCGCCTTGGTGGGGGAGATGCCGGGGAAAGTGGTCGGCATGTAAAGCAAATCACCCTCGTAAAGCGGCGGCATGAATTCGGAGCCCAGGTTTTGGTACGGAAAATATTTGCCCATGTGAATGGCCACGTTCTTGGCGCCGCCTTCGGGCAAAGCCGCGACGACCCAGCGGTTCCACGGGAAGAACACCCAGGTGACCACCGCCGCCGCCAGGCACACGACCACCCAGCGCCAGCGGATCACCCAGTCGATGACCGGGTGGTACAGCCAGATGAGCAGGCGATTGACCGGATTTTTCTCTTCCGGGATCATTTTGCCGCGGATGAAATAGCCCATGAGCACCGGGGCCAGCGTGATGGAGAGCAGCGCCGCCGCCGCCATGGCGTAGGTCTTGGTGTACGCCAGCGGCTTGAACATGCGCCCTTCTTGCGCTTGCAATGCGAACACCGGGATGAACGAGACGGTAATGACCAGCAGCGAGTAAAACAAGGTTGGTCCCACCTCCACTGCGGCGTCGCGGATGATCTGCCAATGCGGTTTGCGCCCGCCGTCGTGCTCCAGATGTTTGTGGGCGTTTTCGATCATGATGATCGCGGCGTCCACCATGGCGCCGATGGCGATGGCGATGCCACCTAAGGACATGATGTTCGAGCTGATCCCCTGCACGTGCATGATGAGCAGCGAGGCCAGCACGGCCACGGGCAGGATGATGATCGCCACCAAAGCGCTGCGGAAATGCAGCAGGAAAAGCAGGCATACCGCCGCCACCACCAGGCTTTCCTCCACCAATTTTTCTTCCAGCGTGCGCACGGCGCGGTCAATCAAGGCCGACCGGTCATAGCCCACTTCGATGCGCACATCGGAGGGCAGGGAACTGGTAACTTCCGCCAGCCGCTTGCGCACGGCTTGGATGACCTCGCGAGGATTGGCCCCGTGGCGCACCACGACGATGCCACCCACGGTTTCGCCTTCGCCTTTCCACTCGGCAATGCCGCGCCGCATGTCCGGTCCGAACTGCACGTCGGCAATGTCGCCCAGCAAGATCGGCGTGCCGTTCATGCCCATGCCCACGGCCGTTTGGCGCAAATCGTCCAGGCCGGTCAAATACCCGCGCGCCCGCACGATGAACTCTTTCTCGGACATTTCGAGCGAACGCCCGCCCGCTTCGCCATTGCTGGCTTTAACGGCGGCGCTCACGTCCATGAGCGTCAGCCCGTAAGCCCGCAATTTGGTCGGGTCCACCGCCACTTGGTATTGTTTGACGTAGCCGCCGACGGACGCGACTTCGGCCACGCCTTCGACGGAAGCCAGTTGGTACTTCAAATGCCAGTCTTGCAGCGTTCGCAGTTCCGCCAGGTCACGCTCGCGCGATTGCAGCGTGTACATGAAGGCCCAGCCGACGCCCGTCGCGTCCGGCCCCAAGGTGGGTGTCACGTTTTTCGGAAGGCTGCCGCCTAGAGAGTTCAAGTATTCGAGCACCCGGCTGCGCGCCCAGTAGGGATCGGTGCCGTCCTCGAAAATCACGTAAACAAAGGAGTAACCGTAGAAGGAATAACCGCGCGCCACCTTGGCCTTGGGCACGGAGAGCATCTTGGTCGAGATGGGGTAGGTGACCTGGTCTTCCACGATTTGCGGCGCCTGCCCGGGCCACTCCGTGTAGACAATCACCTGCGTGTCGGACAAATCGGGGATGGCATCCAGCGGGATGTGGAGCAGGGAGTAAATACCGCCCAAGATCAGGCCCAAGGTGGTGATCAGCACCAGAAACCGGTTGCGCAGGGAGGCGTCGATGATGGCTCTCAGCATAGTCGGTGGGATTTAATGGCGGCGTGGCGTGCGGGATTAATTCAAGTTAAGGGTGGGCCTGGTGCCAGATTTTCTCGGCTTCGGGGCCATGCGCGACTTTGCCCGTTTCGATCAAGTCCATTTCGCATTCGGGGCATTTGCCGGGCTTGTCGGAAACGACTTTGACATCGCTGGCCATCGGGCATGTGTAGAGTGTGGGCAACGGTTTGGCGGCGCCGGTTTTGGCCGCGGGCGCGGCTTTGGGGGCCGGGTCTGGCATGGCCATAGGTTTGGGCGTGGCGGGAGCGGCGCCCGCTAAGGGAGACATTTTTTGGATGGCCTCGCGCAACTGGCTTTCGGAATCGAGCATGAACTGGCCGGAGGTCACGATTTTCTCGCCTTCCTTCACCCCCTCCAGCACCTGGTATTGATTGTGTTCGCCGCGCGGCCCAAGCTTGACCTGCCGCACTTCGAATTTGCCGCCCTCCAGCGCCACGAACACCGTGTTGCTCTCGCCGCTGCGCAACACTGCCATGTCGGGGATAAGCAGGGTCGATGGTGAGAGGTCCGCGTGCAAATCCACGCTGGCGTACATGCCGGGCTTGATCGCCAACTCCGGGTTATCCAATTCCACGCGCACTTTGGCCGCGCGGGTTTTTTCGTCGATCGTGGGATAGATAAACGCGACCTTGCCCGCGCGCGCTTCGCCGCCGCTATAAGGGAGCGTCACGCTTGCTTCCTGGCCCACTTTGACCAGCGGCAAATCTTTCTCGAACACTTGGCAGATGACCCACACTTGCGATAAATCGGCGATGCGAAAGAGGCGCATGCCCATTTCGATCATCTGGCCTTCAACTACCATTTTTTCGAGCACGATCCCGTCACGTGGCGCCAGCACGGACAGCGTGCGGCGGGGTTTGCGCTCCTGTTCGAGCGTCGCGATCTGTGCGTCCGGGATGTCCAGCAAGGCGAGTTTTTCACGCTGGTTGGCGAGCAAGGAATTCGTGGCGGCGCCCGCGCTGGCTTGGTGGCCCAAGAGCACGAGATATTCGGCTTGAGCAGAGTACAATTCCGGGGAATAGATTTCGAACAACGATTCGCCCTGCTTGACTTCCTGGCCAGTGGCGCTGGCGTGCAAGCGCTCGATCCAGCCTTTGAACTTCAAGGAAACTTCCGACAGGCGGGTCTCGTCGAAGTCGACTATGCCCGTGGTGCGGATCGTGCGGCGCAGCGGCCCGTTGGTCGCGACGCTCGTTCGCAGGCCCATGTTTTGAGTGGTGACGGGATCGATGCGGATTGCGCCACTGGCGGCCTCGTTGTTATCCGAGCCTTTGCGCATGGGGGTGAGTTTCATCCCGCAAATGGGGCAGTTGCCGGGATGGTCTTGGATCACCTGCGGGTGCATGCCGCAGGTGAAGAGCGTTTCGGCCTTTTCCGCCGCGTGCAGGCCGGGGGCGAAATGCGTAGCCAAAGGCGCAGCCAGCAGGGCCGCCAGCGTTAATACGCTTAACCATCCCAGGCCGTGGTTCTTTAGGTGCTTGATCATTTTCATGCCGTCTTCTTTTGGCTTACATCTTTTTCGCTTTGCCTCCGGCGGGGGCGGAACCCGCGGGCATGCCGCCCGAGCCACCTGGCATCGGGGTTGCCGCTCCGGGGGCTTTGCCGTTCATGAGCTGCGACATATCCAGCAAGGATAAGTCCGATTGCGCCCGCGCCTCGGCTTCGGCCCATTCGATGGCCAGCAGCGTGCGTTCGGCGTCGATCAAATCCAGGAACCCGGTTTGCCCGCTGGCGTAACCGGCGCGGGCCGCTTCCCAGGCTTGGCGCGCTTTGGGACGCAATTGATCGCGGTTCAACTCCAGGCTGCGCCGTGCCTCGCGCCAATTAAACCAAGTGGCCGCGAACTCGACCGCCAGCCGGATTTGCTCCCCCGCCAGCCGCGCTTGCGCCGCCCCTTTGCCGGCTTGAGCTTCGGCGATCTGCGCCGCGAGTTTATCGCGCCAAATCGGCAGCGTCATGCCCGCTTGCGGCCGCCACATGACAGGCTGGGCCTTGAGGTCCGCCTCCAAGCCCACCGTGTAATCGGGGTTCACATTTTTCTGGGCCAGCCGGATGGCGGCCTCGGCTTGGCGCACTTCGGCCTCCAAGGCTTTGAAACGCGGGTTGCGGGCCATCGACGCGAGCAGTTGCGGCTCTTCCACCACTGTGCCCGGCAGCGTGAACGCCGTGGGCAAGGGAGGGTCAATCGTGGCCAGGCCTAAGCCTAAAGCGGCCTTGTACTGCGCCAGCAACGGCCGCCGCGTATCCTCCAAACTGGCGATTTCGGCGCGCAGGCGGTCTTGCTCCATTTGTGAGCGCAGCACGTCTTGGAGCGTGGCGGAGCCGGCGATATTTTGCGCCTGGGCGGCTTGCTCGACTTCGGCCAGCAAGCCGAGCGAGCGTTTTCCCACGGCAATTTTCTCATCTACCAGCCGAAGTTGCACGAGGGGTTGTTCTACTTCATAAGCGGCCTGAACGATGGCGGCCAGGAACGTTTGGCGCTTGGCTTCGGCCTCGGCAGCGGCGACATCCGCCTGGGCGCGCAATTTGCCTTGGCCGGGCAGGTCGAACATCAGGCCGGGCATGATCGATTCGATCATGTTGTTCACGTCCATCTGGAACCCGACGCGCGGATCGGGAAAGGACCTGGCTTGCGTGATACGTTCCACGGCCGCTAGCCAATCGTAATACGCCGCGGCCACGCTGGGTTGGTTGGCGGCGGCCACTTTCAATACGGTCGCTAAATCCGGGGCGGCGCCTAATTCAGTCAGTGCGAGGTTATTGGTCGCCGGCCGCAGGGGAGTCGTCTCCAATTGCTGGCGCGCCTGTTTTTCCAGCGGTGTTCTGACCCCGGTGCAGCCCGCCAATCCCAAGGCCAAAAGCGCCCCCGCGAGGGAGGCGGCCCAACGATTGCCAGATGGCTTGAGGAGTGGCTTGAAAGTGGTCATACGGCAGTTGGCGGATACCCACCGGCCGCCGAGAGCGGTTGAGCCCATGGCGGCCAGATGATTAAATGAACCCTGGCGTCATTCAGCCAGCGACCGCGGTTAAGCGCAGCGCCGTGAAAACGTCATTTTCCCGGGGAAAAACCTTACTTCGTTTCGGCCTTCGGTTCTTGATTATGAGCCGAGTGGGCGTTTGAATTGGAGTTGGCATTGCCCGGCTTGGCTTCTTTCTTGGCCAATTCCTTCATTTTCTTGATATACTTTTCCGGGTCCTTGTTGAATTTGCCCTCACAGCCTTTGCAACAGAATTTGATTTCCTGCCCTTTGTAGACGAGCACGGTGGGCTTGCCCATGCCCCCCAATTTTTCATCGGTGATGAGGCACGTCTTCAAGGGATACGGAATGGGTTTTTCCGTTTTTTTCTCCTCGGCCTTGAGAGTGATCGAGAAGGCCAGCAAACCGGCGGCCAGGGTGGCCAGTAATAAATTGCGTTTCATAGTGTGTTGTTACCTTCGGGAAGCGGTGCCAGCAGTTCCAGTTTGCACTCGGCAACCATCCCTTGCCTATAATACACCAACAATGGCGAGATCCCTCAAAAAATCTTGAGCCAGCAAAATTCTTCCCTAAAACAGCCTCGCAGGTCCGTGTGGCCACGGTAGCATGTGCCCCCTTGATGGTTGGGGTGTTAGTGTTGTAACTAATTTATAATCAATATATTATATATTGAAATCAAAGAGGTGGCGGCCGCCTTATTTGTTGAACCGGAAGTTGGTGATATCGCAGTCCTGCATGACGTATTGCTTGGTTTCGAGCGTCATTTTATTGGCGCGTTTGGCCTGGGTTTCCCCGCCACATTGGACCAAGTCGTCGAAATGAATAATTTCCGCCCGGATGAAGCCTTTTTGGATGTCCGAATGGATGGCGCCCGCCGCTTCAAAGGCAGTGGCCCCTTTGCGGATGGGCCAGGCGCGGTTTTCTTTGCCCCCGACCGTTAGAAAGCAGATATAGCCGCTGGCGTGATAGGCCTGAAGTAATAATTGGGGCAATTGCTCGAGTTGTTCCGGGGTAGCTGGCACGATGGGCCGCTTGGTGTTGAAGGTGTAGGCGGAAATAATGGCGTTTTCCGCCTCGTTCAACCCCGCTTTATAGATGAACCCCTCCTGTTCCAGCAGGGCTTTGAGCTTTTCGAGCAACTGCTTCTCGGCGGGTTCGGGACTGCGCTCCAGCCGGGTTTCGATGAACTCCAGGTCGCTCAGGATAAGGTCCGGCACTTTCTCCGTGCTGGCGATGATCGCCTCGGCCTCATGGGCCAAATCCGCGCCTACGACGTCCGCCTGGACATACGTTTTCTTGTCCGCCTCCACCAGTTTGTCGGCCTGGTCGAGGCGTGGGTCCTTGATGTTATGCTTGCCCAAAGGCACGCCCGGAACGTCATAGAGGCAAATTTTCATGGATTGGTTTCAGTGGGTTTAATCCTAGAACCTCCCCGCCCGAATAAAAGCTTTTTAATGCCAGGTTAAGGCATGCCTGGCTCGCTAGCGAAACCCATCGCGCCGCGTATTCCAGGTGTTATCTCCGGCGGTTGGGAGGGACGCATGCCAGTGGCTGCGATTCGCCGCGCCAGGTTTGGCCGCTGCGGGTGGCCACGAGCAAATGCGCTCCCTGTGCGGGCGCAGAAGCCACGAGTTGGCCGCCGGGCGCCCAGCCAGCGCTTTGGCCGCCGCTTTCAAAACCGCCACAAGGCCCGCCGTAATTCGCTATCAGCACCGTTAAGGCATAGTCGCGGGCATAACTTTGAACCATTGCGGCGTCGTGGCCATATCCGCCCGGAGTCCAAAAAACACTGGCCGCGTAGACCGTGGCGCCCGCGGCGGCCGCATCGCTAGCATGGCTGGAATGAGTCGTGTCCGCGCATATGGCTAACGCGACTCGCTCCCCGGCCCAAGGAAACAATTCAACACCCGGTGGGCCGGGCACCACGAATTTTTCCTCCCCGGGATGCAAATGTTGTTTGCGATAAAGGTGAATCCTTCCCTCTGGCGTGAACAGGAGCGAGCCGATGCAAATGTCCGCTCCATCCAAGGAATACACCGGCGCGCCCGCGATGAGGAGCATGCCCGTTTGGCGGGCGGCTTCGCGCAACGGCGTTAGCGCCGGATCCTCTGGGCCGGTTACCCACTCGCTAATGCGTGGCAGGTCGTAGCCACTCAAGGAGAGCTCGGGGAATAAGATGAGTTGAGCCCCCGCCGCGTGGGCTTGCGTGATCAAGGCCAAATGCTGGCGCAAGTTATGCGATAGATCGCCCGCAACGGGGACCGTTTGGGCAACGGCAACTCGGTTAAGTGGCGAACTCCCCATAGACTCACCCGGCGATCGGACGAGGGGTGAGCGATTTTCCCATGCAAATGCTAAACGGGCAGCCCACATATTCCCCGAAGGCGGGGATTCGCTCGAATCCGGTGCGTTCGTAAAGGGCGACGGCTTCGGGTTGGCGGATGCCCGTTTCCAGCAACAAGTGCCGCACTCCCAAGAGTTGGCATTCCGCTTCCAGCGCCTGGATCAAGGCGCGGCCAACCCCATGCCCGCGCATCCGGGGCACCACGTACATTCGCTTAAGCTCCGCGGTCGAATCGTCCAAGCGGCGGAAAGCGCCGCAGCCCACCGGCAGGCCGCCGGCGCGAGCTACGAGAAACGCGC
>MTLE01003269.1_pt1 | contig 14603 bp, 14 predicted proteins | sample 1982461 | NCBI WGS metagenome assembly MTLE01 (sample SAMN05712605, study PRJNA340218) | biofilm metagenome | isolation source: sample SPL anode biofilm adapted to -200 mV | place: USA | collected 2012-02-03
TGAATCTAAAAGTTGCAACCTATAATGTTCATAGCTTTAACATACAGAAGGACTATACACCCATCAACGATATTGCCGATTACATAAACAATGAGAACGTAGATATACTTTGCATGCAGGAGTATGCACCATACTTGTACAGCGATGAAGAGACCCGGAATGCATTCGGAAATTTCAACCACCTTTCCATCCGGGAATCAACCATGAGTAAAATCGGCCTTGTCATCTACAGTAGATTCCCGATAAAAGCAACCGGCATTATTAACTTCCCAAACTCCGCCAATGGAGCCATATGGGCAGATGTATCAATATCTAACAGCCAGATAGTCAGAGTCATTAACGTACATATGCAAACAACGGGTTTGAATAATGTGCTCCACCTCGGCATACTTGGCTCTGCAATGAACCTTGCAGACAATGCAAAGATAAGGGCAAGGCAGGTGCAGCTGGTCAGGAATCTTATAGACACAACAAAATATCCGGTTATTTTGGCGGGAGATTTCAACGATCTACCCTCAACATATACCTTCAGAACTCTGAAAGGTGAATTGCGAGATAATTTTGTTTACGGAGGGCTTGGAGTAGCCGGAACATATAAAGGAAAGTTGAGTTTTCTCCGAATCGACAACATACTAAGCTCTAAATCACTCAAATGCACCAAGTACTACTCTGACAGAAAAGAGTGGAGTGACCACAATCCGGTCATTGCAGAGTTTGTTCTAAAGAGGTAAATCATGTAATTCGGCGTAATATTTCCTTACTTTGTGTAAATATTTTCTTTACATTTTTTTTGGTATTGTAAAATTCTTTTCTATCTTTGCTTTAAGAAAAGCAACAGATATGAAAACTTTCACTATAGCAATCATAACAACTTTAGCCCTCCTGTTGTCGGCTTTAGTTACTCTGTCCGCTCAGAATACAGCTATAGGACACGTATCAGCAGAAATTGTGGAAGCTGTAAGCGTATCTTCAAATACAGTAGTGAATCATACTATCGACAGCAACGCATCGTTAGATGAGACAAATCTTAGCCTTGGAAACATGAGCGTAAAATCAGGAAGTTCAGTCAGTTGCAATATTGTTTTAAAACCGGCTACCGTATCATCAGAGGATGGTAATAGTTTTAAGGTAAATCCCACAGCAGAAAGCCGATATGTTTCTAAAGCTCTTTCAACAACAGGGAACAGGACTCTTGCACTCCGCGGTAATGTTGATCTCTCCAACACACCTGCAGCCGGTGAATACAAGGGTTCATACACAGTAATTTTTGCATATAATTAATAAATAGCTAATTGTTAGGTTAAGGCCAGGGGGATGACGGGAAAGGCGTCATCCTTTTTTTGTGTTTTTTTTAGCTGGTTGTCAATGTTTAATTTTTTTACAATTTGTAAAACAAAATCTTTCGCCTCTGTCCTAGGAGCACTCTGTGGAAAAAGTTTTCCAAAAAAAATTAACAATATTATTTATTTGATATTCTATTCTTTACAAGATTGTGATTTTTGTTTTTAGTCTATTTGCGGATATTTCTTCGAGGTTGATGGCACACTTTCTGTTTTAATATAGGACGTGGCACGGTTACAAAACTGACCAGACCGGAAAACCATAAAAATACGAGAAACCAGAAAATGTTTAAAAATAAAAAAACAAAAATCATGAAAACAAAATTTTTCACTTTAGCTATCGCAATCTTAGGATTTACATCGGCATCATTTGCACAATCAACAGCTACTAATGCAACAGCAAACGCAAGCGCTACACTTCTTACTCCACTATCAATCACCAAGAACATTGATCTCAACTTTGGCAACGTAGCATCAAGCAACGAGTCAGGAACAGCTGTTCTAACAACAGCTAGCGTTATATCACGTACAGGAGGAGTTGCAATACTAGAAGGAATAACTCCAAGTGCAGCAAAATTCACAGTTCTCGGAGCATCAAGTGAGACATACAGCATGCAGGCACCATCATCAATAAAGCTTAAATCAGGATCAACAGAACTCGATCTTAGCCTGGTTTACGACAAGGCTTCAACAGGTAACGTTCTGACAGGTGGTTCAAGCATAATCCTTGTTGGCGGTACTCTTTCAATCCCAGCGAATACAGTTGCAGGCACATATACCAACACTACAGATCTTAAAATTACTGTAGCCTACGAATAACAAGCGCCTTATGCATTTTCAAGGAAACGCTGCTTATTCTTGCAACGTTTCCTTGTTATACAAAAAAACCACATCATGAAAAAGAGTTTATATATTACATTGTGTGTGGCTATTATCTCCTTAATATCAGCTTCATCAGCAAAAGCTCAGGTTAGCATAATAGCTCATGCCTCTGCTGAAATTATTGAGGCACTCACTGCTACCGAGAATTCGACCCTTAACTTTGGAAGGTTCTCTCCGGAAACAAATGGCGGTGAAATAATACTCACACCCGACGGGGTCAGGACAGCAACAGGATCTGTGGCTCTTAGTGGTGGCACTTATAACCCGGCTACATTTGTACTGACAGGACAAAATGAGGCGACAGTGACCATAGCTCTTCCAGCAACATCTGCTCTACTGACAAACAGTACAAACGGAAAGACACTTGAGGTCTACGACTGGAAATCATATCCTGAGGCAGGGGTGGGAACAGGTGTGCTAAATAATGGATTACTCTCCGTAAATGTTGGAGCTACCCTTAAGGTAGGTGACATAGAGAAGAACCCTGTCGGCATCTACTCAGGAACTTATACGGTTACATTTTCTTATAATTAATCGTTTATAGTAACATATCTTACAATTTTACTATATTTGATTTAATTTTTGAAAATCTAAAACCCCTGAAAATGTTTAATTCTGGTATTAACAATAAGTCAAACAACGATAAGAAGTCAATATCCTGTTTGTTTTTATTAGCTCTATCAATCTTCTCGATTATAACTTTTAATGATGCAACCGCTCAGGGCAATCTTCTGATTACTCCGCGGCGCGTTGTTTTTGACGGAACAAGAAGAGTTATGGAACTTAACCTGGCAAACACCGGTCAGGATACTTCTAAATACAATGTTTCAATTATTCAGTACAAAATGACCGATGAAGGGGCTTTCGAAGAGATTACAGAGCCTGCTCCGGGGCAGAACTTTGCAGATAAGTATATCCGCTTCTTCCCAAGAACAGTCACTCTTGCACCTAATGAATCTCAGGTAGTGAAAATGCAGGTTACAAACACCTCTAATCTTGCACCGGGAGAGTACCGTTCCCATGTATATTTCAGAGCTGTTCCGAAAGAGGCAGCTCTAGGAGAGGAAGATCCCAATCGCGACACTACAGCATTAAGCATCAAACTCGTACCAATTTTTGGTATTACAATTCCGGTTATTATCAGAATCGGCCAGTCAGACACAAAAGTTTCCTTATCTGATCTCCAGTTAGAGATGATAAACGATACAACAAACAGATTATCTATGGTCTTCAACAGAACCGGCAATATGTCAGTATACGGAGATCTGCGCGTTATACACATCTCTCCTTCCGGAAAAGAGACCATTGTAGGAATTGTAAATGGTATAGCTGTATACACCCCAAATACCATCAGAAAATTCAGACTTGACTTAGATAACTCAACAAAAGCAGATTTTAAGACTGGAAAGATCAGAGTCACCTACTCTTCCCAGTCTGATACCCGTCCCGAGAAATTCGCCGAAGCAGAATTAACCCTTCAATAGATTTTAATACACCGACTTACACAAAGATCACGATGAACAAAAAGTGTGCATACATATTATCTCTCTTGTTTATTCTTCTGTTCTCTATGCCACTCAATGCTCAGGTTAAATTAACAATAGATCAGGGATTGAATTTTGGTTCATTATACCCGGTTGGATCGGGAGGAACTGTAACAATAAGTGACGACGGTGTAAGATCAAGCACAGGAAGTGTTGTACTATTCCCTTCAACTTACAACGAGTCCACTTTTACATTAAGCACCACAAAAAGGCTTAGGACTTATTACATCTACAGTTTAACTATACAGAGCCCTATTACAATGACAAGGACCGGTGGAGGAAGTATGACACTTTACCTGAATACCAACGGAAGCGATGATGGTTGGAGTGTAACTCAAAAAAAACCTGTTACTTTACATATGGGAGGTACTCTTTATGTAGGATCAGTCACAGCAAATCCTCCTGGCAACTACTCCGGAAGTTTCAGAATAACAGCGAATTATTATTAGAAACATGCAAACAAACAAGAGGACCGAACTAATCCATAAATCAAAAAAAATGGGTTTTTCTGTTTTATTTGTGTTGCTTACAGTCGTGTCCCTACTCTTTACCAACAAGGCTACTTGTCAAGATGGCAATGATTATGAAGAAATTGTGGTATCCTTCAGCGTTCCCAGGATAGGTGGGGCAGATGTCAGTGCCCTTGTAAAGGATGAGACCCTTTATCTATGTCTCAATGATGTATTCAATTTCCTGAAAATAAAATACAATACAGACTCAGGCTTCAACTCATTTTCCGGCTTTTTTATAACAGAAGATGCACCATACAATATTGACCGCACAAAAAATAAAATAGAGTACCAGAAAAAAGAATTTACCCTGAAGGATGGTGATCTTATCCGGACTGAGACCGGGCTATATCTTAAATCAGATTATTTTGGTCAGATCTTCGGGCTGGATTGTATTTTTAGTTTCCGCGCACTTACTGTAACTCTAAACACCAAGGTGGAACTTCCTATTATCAGGGAGATGAGACAGGAGCAAATGCGAAAGAGCATCAATCAGATAAAAGGAGTTGTCGAAGCAGATACAGTTATAAAGAGGAAATATCCCATTTTTAATTTCGGAAACGCCGACTGGACTCTCAATTCCACACAAGAGAGCAGTGGAGCAGTTAATTCGCGACTTGCCCTGGATATCGGTGCCATTGTGGCCGGAGGCGAGACCGACATAATGCTTAACTATGAGACAGACTCTCCATTCTCTTTAAAAAAACAATACTATCAATGGAGATATGCAAATAATGATTTCAAGGGATTAACACAGGTCATTCTTGGAAAAATCCAGTCTGAAAGCATATCAACACTTACCTCTCCTGTCGTGGGTGGAAAAATCACCAATACACCTACAACATACAGAAGGTCATTCGGAACGTACACATTGAGTGATGTAACAGAGCCGGGCTGGCTCGTGGAGCTATATGTCAACAACGTTTTGGTTGATTACAAAAAAGCAGACGCTTCCGGTTTTTACACATTCGACGTACCGCTTATTTATGGCAGCACCGATGTCAAGTTACAATTTTATGGTCCCTGGGGAGAGGAACGATCGCAGGAGAAAAACATAGAAATTCCATTTAATTTCTTACCTAAAGGAAGGTTTGAATACGACATTTTCGCCGGTATGATTGAAGACTCTACCGGAAGTGTTTTCTCAAGGGCAAACTTTGATTATGGAATCTCGAGATTCATGACAATTGGTGGTGGAGTCGAGTACCTCTCTTCGCTTGATTCAATGAAATATATCCCTTTTGCAAAAGCATCCATAAAGATTGCACCAAATCTGCTTTTATCAGGGGTTTACAACCATGGTACTAATTTCAGCAGCATCCTGAACTGGAAGTTAAAATCCGATATGCAGTTTGAATTTAACTACATCAAATATAACAAAGGTCAAACCGCTATTACTACAACCTACACAGAAGAGCGGAAATTTCTCTTCTCGATACCTATAAGGTTGAAGAAGACATCTTTTTATACAAGACTCTCACTTAACCAATCTCTCACAGAGACATCTAAATTTACCAATGCAGAGTTGATCTTTACTGGTACTGTTCTTGGTGTCAATGCAAACCTTACCACAGGTGCTCAGGTATATGGAGATGGTGACCCGAGAGTGTACAGCAATGTATCTTTTTCCACAAGATTACCGGGAGGATTTATATTGACTCCTCAGGCTCTCTATAATTACAGTTCGGGGAAATTTGAAAATGCAAAGTGCGGCATAGAAAAGAGACTTTTCAAGAAGGGCTATCTGAATCTATCATACGAGAATAATTTAAATAACAAGACCTCAAATATCGAAGTAGGTTTCCGGTATGATTTCTCCTTTGCCCAGACCGGAATTAACGCAAGAAGAAGTGGTAGTGCTACAACTGTTACAGAATCTGCAACAGGAAGTATAATCTTTGATGCACGCTCCGGATATATCTCAGGCAGCAGCCGCTCAACCGTAGGAAAAGGTGGCCTCGTACTTATTCCATTCCTCGATATTAACTGTAATGGAATTAAAGAGAAAGACGAACCAAAGATCTCCGGACTTCAGGCACATATAAGTGGTGGAAGGATTGAAAGCGACGAAAAAGACACTCTGGTGAGGGTCTTTGACCTCGAGCCTTACGCAAATCACATCTTAACTATTGACGGTGTTAATTTTGACAATATTGCCTGGCAGATAAAGAACAAAAACATGAATGTGGTTGTTGAGCCGAATATGTTCAGAAGGATCAACATTCCAGTATCCGTCATGGGAGAGGCTTCCGGGATGGTTTATCTTTCAGGCAGGAGTGGGAAATCAGGCCAGGGCCGCATTATAATAAATTTCCACAGGAGCGACTCAACCCTTGTCAAGAGCACTTTGAGCGAAGCTGACGGATATTTCAGCTTCCTCGGACTTAAGCCGGGCAAGTACTATGCTCAGATAGACCCTGCTCAGATGGAAAAGGTCGGAATGACAGCCTCAAAAGCAATAAATTTTGAAATTCACTCTCTGATAGATGGGGACATAGTTGACAACCTTGAGTTCACTCTCAAGAAGATTGTTGAAGATGAAGAGGTTGTTCCAGAGAAAGACACCATAAATTCTATTAAGACAGATGTTCCTTCTCAGCAAAAATCCATCAAAGAAGATACTGTAGAAAAAAGACCGGAGGCAGCCGGCACTTTCAGGATTCAGCTTCTGGCAACCAGAACAAGGATAAGGATAGAGAAGGAGGGTGTATTTGAATACATCATATCAGCTATTCCAGGTTTAATAATTGAAGAGATTAAAGGAAACGATGGTTTATACCGTTACAGCACTGGTGGCTATAAAACCAAGGCCGAGGCTGAAAAAGTTATACAGGAGATACGCAAAGACGGATGGAAGGATTGTTTCATAACTGCCGATGAACAAAAGGATAAAATAGAAGCAAACGCAAAGAAGGGAGCATATCGATATAAGATTCAACTTATTGCGACCAGCAAACCTGTGGATAAAGCTGAGACATTCGGAATGTTGCTCAATAGTATAAAGGGCATTGAAATAGATGAAACTTTGGAGAGCGACGGACTCTATCACTACTCAGCAGGTCTTTTCATAAGCAAAAAAGCAGCCTCTGACTTTGTGAAGCTGCTTAATGATGCCGGATGGAAAGAGTGCTATATTTCTAAACTCTGACTGATTCTTTATTGAACAAGATTGTATTTCTCAATCTTAGCATTCAGCGTAGGTCTTGAAATATCAAGAATCTGAGAAGCCTCCAGTTTATTCCAGTTTACCAGGTCAAGAACTCTCTTAATGTGAGCTTTCTCCACCTCGGCAAGTGATACAATAATCTCTTTGCTGTCACTCTTTTCCTGATCACCTTCAAATCTGTTAATCAGAGAGATATTCTCTTTTTCCAGTACGTCATTTTTTGCTACTATCATAGCCTGTAATATCGTGTTTTCAAGTTCCCTCACGTTACCTGACCAATTATGCTGTTGCAACATTTCTATAACACCATCCCCGATCTTTGTCACGTTTCTGTTAAACCTCTTGTTCAGTTTATACAGGAAATGGATCACGAGGTCGTTAATATCATCTTTTCTCTCACGAAGAGGAGGCATATCTATGGTAAATACCTTCAGCCTGTAATAGAGGTCTTCTCTGAATTTACCCTCCTGAATAAGCTTTTCCAAGCTCTTGTTCGTAGCTGCGATTATTCTTGCTTTCATAGGAATCGGCGTTTCACCGCCTACCTTTTCGAATTCCAGTTCTTGAATAACGCGTAATAGTTTTACCTGAGTATTATGCGAAATTTCTGATATCTCATCCAAAAATATGGTGCCCTCTCCTGCCAGCTCGAACTTTCCCTTTTTATCTCTTATTGAGTCTGTAAATGCTCCTTTTACGTGGCCGAAAAGCTCACTTTCAAGAAGGGTCTCTGTAAGAGCACTACAATTCACTACAACCAGGGGCTCAGAACGTGTTATACCTGAATAGTGGATGAGACGCGCAATAAGCTCTTTTCCGGTACCTGTCTCACCTTGAATAAGGACATTGACCTTATTCATTGAGATAAGACCTATAGATTTAAAGATATCCTTCATTTTTGCGGTCTTTCCTACCAATATGCTGTGTTCAAGGGTTGTGTCAATAGATATCTCCTTTTTAATCACACCTGTCAGCTTATTGCTTCTGCTGACCGAATCTAACGCACTTTTAATCGTGCTCTTTAACAGCTCCGGATTTACAGGTTTTTCGAGAAAATCAAATGCCCCTAACTGTATAGCTTTTATGGTAAGGACAACATCTCCGAATGCGGTAAGAATTATAACCGGCATGTTGGTTTTTGACTTTCTTATCTCTGCAAGAACTTCAATACCATTCATTCCTGGCATCTGATAATCAGTAAGAGTAAGGTCAGGATGTTCTGAACGTATAAGTTGTAATCCTGTCGGCCCGTCTTCTGCTTCAATGATGTCGTATCCCTCTTTCATTAAAGTCATTTTAAAGACTTTACGAACCAACTTATCATCATCTATAATCAGTATTTTTTCCATTAGAATTCCGGTTATCAGTTAAATTAATGTTTTCAGATATATCATACTGTGTTCTACCACTCTAACAATCTTATCCACCCTCTCCTTAAGGTCGCTCATCTTGGAGCTGCCTGTATTAATAAGTTTAACGTCAGGTATGACTGAAGTTATGCCGACGTATGTAAGTTGAGTTATGAGTTTATGTGTCGAGAACTTCAAGGAGTCGTGATCTCCTGAATCGGCGCTCTCTTGCATAAGTTTCATAAGGCGTGGAGCTTCATCGACGAATATTGAAATCACCTCCTTTAATGACTCTTCATCTCCGTCCGTCATATCTCTCAGATATGTGAGATCCGGAATAGGGTACTCCTGATTATCCTTACTGTTTTCCATATGCATATTAATTAATTATTTTTTAATGATTTATAGCTGGTGTGGGTATGTCAAATGTAAAAGTAGAGCCGGCTCCCTCCTTGGATATAAACTTCAATGTGCCCCCGTTTCTTATCACAAACTCGTTGCAAAGCAGAAGTCCCAATCCGGAACCCTCCTCATTATCCGTTCCAAAACTTGTAAAATGGCTGTCTGGTTTAAATAATTTTTCCTGATTATCCTCACTTATTCCCGTCCCGTGATCACGTACATAAATCAGCACCCTGTCCTCCTGCTCTTCGATCCCAACATCTACCTCAGAGTTTTCGTAGCTGAATTTTATTGCATTGCTTATTAGGTTTCTAAGTGAAGTCTTGGCCATGTCAATATCAATTCTAGCCGTCCGGTTAGTAGATCCAATAAGGTTGAGACTGACATTTTTCAAAGATGCCACGCCTCTCTGAACCTCTACGACACCGGTAATCATATTCATCAAATCAACATTGTCCTGAAATACAGTGTTTAGCCGACCTGTCTGACTTTTAGTCCATTTAAGAAGGTTGTCCAGCAACGAGAAACTGTCATCAGTGAGCCTGTTTGCCATGGTTAGCAGCTCAAACATATCATCTCCGATGCTCTCTTTCTTAACCTCTGAAATCAACACCTCCATCACCATTCTTATAGAAGCTATAGGAGCTCTCAGGTCGTGGGCAATTACAGAATAGAGCTTGTCCCTGCCTAAAATTGTTCTCCTTAGCTCTTCAGTCTGCCTGGTTATGATTCTTTTTGCCTCTATGAGGGATATCTGGTGGTTTATCCTTGTAAGCAGCTCGTCTTTGTTGAATGGCTTTGAAACATAGTCTGCAGCTCCGAATCTGAAGCCCTGAATAATATCCTCCGTTGAGTTCAAGGCAGAGAGAAATATGATCGGGATATCTGCATATTCAGGCTTCTCTTTAAGCTTTCGTGCAACCTCATGTCCATCCATAATCGGCATCATAATATCTAGAAGGATAAGATCCGGTCTTTGCTTTTCTACGGCATCGAGAGCATCCCTTCCATTAAATGCCGTCATAGTCTTATACCCTGCTTTTGAAATCAACAACTTTAGAAGTAGCACATTAGCATCAACATCGTCTACAATCAATATTGTATAATCAGGATTGTTTACTTCCATTGTTTATAAAACCTTTGTTTTAAAATAGTTAATAGTCTTTTGCAAACCTTGATCGAGTTGCACTGTCGGCTCCCAGCCAATCAAATTCCTGGCAAGAGTTATATCCGGGTTCCTTTGCTGAGGATCATCCGATGGAAGGTCCTGCTTTACAATTTTGGATTTTGATCCGGTTAGGGCAAGGACTCTTTCAGCCAACTGCATGATTGTAAATTCATTCGGATTACCAATGTTTATCGGGCCTATAAAAGAGTCATCAGTATTCATGACTCTGATCATACCCTCAATAAGGTCGTCGATATACTGAAAGCTTCTTGTCTGTGTGCCCTCACCATAAATTGTTATGTTTTCATTCTTTAAAGCCTGAACAATAAAGTTTGAAACGACTCTCCCGTCATTAGGATGCATATTGGGACCATAGGTGTTGAATATTCTGATAATCTTTATCCTGACGTTATTTTGTCTGTGATAGTCCATAAAAAGAGTCTCGGCACACCTTTTACCTTCATCGTAACATGACCTTATACCTATCGTGTTGACATTCCCCCAATATGACTCGGGTTGCGGATGAACAAACGGATCTCCGTATATCTCACTGGTAGATGCCTGTAAAATTTTTGCATTCACCCTTTTGGCCAGCCCCAACATATTGATGGACCCCATCACAGAGGTCTTTATAGTCTTTATGGGATTGTATTGGTAGTGGACCGGTGATGCGGGGCATGCCAGATTGTATATTTGGTCAACCTCAACATAATACGGGTGTATTACATCGTGTCTCACCATCTCGAAGTGCGGGTTTCCGATAAGGGGAATAATATTGTCTTTATTACCTGTAAAGTAATTGTCCAGGCAGATGACATCATTACCCTCTTTGAGAAGTCTTGCACAAAGGTGAGACCCAATAAAGCCCGCTCCACCTGTTACTAAAATTCTTTTCATCTTACTTGAGACCAGTATATATATGACAAGCCTTATTACAGCAAAAGGCAAATATGAACAAAGATAAAAAAAAATTATACACTGTAAAGAAAATTTACAGTTACAATTAGTGGCACAGATTTTTCTATTTACGTAATAATCAGGGCAAAATAAAATGCGTCTAAACCAGGTTTAAACGCATTTATTTGTTTATGTGACAATTATGGTATGAGAAATCCGTTTTTCAAGGCTGCTATCTCTTAAACCGAAATTATTTAAGCATCGCCTTTCCAGCCTGCGGAATCTATGAAAAAACCATCCGATCGGGTTTAAATACCTTCCTTCAAACTTGTAATATACATCATTCTTTTACTGAGATAAAGCTTACATTTTACGAGAAAAAATCTTTAGGCCGAAGAGCTTTTCTCTAATAATTATAAGAATCCTCAGACTCTACTTGTGTCTTTTATAGAGTTCCTCTTCAATTTCAGAAATAGATATTCCTTGATTTTCCATCAATACAAGGGAATGGTAAAGAAGATCAGACATCTCATAAATCAGTCTCTCCCTATTGCCTTTTACTGCCTCTATAACTGTCTCCACAGCCTCTTCGCCTACCTTTTGAGCAATTGCAGATGCCCCGGCAGAGAAGAGTTTTGTAGTATATGAGCCCTCCGGTCTGTTTTGGTTTCTTTCCTGAATAATTTTCGCAAGAGTCCTGATAAAACCCTCACTATTCTCCGCCCCGAAACAGCTGAGAGTTCCTTTGTGACAGACTACTCCTTTTGGTTCTACTTTTATAAGCAGGGTATCACCATCACAATCCACATCAATCGAAATAACCTTAAGGAAGTTTCCACTAGTCTCACCCTTTGTCCATAACTGTTTCCTGCTCCTGCTGTAAAATGTCACCAATCCTGATTCAAGGGTCTTGGCAAGAGAACCTTTGCTCATATAACCGAGCATCAACACCCTTAAAGTCCTGCTATCCTGAATTATTGCAGGAATAAGACCATCTTTGTTTTTTTCGAAATCCAGCTCATTAAAATTTTTCATAACCTTATCTCTATATAATTTGATTTTAGATATTCCTTCAATTCTGAGATATTTATCTCTCCATAGTGGAAGACAGATGAGGCTAATGCTCCTTCAGCACAATTATTGATAAATAACTCTGTAAAATGTTCTCTCTTGCCGGCTCCGCCTGAAGCAATCAGCGGTATTGATATGTTATCCGAGAGTTTTTTTAGTGTGTCGCAGGCATAGCCTTGCTTTGTACCATCATGATCCATAGATGTGAACAATATCTCTCCGGCTCCCAGATTCTCAACCTCCTTTGCCCAGGTAAAAAGCTCCAGGCCTGTCTCTCTATTCCCGCTATGTGTGACCACGACCCATCTCCCATCTTTGATACGGGCATCTATCGCTACCACAACAAACTGAGATCCGTATCTTTTTGCCAGATTGTACACGAGGTTGGGATCTTTTACAGCTGCCGAGTTTAGGGAGACCTTGTCGGCCCCGGCCATTAGGAGTGCCGAAGCACCCTCCATTGAGGATATTCCCCCGCCTACGGTGAATGGAATATTTAGATTTTTGGCAACAGAAGATACCATCCTGAGGAAAGTATCTCTACCCTCAATTGTGGCACTGACGTCAAGATAGACAAGTTCGTCAGCACCTTCGAGTGCATACTTGACCCCCATCTCCACAGGATCTCCAACCTCCTTCAGACCTAAAAAGTTGATCCCTTTCACCGTTTTCCCGTCTTTGACATCAAGACAGGGAATAATTCTTTTTGCTAACATTTACTTAACTCCTCAATATTAATTCTACCCTCATATATAGCCTTTCCGACAATGACACTATCTATTTTGCTTCGATCTATCCTCTCTATGTCATATATAGAAGATATACCCCCGCTAATGGTTATTTTCAGGTCAGGAAAAAGTTCGTTTAGTTTGTAGTACCTCTGGTAATCAAGGCCGCATAGCATGCCGTCCTTAGAAATATCTGTAGCAATCATCTGCCTTAATCCTCTCGTATAAAAGTTTTCGACAATCGTGTCAAGCCGGAGATCTGTCTGTTTCTCCCAACCACTCACTGCAACAAAATCGTCCCTGAAATCCGCACCAAGAATCACTCTCTGAGAACCAAAATGCTCAAGCCATCCGACAAATAAATCCGGAGATGTCACTGCAACAGTACCGCAAATTACCCTTGACGCACCGGCGTCGAGCACACTTCTTAGTGAGGCCTCGGTTTTCACACCTCCTCCATATTGGATATCCATCGAGGTTGCCGAAACCATTTTTTCCAAAATACGCAGATTCTTTGGGGCAGAACTTCTTGCTCCATCCAGGTCAACCACATGTAGCCTTTTAAAACCAAGATCTGAATAGGCTTTTGCCACATCTACGGGCGATTTGGAATAGACCTTTTTGGTGTCATAGTCACCCTTTGAGAGCCTCACACACTCGCCGGATATTATGTCTATTGCTGGAATAATATACATTTTCTAAATTTTGATTTTTATAAAATTTCTTAATAATCTCTCTCCCATTTCACCGCTTTTTTCAGGATGGAACTGAGTGCCATAAAAATTATTTTTATACAATGCTGAACTGAAAAGCTCGCCATATTCTGTTGTTGCAGCTGTAAACTCATTACACTCCGGTGCGAAAGAGTGAACAAAGTAGAAATATGCCCCTTTCTCAATCCCTGTAATAAGTGGAGAGCGTGTATCAGCTATACTATTCCACCCCATATGAGGTATCTTGATTCCTTTACCTTTAAGTTTTAAAACTTTATTAGGGAAAATTCCGAGGCATTCGGTATTACCCTCTTCACTGCTTGAGCACATCAGCTGCATTCCTATACAAATACCCAGGACGGGAACCTTTATAAGAGGGATGACTTTGTCAAGACCTCTATTTCTTAGTTCAGACATAGCATTTGATGCCTCCCCCACTCCCGGTAAAATCACAGAATCAGCAGAGAGTATCTCTTCCGGATCTGATGTCAGCTTATAATCAGCGCCAACCCTTTCCAGTGCGGAAATCAGTGAAAAGAGATTTCCTGTATTGTAATCTATAATTGCTGTCATAGTATCCCTTTTGTAGTTGGTAACCCATAATTGTTCTCCTCTCTCCTGAGGGCCATTTTCAGTGATCTTGCGAAAGCCTTGAAAATGGACTCTACTATATGATGATCATTATCACCTTTTGCCGATATATATATTGTTGATTTAGAGGCTATTGCCAATGTGTAGAAAAAGTGACTGAACATCTCAGATGAAATTCCCCCGATAGAATCCTTTAAAAATTTAACATCCCAGTTAAGGTAAGCTCTACCCCCCAGATCTATT
>MTLE01001588.1_pt1 | contig 14553 bp, 11 predicted proteins | sample 1982461 | NCBI WGS metagenome assembly MTLE01 (sample SAMN05712605, study PRJNA340218) | biofilm metagenome | isolation source: sample SPL anode biofilm adapted to -200 mV | place: USA | collected 2012-02-03
CCGATGTGCCTGGCGGCCACGTATTGGGCCCGGTTAGACCGCATCGTGTACGCCGCCAGTCGTGCCGACGCAGCGGCCATTGGTTTCGATGACGATTTTTTATACCGGGAACTTCCGTTGCCCCCTGCCACCCGCAGTCTGCCATCCCGCCAGTTGTTGCGCGAAGAGGCGCAAGGGGTGATGCGCGAGTGGTTCGCCAATCCCGCGCGGGTGGAGTATTAAACAAACCCCGGCCCGCGATCTCGCAGGGCTTCTTGCCTCGCTAGTACTTCGTGGCGGCGTTGGTGCTGTAATCGGGGGCCAGCAAGGAGCCGAGGGTGGAGTTCGTGGAAACGGCCGCCGACTCCACTTGGGTGGCGCTGGCCGAGAGCCGCAACGCCGTGCGCAGTTGGGCGATCTCCTCCGGTTGCAAAGGCGAATTGGTGCTAATCAATTCGTTCAACACGGAGGCGTAAAGCTCGGGCAGCGTGTTTAAGCCGACCCGCTTTTCCTGAGTGTCGATCTTTTTGCGGTAACGGTCGTAAACCAATTGAATCATGCGCTTGTTGTTGTAGGCGCGCTCGTCATAGCCCGACAATTGATCCAGAAAATAGCCGTAGATCATCCCCTGCAAAGCGCTGGTCACGCGGTCCACCGAGGTTTCGTTGATGTCCTCCTGCAAACGCATCAAGGCGTAGGTTTGCATGTCGATCGTGCCCGGAAGCATGTCCTCGTAGAGCATCACGCTGTTGGTGGGATATTTTTCGGCCAAGTATTTGTACCAATTATTGGCCTCGGTGAGGCGCCGGTTGGCGTAAAGGAAATACACGGCGTCGCGCAGGAAATTGCGGTGGCCGGTGCGGATCTGGGTGATCTGGGCGGGGTCTTGCCGCATCATTTCCTCATAAGCCTTGTTGGCGTTGGGAATGAGGTCCAGGTTGGGGCCGAAGGGATTGACGCCTTCGCGGATTCGGCCGTCGCGATTGGCGATCAAGCGGCCGCGCTGGAAGGCCAGCTGCATGGATTGATAGATCACGCGGCGGAGTTTGATCAGCTCGTCGTTCTTGGATTTGGAAAGGCCGTAATACGCCCAGTAAATGGCGTGGGTTTCGGGCATGCGCCAATCCAGCGGGCCGTACTCGCCGTCCACTTTTTTCATGACCTCGGGGTCCATCTTGTAGATTTCGCGCAGGTCCTTGGCCGCTTTCACATAGGCCGGGGTGGTGGGCTTGATGAATTCGTCGAAATTGGGGTGGCCGGTGAAATTAGTCTGGTCCACGCTCAGCAATTGGGTCATTTCCCCCGCCCAAAGCAATTTGTAGTACAGGTGCTTGTCGTCGAGGTTGGCCCCCATCTTATGCTGGAAATGCCAGGCTAGCTCGCGGTAGAGCTGCGAATCGTTGGGGTTGTACTTCAAAGCCTCGTCGCGCAACAGGGTAATGCCGCGTTGCACCCAAAACCAGCGATCACGATAACTCTGGAACTTGACGGAAATGTTGTACGACATGTTCCACGCCTGGGCGATCCAAACGGTGGCGATGTGCGGTTGCAGCTTGGTGATCCAGTCGGCCAGCTGCACCATTTCAAAATACTTGCCCTCGTCCTGCATTTCCATGGCGCGCACCCAGAGGCCGTTGGCGATCAAGCCGCGAAAGCCGCCCAAAGCGACGGAGGTGAACGCCAGCATCGGCGGGGCGTTTTCCAGCGGGGCCAGGCGGGTGAGGCCGAGGTCGGCCCGTTGTTTGTCCAGCCGGTTCTGGGTAAAGCCCGCCAGCACCAAGCCGGCGATCATGAGGACCACTAGAAGCGGTTTGTAAGAGCGCGCGCGGTCCATTATTGGCCTCCTTGCGCGGTGGCGAGTTCCCGCCGGGTGAACATATAGATGCCAAAGGCGGCGAACGCGCCACCCATGATCACGACGATTTGTGTGAAGGCCATCCCCAATTGCAGCCAAGTGATGCTGCGGCCGCTGCTGAGGGATTCGATGGGCGTGAATTCGCGCACCATTTTCACGGTTTTCAACATGGCTTTGAAAAAGGGCATGGCGACTTGGTCGATCAACCGCGGGGTGTCGATCTTGCCGGTTTCATGGTTGACGCCCGAAATGCCGCCTTCCGCGATCACTTGGGTCAGCGTGCCCGTCGAAAAGCCGACCACGAGAATGCCCAAGGCCAGGAACGACGCCACCGGGAAGGACAGGAAACTGGCCGCCGAAAGGCCGATGGCCGCCAGCAGGCCCAGCCAAAAGGCGATGATCAACAGGCCGCGCACATAGTTAATGCCAAAGCCGGATTCGCGATAGAGCACTTCCATGCCGTTTTCCAAAAGGAACAGCATATCGGTGTCCTCCGTCGGATTCGAACACGCGATGGTCAGCGTGCCGTCGTCCTCGATCATGCCCGTCGGCAGCGGGATTTCATGGAACGTGTCCGAGGCCAGGTTAAGCCTTAATTCGCGGGTGCCGCCGCCGCCGATTTTGCCAATCGACCAATAAGTGGGGTACGTTTTCGGATTCTCCTCGTTGTGGTTGGGATCGGCGATAGTGAAGCGCACCCGCATGGTCAGCGGCGCGTTTTTCAATTCGTCCTTCAAATTGCCCACGTTGATTTTCCAGACGCGCTGGTACATGGGGCGGACGATCTGGTATTGAGCTTTGACGACTTCGGCCACCTGCTGGCGCGCCAGGTTGTATTCGCCCGGCGAAATGGGTTTGCGCTTGAGGTATTCCTGGAACACCGTCTCGGTTTCCGCGCGCAGATCGATAGGTTTTTCCTTCAACGAGCCCCGGGCGACAAAGATTTCTTTTTCCAAAACCTCGCGCTGCGGCTCGGGCAGTTTCTGGGCGCGATATTGCAGCAAGCCGTAAACGGCGGCGCCGGAAAACGCCAGCAAGACCACGTTCAGCGTCATGATGCCCAGCCATTTGCCGAGCCAGATTTGCCAGCGCGCNNCCGGCTTGGTGGCGATCACTTGCATCTGGCACTCCTCAATCTCCCGCGCCAGCGAGCCGCAGGACAGCCACAGCGTGGTGAAGCCCAGGAGGAAGGTGACCACCGACAGGGTGTAAGTGAGCAAGATTTGGATCATCCCGCGGGCGGTGCTGTCATCCTTGATGATGAGCGGCAGCACCACGACGGTGCCCGCCAGCAAGGCGCTCAGCGCCAGCGCCAGCTTGTAGCGGATGGCCGCCCGGAGGGTCAGGAACGTGATGGCAAGCAAGCGTTGCATGCGGCGGAAATCAATTAAAACGAACGGTCATTTCTTTTTGCCCCCGAGCAAGCCGGAGAGCTTGTCGTTCGCGGCGTTCAGGTCCACTTCCGGAGCCGGAGTGGTGACGGCCGGCGTGGCCACAGGCGCGGGTTTGGCTTCGGTCAGCGCCGCCAGCTTTTGGTCTTGCACGGCGGGCGCCGGGGCGGCGGTGGTGACGACGGGCTCGGGTTTGGGCGCGCTGGTGGCGGCCAGGCGTTCGAGAATCTTATCCGATTTGGTCGAGGCTTCGGCTTCGCCCGCCAAGTAGGCGGCGACCTGGTTGCCGCCAGTGGCGCCGGAGGTGGCTTGCTCGCTCTGGCGGGCCCGTTGGACGACGCCGAGGAAATAGCTCTCCAAATTCTGTGTGGGAATGTCCACGCGCACTTCGCCGCCGCCGGCTTCCTGGCGGATGATATCCATCACGCGCTGCATGGTGTCGCGGGGCAGGGCAGGGGCGGTGATGCGCACGGCGTCCGGCGTGGCCAGCAAATCTCTCAACGGCCCCATGGCCTGGATTTTGCCGCCGTAATAAATCACCACGCGGTCGCAGACGTCCTCGACATCGGCGAGCAAGTGGCTGCTCAGGATGACGGTTTTGCCCCGGCGCGCCAGGGCGGTGATCAAATCTTTCACCTCGCGGCAGCCGATGGGGTCCAAGCCTGCCGTCGGTTCGTCCAGGATGACCAGGTCAGGGTCGTTAATCAGCGCTTGGGCCAAGCCAATGCGCCGTTGCATGCCCTTGGAGAATTCGCCCACGGTGCGGCTGCGCACTTGGTTAAGGCCGACCATGGCCAGCAATTGCTCGGTGCGTTTCAACCGCTCTTCTTTGGGCAATTGAAAAAGGTGGCCGAAGAAATCCAGCGTTTCGGGGGAATCCAGATAGCGGTAGAGGTAGGATTCCTCGGGCAGGTAGCCGATGCGCGCCTTGGTCAGCACGTGGCGCGGGCTTTTGCCAAAAACCTCGATGTGCCCCTTAGTAGGGTAGAGCAAGCCCAGCAGCATTTTGACCGTGGTGGATTTGCCCGAGCCGTTGGGGCCCAGCAGGCCGAACACTTCCCCGCGGCGCACCTCAAAATCGACGTTGTCGACGGCGCGCGCCTTTGGGCGGCCCCAGAAATCCTTGAACACCTTCACCAGGCCGCGCACGGCGACGACCACCTCGCCGGCGGCCTCAGTCGTTGCTGTTGTGGCTGTCATATTCGCTCAATCCTTATTAAGCAGTTTTCTGCGCCAGCGTCGGCGCGGAATGGCCGGCGTCCCGGGCCTCTTGCTCCGCTTGATAATGCTCCAATTCCTCGCCTTGGCGGACGAGGCGGGCGCTGTTAAACACCACGACCAGCGAGCCCACGTTGTGCAGCATGGCCGCTACAATCGGGCTCAAGTAACCGAACGCGCCCAGGGTCAAGCCGCCGATAATGAACAGCACGCCGGCCAGGAAGTTCTGGTTGATGACCGAACGGGTGCTGCGCGAGAGGCGGATCAAGAACGGCAGCCGCCGCAGATCGTTGTTCATCAGCGCGATGGTGGCGCTGTGGATGGCCACTTCGCTGCCCGCCGCGCCCATGGCGATGCCGATGTCGCCCGCGGCCAGCGCCGGGGCGTCGTTCACGCCGTCGCCCACCACGGCCACGCGGTAGCCGCGCTGCTTCATTTGGCGGACAAATTCGACTTTGTTTTGCGGCAAGCACTCGGCGGCCACTTCGGGGCAGCCGATCTCCTTGGCCACACGCGCGGCCACTGGCTGGCGGTCGCCCGAGACCATCGCGATGCGCCGCACTCCGGCTTCCGTCAGGCTGGCCAGCGCTTCGGCGGCTTCCGGGCGGGTGGCGTCTTGCAAGCCGATCCAGCCCACACAACGGCCTTGGTGCGCCACGAAAATGAGGCTGAATCCTTCGGTTTCGTTCAAGTCCACCGATTTGAGGAAATCTTCCTCCACGCCGTTGTCCTTTAACCATTGGGCGCGGCCCACCAGGACGGGCGCGCCGTCCACCTCGGCCTTGATGCCGCGGCCGGCGGTTTCGTTGAAATTCTTCGGCTCGCCCAAGGGCACGTTCACTTCCCCGGCCAATTGCACGAGGGCTTTGGCGGTGGGGTGGTTGCTGTATTTTTCGGCGGACGCCGCCAGCCGCAACAGTTCGGCCGGCTTGGTGCCGCCCAACGGGGCCAGGCGGTTCACGGCCAGATTGCCGGTGGTTAGCGTGCCCGTTTTGTCGAAAATGAAGGCGTTGATGCGCGCCGCCAGCTCGATATCGCTGACGTTTTTAATCAAAATGCCCAAGCGGGCCGCGGCCGAGAGGGCGGCCACCATCGCGGAAGGCGTGGCCAAGATGAAGGCGCAAGGGCAGGCCACCACGAGCACCGAGATCACACGGTTCAAATCCTTGGTGAAGGCCCATACCAGCGCGCCAATCACCAGCACCAGCGGGGTGTAATAACCCATGTACTGGTCGATAATGCGCATGATTGGCAACCGGGTTTTCTCGGCGGCCAGGATCAAATCGTGCACGCGGCCCAGCGTGGTGTCCTTGTCCACGCGGCTGACCTTGATTTCCAGCACGCCAGTCAAGTTAATGGTGCCCGCGAAAACTTCGTCGCCGGTCTTCTTGTCCACCGGGAGGGATTCGCCAGTGATGTTGGCTTGGTTCAACGAGCCTTGGCCGCTGATGATCTCGCCGTCGGCCGGGACGTTATCGCCCGGGCGCACGCGGACGACATCGCCGACTTTCAATTCGTGCGTGGCCACCTCTTCCTCGTTTTGGCCACGGAGGCGGCGGGCTTTGGTGGGGGTGAGCTTGATGAGCGATTCAATGGAAGCCCGGGCGCCGTCGGCGGTGCGGGATTCGATGATTTCGCCCAGGAGCATGAAGAACGCCACGACGCCGGCGGTTTGGTAACCGCCCGCGGCAAATACGGAGTCGCCCACCGCGACCGTGGAATTGCCCGAGGCAAACGAGGCTAGCACGGCGATGCTGACTAGCTCGTTAATGCTCAGGATGCCGCGCGCCAGGTCTTTCACGGAAGTCCACACGATGGGAATGCCGAGGATCAGGGCACCGATCATGGCGCTCATGCCGGAGACCATGTTGTTCTTGCCGAAAATCCACTCCACCACGAAGGAGTTAACCACGAAAATCAACCCTAGCAGCATCTGGGGCAGATGCACCGGAATGTGTTCGTGCCCATGATCGTGGCCGTGGTGATCATGGTCGTGATGGCCATGATCGTGGCCATCTTCCTGCCGGCTTAACAGTGATTTGACTTGCATGGGAAATTATTGCTTCTTTTCGAGGGGTTCGCGGTTGAGTTGCAGCCGCAATTCACGCGGTTGCCCGTCGCCCCGGGAGGGGATGTAAAATTTGTCGGTTGCCCGGGTCATCACCTTTTCCATGGTCTCGGCTAACATCTGCTGTTTGACCAAATCCGGGTTGTTCAGGTAATTCGTCAAAATCGAGGAGAACCGGCTGGACTCGGCCTGCACGGTGACGACCATGTGGTTGCTCTGGGATTGAGCCTCGCTGATGATAATGCTGGCCTGGCCGGCGGCGTTGTTGGTGCGCCAGCGCGCATATGCTTCGGCTTGGTGGTTGGTTTTGCTGGCGTTTTGCTGGGCTTCAGTCACCTGTGTGAAGATGGTGCGCACCATGGGCGGCGCCTCGGTGTTGATTTCCAGGGTGTCGATGCTGACGTCGATCCGCATGTTTTTCAACAGGGTCTTGAGGCGGGCTTCGGCGATTTCCTTGAAGCGCGCTTTTTCCGTGATGATGGCGCTATCGGCTGTCACTTGGGCGGCCGCGTAGATCAGCGAATTCTCCAGGGCTGAGGCCACCGTGTTGGTTGGGTTGGCGAAGTTGAAATACCAATCGCGGGCGGTTTGCGCGGTGAGCCGGAATTTTAACGTCGCCTTCGAGTTGATGATGTTATGGTCGCCCGTCAAACTGTAGCCATCCACGCCTGGGCGCAGGGTGGAATACATCTGGCCCTTGATGTCATCCTCGCTCATCGCGTGCCAGCCGTTGGTGGAAGTGATGGAAATGCTTTGGCCCACCGGCATGCGTTGGATCTCATCGATGGGGTAGGGCAGGGCGTAATGGGCGCCGGGCATCAAGATTTGCTCGGTGCCGACGCCGCGAATTTTGCCGAACCGGAGCACGACGGCGATTTCGTTCGGCTTGACGGTGAAGAAGCCCGAGAAAACGAAGATGACCACCAGCAGGATCATGAGCAGCTTGATGACTTTGAAGCTGCTGCCGAGGGCGTCGTTTAGCGCTTGAGCCCCGGCGTCCTCCATCGGAATGGGGGGCTGTTCGCCGGGATGGGAATGAGCGTGCGCGTGCTCGTGGCCGTGGTCATGATCATGGTCGTGATCATGGCCATGATTGCACTCGGGGCCGTGCACGTGCGGCTGATCGGGAGATTTGGGTTTGCTCATACGCGATCCCTTATTTGGCGGTGCCTTGGCCCTGGCGCAACAGGTCGAAGGGCGGCGTTTGCTGGTCGAAAATCAGCGTGGTGCGGTTGGTCAAAGAGCTCTCGAGCGCTTTGCGCTTGAACAAGAACTTGGCCAGTTCCGGGTTCTGCTTCATGATTTCAATGTACCCGGCCACTTCCTTGTCCGCCTCGCCGGTGATTTCGATCGCCTTGGCCTTGGCTTCGGAGATGATGATATTGGCTTGGCGGTCGGCTTCGGAGCGGATGGCTTGGGCTTGTTTCTCGCCTTCGGCTTGGTAGGTCTTGATCAGCGTTTGGCGCTCGGATTTCATGCGGTCGAACACCTTGGTGCTGATGCTTTCCGGCAGGCCCAGTTGTTTAATGCCCGCGAAGCAAATCTCGATGCCGTAGTTGGCGCGGATCTTGTTGGAAATGCCTTCGACGATTTCCGCTTCGATCTGGTTAAACTTCAGCTCCGCCTGGTTGGTGGTGACCAATTCCGAGAACGTATGCTCGGCAATCACTTCGTGCTGCTTGGTGAGCACGGCCACTTCCATGTACTGCTCGGCCTTGATGGGGTCGCCGTTCAGGGTGACCAGGAATTGCTGGGGATCCACCACGCGCCAGCCGACGTAGGTGGTGGCGAGGATGTTGATGGAGTCCTTGGTGATCGTTTCGGTGAATTTGTTGCCGAACACCTGGATGCGGTTGTCGAAGGAGTACACCTTCTGGATGGGCCAGGGCCAGCGGGTTTGGAAGCCCGGCTCGGTGATGCTGCGGCTGTATTTGCCGAAAGTGGTCACCACCGCGGTCTCGGTTTGCCGGACCTGGAAGGTGAAGAGCATCAGGACGAAGATAACCACCAGCACGCCGCCGGTGATCCAAGTGATAGGGTTACGTTTCATGTTGCTAAGCGCTGGTTAAATTGTGGGGTGGGCCGGGTTATTTTTCCTTGATCGAGAGGTCATTCATGTCGTCGCGAATTTTGTCTTCCAAGTTAAGCCAGACAACGTCTTGGGAGTTGGAGGAGACGACGAGGTACTTGCGGGCTTTTTGGGAAGCGCGGGAGAAGGTTTCCAGATAAGTGCGTTCCTGGTAGACTTCGGGCGAGGCCTTCCAGGCGGCCATTTGGTTGGTGAATTGACCCGCTTCGGCGGCCGCGGTGGCGACGCGCAGGGTGGCTTCCATTTCGCTTTGGCGCAGGAGATTGGTCGCCTGGGCAACGGCCAAGGGCAGTTTTTCCGCCGCGTAGGCTTTCGCTTCCAGGATATTCGTCTGCATCTCTTGCTGGGCGCCAATCACCGCCTCGTACTCGGCGGCGACTTTGAGCGGCGGATGCACGCTTTCAACGCTGACCAGCACAATCTCCACGCCCAACTGGCTTTTGTCCGCCCGGGCTTGGATGCGTTTCTGCAAGCTATCCGCCGCTTGTTTGCGGCCGGAGGTCAGCAATTCACCGGCATCGACACCGACCAAGTAACTCACGACTTCACGGTTGGCGATGTCTTCGAGCAGCTCGGGGCCTTCGGCGTGCTGGTAAAGCCATTGGCGGACGTCTTTTACGCGGTATTGGATGGGGATGTTGACCGAGAACAAATTGACCGCCACCATTTTATCGTTCGAATTAGTGTTGCCGATCGGGCTGCGGTTGGCCACCAGCAAGTCGAATTCGTTGGTGTAATGCGGCCGGGTCCACAAGATGGTGCGTTCTTCGTTGCTTTCTTTGGTGGGAGTGAAACCCACGTAAATCGTATGCACTTCACGGGTGGCAAACGTGTAAACCTTGCCGATGGGCCACGGCCATTTGAAATGAATGCCCGGCTCGAGGATGCCGGTGGTGCCCACGGGTTTGCCGAAGCGTTCGAGCAATCCCTGTTCTTCCGGCTGGATGATGACGACCATGGTGGAGGCCATCAGCACGCTCAATTGCAGCAGGATGATCCACGAGAGCCCTTTTTCGAGAAATTGATAGAACCAGGTTTCGGACACTTTGAAGCCGAACTGGTAATCGAGCGCCTGGGCGGCGGTGGTGATCAAGCCGCCCGGCTGGCCCAGCAGGCCGATCAAACGGCTATCGTATAACACGCGGCTTTCGCGGCCCCGGACGCGCGGCCGGTAGATTTCCAGGATGAGCGAGATCAGCGTCTCGACGCTGACCAAAACCAGCACGGCTGCCATGACGTAGGCCACAATGCCGTCCACTTTCGGGAACCCGAACCAGGTGGAGGCTTCGCACAGCGAGGCGATCAAGCTGACGACCGAGCCGAGCAGCAGGTAGCTGGCGGCCGGTTGCAGCAAGCGCTGGTTTTCCAGGCGGGCGATGCCGGCCGAATATTTGCCCAGCAAGAAGAAGAGCAGCGAAAACATGGCCGAAAGGGCCATCGCCAGGGTGGATTGCTCCGCCACCATCGGCGGGGCGGTTTTAATCCAGCGCCACAGGGCGATGCCGGCCGCGCCTTGGGCCAGGCAGAGCATCACCGTGAAAGCGGGGACGAAAATTCGGTCGAATTGTTCGCGCGAATGGCGGGCCGGGAAGGTTTCGGTGTCCTTGGTGAATAAGGCCGCCCCCGCCGGGCCCTTGTTCATCTCATCGAATTCCATTTTTTCCAGGCGCTCCCGGGCCAGCAGGCGCATCTGGAAGTAGCTGACGATGGCGGCAAACAGGCCGAGGCCCAGGAACGCCGCTCCCACCTGGCCGGTAAGGGAATTGACGTTGCGCGAGATCAGCGCCAGCGCTCCGCCGAGCATGACCAAGGCGGCCAGGTTCACCAACCCGATTTTCTGAATGTTGCGATCCATGACTTTCGTTATTTAAAATTAGCCGGTGTCAGAGTTTGTTAGCTTAATTCCCGGTCCTCGAACAAAGCAAGGGCCAAAGCCAGGGCTGCGCCGAGATAGCCAATGACGTAGAGGAACACGGTGCCCAGGTATTGCATGGGTACGCCGGGTTTGCCGGTTTCCAACGTGTCGGCCATCCAAAAGAGCTGCCAATTGGGCACCAGCGTGTAAAGCGTTGTCGCCCACCACGAGCCTTGGCTGGCCGGGCGGCCAAAAAGATAGTCGGACATCAGGCCCAGCAGGAAAATGCCGCTGCACACCGCGAGACAAGGGATCAAGTCCCAGCGGGTGGCGCAGGCGATGGCGATGCCCGCCAGCACCCACAGGGCAAATAAAATCAACACGGCCGCCGGCACCATCCGCCAATCCACCCCGGCGGCGAATGCCTGCCACTCGCCCTCCTTATTGTAGCAATTGATGTAGATAAATACCGCCGTGATGGCGAGGGTCACCATCAGCACCCCAGTGGCCACAAATTGGCGTTGGAGAAAGTAATTAATGAAGCCGCTCACCGCATAAGCCAGGACTATAGCCAAGGCGAACCAGCGCAACGCGAAGGTGTCCGTGCTGCCATAAGCGTCGTAAGCCATGCGGCTGGCCAGCAGGCAGGCCACGGTGTTGACGTAAGCGGAAAGGGTTAACGCGCCCGCCACTCCGGTGAATTTGGCCAGCAGGAATTGCGCGCGGCTCACGGGCTTGGACAGCACCGCCAGGGCCGTGCCAGAGCGGATTTCGTGCGCCACCGAAGCCGCCGCGCCCACCACCGCCCCAAAAAGCCCGGTCATTAGCATGATGGCCAGCACGCTGTCCTTCACCATTTTGGGATCGTCACCAAACCCGAAATACGGCACACAAGACAGGAAGACGATGAATACCGCCGAGAAGCTCATCATCAAAAGATAGATGGGCTGCCGGATCAGCTCCATGAACGCATTCCTGCTTATGTTCGCAAACTTGATCATTTCAAGGCTTACTTAAAAACCGGCGCATAATATGGGGGCCTCCGCCGCGAAATGCAAACCGATTGTCCAGGTTTGCCCTGAGGGGTGCGCCCTCCCGAGACAAACCTGCCCCGTGCCCGGATTTTATCCGGCCATTATTGGTTAGACCCAACAACCCGAGGTTTGTTTGCCAAAAAATGCGGTTTGACCGCCCCCCGGCGGCCCTGCGAGGAAGGAAATTCGTGCGTCCCCCCTCCGCGTGCCAGCTTGCTTTCACTATATACAGAGGGATAAAGCCTTGGCTAGTGTGCGTTTGAGGGCACATTTTTGTCGTGAAGTGCTGGTTAAGCGGGGGGAGGGGACTCTGGGGTGCGGGAACGAACTTGTTTAGGATTCCCCAAAATGGTGCCAGGCCGCCCACACGCCCGCAATAGCCCCGCATAAGTGGCATTCCCAAGAGATTGGACCTGAACGGGGCAATACCCCTAAAAACATGCCTCCAAAGAGCAGCAAAACCACCGCGCTAATCAAGGCCGAACGCAGCCGGCGCATCATGAATCCCGCGACTATCAGATAGGACGCCAGGCCAAAAATGACTCCGCTAATGCCGACATGCACCGAATGCCCCCGGCCGATTAACCACGTGCCCGCGCCACTGATGAACCAAATAAGCGCCAGCGTTAGCCAAGGATAATACTTGCGGTCGGCCAGCAGGACGGTGAGCAAAAGCCACAAGGGCAGGGCGTTGGCGAACAGATGGCCCCAACTGGCGTGAATCAAGGGGGCGAGCAAAATGCCCTTCAAGCCATAAACATTGCGCGGCACAATGCCGCCTGCCACCGTTGGAATTTCCAAGGCCAGCCGCAACAGATGGAGCACAAACAGGCCTAAAACCACCATGGTGGAGGTGTCGATGGCCGTTTTGAATGGGGTGACGGACTGCTTGGGCATAGCTTTTGGCCTTACTATCGGCGATGCCGCCGAGGGCGTTCGCCGGCTCACGCAGCCCGCTTTCGCTCCCCGGATTTCCGGCTGCGGGGGACTTTAGGCCGAAGTTCCGCCGCATGAAAGTGAAAACGAAATGGCCACTTTGATTGTCTATAAGGGGATCGAGGGCGCGCCAGCGAACTTCGCGGGCCGAAAAATCAGGGCACGAATGCCCTGCTATTTCTTTTGACGCCGCGCCGGGGTTCTCGTAGCGTCTTCGGTTACTAAAACAAAGGTAACATGCTAGGGTTCTTAATTAAGAAAGTATTCGGCACCAAGAATGACCGCGAGGTCAAGCGGATGCGGCCGCTGGTGGCCAAGATGAATGAATTGGAGCAGTCGTACCAAGCGCTCTCCGATGATGCGTTGCGGCAAAAAACGGTCGAATGGAAGGCCCGGCTGTCAGCCATCCAAGATGATGCCGAGCTTGCCGCCGCGTTGCTCGAAGTGATGCCCGAAGCGTTTGCGGTGGTCAAAAACGCCTGCCGTCGCATGTGCGGCAAGGAAGTGATCGTCCGCGGCCATCCCTTGAAGTGGGAGATGGTGCCTTTTGATGTGCAGTTAATCGGCGGCATGGCCCTGCACATGGGCAAGATCGCCGAAATGGCCACCGGCGAAGGCAAAACCCTGGTCGCCACCCTGCCGGTTTACCTGAACGCTTTGTCCGGCCGTGGCGTGCACGTCGTGACCGTGAACGATTACCTGGCTGCCCGCGACGGCGAATGGATGGGCGCCGTCTACAAATTTTTAGGCCTGACGGTCGGTTGCATCCTGCACGACCAGCCGCCTTCGGTCCGCCGCCAGATGTACGCCTGCGACATCACCTACGGCACCAACGCTGAGTTCGGCTTCGATTATTTGCGCGACAACGGCATGGCCCAGCGCGCCGAGGAACAAGTGCAACGCGGCCACTACTTCGCCATCGTCGACGAAGTGGACTCCATCTTGATCGACGAAGCCCGCGTGCCGCTCATCATCAGCGGCCCCGCCGTGGTCAATGTCGATAATTCCTATTACGAAAAATTCAAGCCGGTCATCACCGCCCTGGTCCAAAACCAAGAGCGCCTGTGCGAACGGTTCTTGCGCGAAGCCCAGGAATTGGTGACGAAGCTGCATCCGGCCGATGGCTCCCAGCCGCTGCAAAAAGAGGAAACCGAGCAACAGCTAGGCTTATTGCTCTACAAAGTGCGCCTCGGCTCGCCGAAGTCCCCCGGGCTCATGAAAATGCTCGAGGATCCCGAGAATTTGCGGCTCATGCAAACCGCCGAGCTGGAGTTGCACGCCGATCAAAGCAAAAAGGCGCTCTACGCCCAGAAAGAAGAGTTGTTCTTCGCGATTGAGGAGAAATCCCACGAAGCCGATTTGACCGAAAAAGGCCGCGCGTACATGGAACCTAAGGATCCGGATGCCTTCGTGCTGCCGGACTTGATGACCGCGTTCCACGAAATCGACACCGGCACGGAGCCCGATCTGCGCAAGCGTTTGGACCTGAAGGCCAAGGTGCAGTCCGATTTCGAGGCCAAATCGCAGCGCATCCACGTCATCTCGCAATTGCTCAAAGCCTATTGCCTCTACGAGAAAGACGTCGAATACGTGGTGCAAAACGGCCAAGTGATCATCGTCGATGAACACACGGGCCGCTTGATGACGGGCCGCCGCTGGAGCGATGGCTTGCACCAAGCCGTGGAAGCCAAGGAAGGCGTGGAGATCGAACGCGAGACGCAAACACTGGCGACCATCACCATCCAAAACTATTTCCGCCTCTATTCCAAACTGGCCGGCATGACGGGCACGGCGGAAACCGAGGCCAACGAATTCTTCGACATTTACAAGCTGGGCGTGCTAGTCATCCCCACCAACCGGCCCGTGGCGCGCAAAGACCGCAACGATTCGGTGTACAAGACCAAGCGCGAAAAATTCGCCGCCGTCATCAAAGAAATCCAGGACGTGCATGCCCAGGGGCGGCCGATCCTGGTCGGCACCGTGTCGGTCGAAACCAGCGAATTGGTTTCCAAATTATTGAGCAAAACGGGCATCGCGCACTCGGTGTTGAACGCCAAGTTCCACGAACAAGAAGCCGAAATCGTGGCGCGGGCGGGCCATCGGGGGGCGGTGACCATCGCCACCAACA
>MTLE01004968.1_pt2 | contig 14541 bp, 13 predicted proteins | sample 1982461 | NCBI WGS metagenome assembly MTLE01 (sample SAMN05712605, study PRJNA340218) | biofilm metagenome | isolation source: sample SPL anode biofilm adapted to -200 mV | place: USA | collected 2012-02-03
AAGATGAATTCTTGAAAAAGAGACATTATGAATTTCTACTTCTAAGTAGCTTAGCTCTCTTTTTTTCTTCGCTATACATCTTTGGTATAACCTTTAGGAATCCGAAGACTCTTGACCACTGTTTTTGGGGCTCATTAAAAAGGCGTTCCAACCAAATAAAACGAAGACCACCAATTTCCTGCTTTCTGTTATGAAGATCTCCAGTATAGAAATTAAAAGCGGCACCAATACCAAACATCACACCACTATTGATATGAGGGAATGTTTTCGACATAAATATCTCCTGCTTTGGAGCACCAAGTGACACCCAAATAATATCAGGCTGGATTTCGTTAATCTGCTTTGCGATTCCTTCAAAATCAAACTGCTCTACAGGAATAAAAGGTACATCAAGATGAGTCAAATCTAAATCCAATCCTTTTGATTTAACGAGATTCTTTATCTGCTCAACTTTCTTCACGGTATTACCTAAAAGCAAATGCTTATAAGGCCGCTCTATGTAGTACTCAAATAGTTCCGGTCCATTATATGCATGATAATCTGTATCATAGATTCGATTCACCATTGTAGCAATAGAGCTGCCATCACATGTATTGACTGTTGAATTTCTTACTATCGCTTGGTAGTCTTTTTTCTTCTGAGCAATAGTAATCACATTCGCATCAACAACGCACACATATCCTTTCTTTTTATCTCGGATATGTTGTTCTACAATATATCTAAACGTTGTAGGTTCAAACTCAATTTTTATATTGAAAACGTCCATTAAAAAATCGTCTTAAAATGTAATTATTTACTCGCAAATTCTTTTATTGCCTTTTTATAAAGCTCCACCATCTGCTGAGCTTTGCTATCCCAGGACAGCTCTTTCTGGCGCTGATTGCAGTTGAAGCTCATTTGCTTCAGCAAGGAATGGTCATTATAGAGTTTTCTGATGGCTTCAGCAAAATCATTAATAGCGTGTTCTTTGTTCAAGAGAGGTATCTTTATTCCAACCTTATCATTGACAACTCCACTTTGACCGCATGTGTCAAAACAAATTACTGGCAAAGCATTTTGGATGGCTTCCAAAACGACATGGGGCGTTCCTTCCATTATACTAGTAAACAGGAATACATCGCTCTCACGCATAATCTGTTGTACTTCTATATTAGGAATTCGACCATGCCAAACTACCATATTTCCCAAACCTAGACTTTTGGCTAACCTATGGTAACGCATCGTCTCCTCATCCGTACCAGGGCCTATTATATGCAACTTTAAATTCTTACAGTCCTTCAATCTACCAACAGCTTCTAAAGCCAGTCCAACTTGTTTTCGGAAGTCGAACTTACCAACCCAAATCACATCGAACGTGCTTTTCGTTTCCGGTTTAGCAGGAAGTTCGCGTTCATAGCATCCGGTTTCGTTAATCAAGACAATTTCCTTCTGATGATAATCACGGATAAAGTCATAGACCCCCTTGGTAGCCGCTGACAATCCACCAGCCCGCCTCAAAGCTTTCTTGAAATTCGGCTGATAGCATCTTTGCAAATTGTTGAGGAAATTTTTGGCATATAATGCAAGTTTCACCTTCAATGGTTCTCCTTCCATGAATCCCGTTGGCATCATCTCGCAAGCTCCCACAGGTCCCCAAACAAAGGGAATTTCCGTAAGAGTCCACTCGTATCCAGGTTCGCGAAAGCCTATCATATTCAAGTGATGTACTACATCAATGGAATGGTGATCGCTTTTAGAAGTTATAGAGAGTTTGGCATCCTCATCCTTAAGATTTTGGATAATCTCTTTCTCTATCTTGAGAGTTGACTTCTGCCATTCTCTGTAATGCTTATAGAATCGCCAATCACCTTGGTTCCAACACATCTTGCGTACTTCCGGAGAAACGGGATTGTAATAGAAGTGTAGATGATCTTTGAATGGATGCTTTTCAACCGCATCATCAATTTCCTTGCTCCATTCTCCTTCCGTAACCACATACAGATTGCAATATCGAGCCAAATTAGAAATCCAATTCCATGCCATTCCTGGCTCTGATCCCCAATTCGGACTACATGCATATGCATTAACAAGTATATTTAGCATTTAATTCTAGCTTTTAATCTTCTGATATATTTTAATGATTATTGCACACGGTATTCGAAATATACCATGCTGCCTATTGCAAAAAAACTACTTTCATTTTATTATTAATCTGCAATCATCTATTAGTTTTTTTGCAATTGTTTTATAACTCAACTGCTCCTTCATTTTCAATGATGATTCATATATAATTTTTCTCTCATTTGAACCCATATTAAGAAAACGCTTTATATTGTCAACCAATTCGTCTTTACTGCCAGTTCTCATAAACAAACCATTCTCGAGAATTAGATGTTCTGTTGTTCTTGTTTTTCTTAAGAGTAAAGGAGTGCAACAGCCGATCGCGTCCTCACATAGAGTTGTGTGATGAACTGGCCAGCAAGCAAGATCAGCTAACTTAAGCAATTCTAATGTTTTTACTCTGTCACACCATCCAACCTTTAATACAAAAGTTTTTTTATCTAGATATGATTCTGTTAAATTATCCACATAACTACCAAAAGTTATTAAACGAATTCTATATCCTTTAATTACAAGTGATTCTACTGCATCTGATAAGTCAATTGTACCTTTATAAATACCCATTTTCCCACCTGTAACAATTACGAAATCATCCTTGCAAATATTATACTTTTTCCTCAAATCTTCCTTATTGAATATTTTTTCAATTTGATCAACATCAACTCCTAGAGGCAGAAAATCTATTTTATCCTTTGAAACGTAAAAAACATTTTCAAGAAAATCACATCTACCTAGCGATACACCATAGAATTTTTTTATTGGGCGGGAAAAGATATTAGTAATACCACCTATAAGAACTCGACAATAAATCCACCTATATAAGTGACTTTTTCGTGTATTATACTCATCAACATGACTATCCACTATCATTTTCTTACCATGTAACAAACAGAATATTGAACTTACGACAAGGCTTGTGTAATTTAAATTATGATGCATAATTACATCAGGATTATATTTGTATAATGTCTTATATAAGCCAAATGTAACAACAATACTGTTTGTTAACAACCAACTTTTGAGCCTAACAATTTTTATCCCGTTAACATATTTTTCGCCTATTGGATAAACGATTCCATTTAAATATGTCGATGGTTGTCTATTTGCGGCTATAACTATATTGTCAACACCTTGATTTTTTACATATACAGGCAATAAGTTGTCCTGATAACCCCAATTATCTATGAAGCCGTTATTTGTACAGATATGAGCGATTTTCATATTGAGATATTAATTAAATTAAAACTAATTATATGTATTAAACCTTGAAATTTGATACAAATTTAGTTGTATAGAATCTAGTAAATACTGTAAGCGTTCAATATTCGGCAGTCACCCTGAATTAACGGGCAAATAATCCATATTATTAAAACTATGTTCTTGATTTTTATTTATCATTAACCCAATTACAGGGTATAAGCTGCAGATAATCGGTTTGTTTTTTATAAATGAGCATAGCACATCCTTGATATAAACGACTGTTGACATGCCACTCATCCTACAGCTTTCCACCAGTGAGATAGTTGAATCTTGGTTAATATTCTTTTGACGAATCTCATTTCCAACACTCAAAACCAAGCGAAGGCTCTTGATCTGAAAATAGGAAGATTGATGGGATCTCTATGCTCAAGAGGGGTGAAACTAACATTTCGAACTGTTTTTATACCACTGCTCAAATTGTTTGTACGTATTAACCATTCATTACACAAAAGAGTACAATTGGTATTTTTTGAAGAACACTCTCTTTGGTATTTTTCAAACGAAGCTGTATAATCGTTCATTTTAGACATTAGAATGTTTTTTAATTTTGTATGCCACAAATCTAAACGGAATTAATATTTAGTACAAAAGTTGTGTATTGAATGCTTACCCTCAAGAGTTGCAACATGACCAGTCATAAATGTATAGACACGATGCTGGTTCATGTCAAAACCAACTGTTTCATACTTCGTTGAGATAAGGTGTGCCAAAGGCAGACAAAAGCATCCGAGTTCGATTACACAAATTTAGTAAGTTGCCATATGAATTAACTATTTATAAACCTCTAAAAATATTAACTTTATTTTTTAGTGCATATAACATCCATTTTGTTCCAACTCCAAGTCCGAAATTTCTATATCCATTATAAATAAAACTAATTACACGAGGAGACAGATCAAGACGATGTATTTTTTTGAGAAACTTGTACCAGTCAATCATGACAAAAAACCTAGATTCTTGGTTTAAATAATTTTTAGTCCTTGTAAGAGATGAACCAACACTGCCTTCCGTTATTACATAAACAATGTCGTTGCAACAGCCTATTGATTTCGCGTAATGTCCAGAAATTACAGAGAACATAGTATCGTTACCAGCAGGAACCTCCTGAAATTTTATATTGTTTACAGTTATCAATTCGCGTTTTATTAATTTACAAACAGGATTTACGAATTTATAACGTAAAGCATCTTCATTATTAGATAGAATAAAGTCCTCTATACCCTTATGTCTATCACTCATTTTTCCACTAGATAAATTAATACTTGTAGCGTTAAAATATATAATATCTTTGCTCGTGTTTAGATGTTTGTCGAATATATTGAACGCACTCTCTGTAAAATAATCATCAGCATCCAGAAATAATAAATATTCACCATCAGCATGTTTCATCCCTTCGTTCCTAGCACATCCAGCTCCTTTCGTTGGTGAGGATTTATAATACTCAATATTACTATTTCCTAATTGCATAATGGTGCAATTATCAAGAAGATTCGTCGAATTATCAACAATGATTATTTGAATGTCATCGCGATTGGGAATAGAGTTACATGCCTTCTTTAAAGCATTGTCAAAATCTCTAAAAGGTATTATGACTGAGTAGTTGTGTTTCATGAGTAATTATTTTATTAATAGTGGAAAATCCCAGTATTGAGCTAAAAAGCTGAATACTCGATGTAAAATCGCCACTTACCATTACCTTAGCGAAAACAACCACTATTATCAAGAAGAAATATGATTGATTTGCTGTAATAACATTTAGATTTAGCTTATTTCTTGCCGAATAGACAAAAATAACCATTACCAACGAGAGAAGTCCCATCAAACCACATTCGCTAAGAATCTCCATGAGCATATTATGAGGATAATCATCATCACCAAGCACCTGAAAGCTACCTAAGCCCGCTCCAGTAAGTGGATTCTTTTGAAATATAGAATATGCCTGATAATATAATTCTTGTCGTGTTTCATCACCAGAAGCAAAGGTGTTGTTGATAAAATCCAAGTTTAGACCGATTAGAAATAAATAAAAGAAATATACGCCTAAAGATGATATAAAGATAGTGAATATCTTTTTTAAAGAACTTGATTTTTTATTTGCCAAAAATAATCGGACAATAAATACAAGCATCATAGCTAATATGCTCTGTCGTGCACCTGCGCCAAGTATTAATATTCCACAGACAAAGCAATAAAACGTAACCTTATATTTATCAATGTCTTTTGATGCTAAATATAGAGCAAAAGCAAAGGCAAAATTCATTCCTACATGTTGATAATTAATAATCGCATGTATTTCCATTTTATGGAAGTAATTCGTTCCAGTTCGCAACCAACCAAAGTCAAATATACTATTAGGAGCAACCTGATAAACCACAACAAAAAAAGACATCATCAACAGTGCTGAGATTATCAGACATTGAGCCAGCTGTTCATTGTTAATTTTCTTATGAGTGCTATATACATAGAAGAAAATGAACGAGGTAACACCTGATATAATGATGTTTGTTAATTTGTCGCTTGCAAACTCAGTTTGAGGACCCAGGATATAAGATATGCCAAATACTGCAAAAACTATCAGTAATGCGAATATTCCTTCTGCTTTAATTTTAAAGAAGTTCTTCAAACAATTCATCAGAAGCAATAATCCTATTAATTGCAGAAACAAACCATATACAGGAATAGATGGAATTACTGTGCGGATAACTCCCATAAGAGGACCTGCATACATCAATAGGAATGCACCGGCAGTATTCTTTTCTGTGGTTAGTAATCTCCAAACAAAAATGACTAGACACGTCATAAATGCTGGCATTCCATAAGGTAATGCCAAGATAGCAAAAAGAATTAGGAAATAAAAAATATTCCCCTTCCAAAATGAAATATAAGACTTTGCCATACTAGAGGGTATTCTTTATTGTAGCTATAGGATAATTCTCAATTCTTTTTTCGTGCAAAATGATCTATTAGTAGTGACTTAAAGAATAACCCAACATCTGAATGTTGTGGAAATGACTTGACAATATCCTTGTGATCAAAACCTTCTTCATCAAGTTTTTTGATAAGTGGAACCATATGGTCTGGATATGTATGTTCCTCTTTGGAGTATAATAAGGTAATATCAACAGATAGATCATGATTGTTTGCTATCATATCTGCAATTTTGTTATCTAATATAGATATCCATTCTTTTGATGGTTCTTCTCCTATCATTCCTTTCCACTGTTCAGGATGTTCTTTTATTTGATGTCTTGATAAATAGTCTCCTACTCGATATTGACATGCTCCTACTATAATTTCGTTCACTCGATTTTTAAATCCGAAATAAAGAGCCGCAGATCCACCTTTGCTGCTTCCTATAGTCGAAATGCGTGTATACTTGCCACTACTGATAATACAAGAAATCAAATGTTGGGTGTATTCTTCCGGATATGATTGCTTATTCTCATACCAATAGTAGCTGACTCCTCCTCCCCAGCAATCTTGTATAAAAAGCTGATCACTATTGCATCCAGAAAGAGCTTTCACATAATTAAATTTTGCTCCAATTCCAGAAAAGATGATGATTAGGTTTCTTGAATTATTTCTGCGATATATATACCTAACACCATTAGCAGAAGTCTTAGTATTTATTAAAAAATATAGCTTTATGTAAATGCTATAAACTGGTTTTAACAATTGCTTAATTGTCATGCTGGTAATTGTATGGGGATTATCTAATATTGTTATACTAGTTAGGAAGCAAGCGGCTTTGCTATATATCGCTTACTTCCTATACATTCATATTTACAATCTTGCGTCAACTATATCCCTTGGAAGAATGCCTTTCACATCGTAAACTACTCCATTCTCCTTGCAAAGAGAACGTATATCAAGGCTTGTGAACTGCTTGTGAGCAACCGCGTTGATAACAGCATCGTACTTCACACCAGCAGGGAGCTCTGTAACGATTTCAATTCCATACTCATGCTTAACTTTCTCTGGATTTGCCCAAGGATCGTAAACAGTGATATCGTTGGTATACTCCTCAAGTGTATGATAGATATCTACAATCTTAGTGTTTCGTACATCAGGACAATTCTCCTTAAAGGTGATACCGAGTATGAGAATCTTTGCGTCCTTCACCATTACGCCTTTCTTGTTCATGCACCTTACAGTTTGGTTAGCCACATAAGCGCCCATTCCATCATTCAAGCGACGAGCAGAATGCATGATACGAGGAAGTACACCATATACCTGTGCCTTCTGTATAAGGTAATAAGGGTCAACTGAAATACAGTGACCACCTACGAGTCCNNGGCTGAGTTTGATAAAGTTCCACTTCGATGCAGCAGCATCAATCACATCGTGAGTGTCTATACCCATTGCGTTGAAGATCTTGGCCAATTCGTTCATAAAAGCGATGTTAACGTCTCGCTGCGAGTTCTCGATGATCTTTGATGCTTCTGCTACTTTGATTGAAGATGCTTTGTGAGTTCCATTTATTAAAATACTGTTGTATAGACCATCCACAATGTCTGCAATCTCAGGACTAGAGCCAGAAGTCACCTTCTTAATCGTCTCCACTGTATGTTCCTTATCTCCAGGATTGATACGCTCTGGCGAATAACCAGCATAGAAATCAATGTTGAACTTGAGGCCTGAGACTTTCTCAACTACAGGAAGGCATTCATCTTCTGTCACGCCAGGGTAAACGGTTGACTCGTAGATAACAATGTCACCCCTTGAGATCACCTTACCCACAGTCTCACTTGCGCCCCAAAGAGGCTTGAGGTCCGGAGTATTGTCTTCGTTTACCGGAGTAGGCACTGCTACTATATAGATATTGCACTCCTTGATTTCATCAAGGTTTGTTGTACACTTGAAACCATGGTTATTGATTGCATCCTGAAGAAGTTCATCACTTACCTCAAGAGTTGCATCGTGACCACTCATCAATGCATTCACGCGAGACTGGTTCGTGTCAAAGCCAACTGTTTCATACTTCGTTGAGAAAAGGCGTGCCAAAGGCAGACCAACGTAACCAAGTCCGATTATACAAATTTTGTAAGTTGCCATATTACTTTATTATACGTTTAATATTTTTCTGTACTAATTGTCGCATTTTTGATATACTCATAAGTTCTCGTTTATAGTTCTCACGCATGCAATTGTTTGGAATCATCACAAGTAGATATTCTTGCCATTCCTTTATAGAGAAAACAGAGAACACTTCAGATGCATACGCATTTAATAATGCACCATTTATGTATTCTTGTAACGCAAACCTAATATAAGACAAATGCTTTTGTGAGTGATAAAACTGATAAAATAGATGTCTTTTTCTTTTCCAATCTCGCTTTGTTAATGGGATTGCGTGAGTTATAAATTGGTGCGCTATTGGCGTAGATACTTGATATCCAGCAATCTTAATGTTATTTTTGTCGAGTTGTATCATGTTTAATGCGTCATTCAATATATGCATTACTTCGATATGATCATCATGCCAATCAATGAAGAATGGAACGAAAATATAATCAGGTGAATAAGATTCAATGATTAAACGTAGAGACTCGACTTTGTTTGTAGTGACACTTACTACTTCTTTACCTGTATATTCTGATACATTTTTGAGTTCTTCTTTTCTAGCATGATGAAGTTCTTCTGTATCTCCACCGGGCATATCCATATCACAGAGTAGGACTTTTTTGCTATTGTTTAGCAGTAACGAACTGCTACACATCCATTCGTCATCCACATGAGGTATAAGAATCAGCATTTTACCATCAAAATTTTGAATAATATTAGGATTAGCAGCAAGTTTCTTACGCTCAACAATAGACTCCATCCGCCATCGTTGTTGCCTCATAAATTGTGAAAGAAAGAAATATATCTTCAATAGTATATTTTTTATCATAATGAGTTGTATATATTTATATGGGCATCTATTATTGCATCCCAGTTAAAAGCTTTGATTACATTTTGAGTAAAATTAGGTTCCAGTTCAGAATTGAAACAATTATCTATGGCTTCTTTTATCTCCGTAACGCTTGATGGTGAAAATTTTCTACAGTTACGAAATACAGAGTAATTACTTAGAGGGATTGTATTTGACAATGCTAATTTTGCACCTTTACTTGCGCCCTCAATAGCAACTAATCCAAAAGTTTCAAAAAAAGATGGTAATATTAAAGTGTCTGCATGAGAATAAGCTGATTTCAACAATTTTGAATCACTATCGACCCAACCTAAGAAATGAATGTTTTTACTATTCTTTGCTTCTTCCTTACAGTTTCTATAATATTCATCCAAACCAAAACCCGGGCCACCAATAAAAACCAAATCAATTGAACTATTCTTTAGGGCTTTTATAATATTCATTTGATTCTTATTTTTGTCAAATCGGCCTACTTGTAACACATATCTACATTTTTTCCCAATAGCTTTATAGATATCATCACCATCATAACAATCGATGTCTACTCCATTAGGGATTACTTGTAATTTTGAAATATCTACACCATAATATTTTGTTATAAAATCAGTCTCGTTTTGTGACTCTGTAATTAATACATTCGCAGCTAATAATGCAGATTTCTCAATTTTATAAGAAGTCGTGATAGGGATAAATTTGCCAAGTACTTTATATGCACTAAGTTTATTCTCACCTTCCAAGGGAATAACAGTTGATATAACTATTTTAACACCTATTGTCTTTGCATACCTGATTAAAGGACAAATGTCTATTGATAATTTGAACACATGCAAGATGTCACCAGGTTCAAGCTTGGTTTCAAATGGATTAAATAATTCAACTTTTATACCTCGATTGTTTAATAAAGATGCAATTTTTCTTAATCTATTTTGAACTCCTCCAGATGGATTTTGACAGCTTAAGTAGCTAGCCGCAAATATTACTTTCATAGTTACTTAAGTGAATTAATTATAAAATTAATTGATTTTGTTCTCATTGTATTTAAGGTTGTCGATATAGTAGATTCGTCAAGATCAGCATACAAATCAGGCTTAAACTCGCTTGCTTTAGTGATGAGTCTGTTTTCTAATCCAAACAGTTTGAGAACTGACAAAAAGCGATTTATACCTCTTGCTTTATTTCCAACTACAACGAATGGCTTCCTAAAGACAATAGACATACAAGTCCCATGGAATGAATCAGTAACAACAAATTTTGCTCTGCTAAGATTTAATATCCAATGGTCAATACTTGGGTATACACACTTCAGGATATCCATCTTAGCGTTCTTCTTATAGTCTTTCTCAACAGTGCCGCTTACAACAGGCAATCCCAGCTCATTATATACCTTTTCAATCAATTGCCGCTTTGCTTCAGTCTTATCTAGTATATAAGTAAAGATTATTGGTGAACTTGAAACATTTTCGATGCAGGCAAAAAGATAATCGTCAGCATCCAATAGCAGGGTCGGATCTAATACTTGAATAGCATCTTTACCTAGAGCCCTTTTTGCCACAGGAATTAGAAAATCCTCACGAACTGAGATACCCGAGAGTTTTTCGCTTAAAACTTTACATTTGGACACCAATTCTGGATCATCTGCAAATGATGAACTACCAGATGACGCTGCATAAAAAACTCTTTTTACATTATCTCTCTTGACAAAATCAAGGAAACAATTACTACTAAAATGTGGCAGCCAAACTTGATCACTTCCTACTATATAAGCTTCAAATGCATATTTTAGGTCAATACCGACTAAGTCTTTAGGATATACAATCTCAGTATGGATAATACATCTGTCAACAAAAAGCTTTGTATTTGAGGATAAAATATTTTTTTCTGCAGGACTAAGCGATGGATTCCATGCAAGTGAAACTGTATGTCCCTGAATTTTACGAGCTAAGCGTAAAACCCAGCTTTTCAAGGACACAATGACTGATCTATTGGGGTCGCTATGTCTATTAATTGTAATAACATCGTGCCCCATATCTTTTAGTGTCTTTTGCAAGGCAAAAGCTTGTAAAAGACAACCGTAATTATAATCAAGAGGATGCGTCAAAATACCAATTTTCATTTCTTTTTTCTAATATATCTAATAATTTTCTTTAAATAGAACATGGGGGCTGTCACAAGATAATACTTTATCATATTTGCTGCTCGCTTATATGGAGGCAAATAATTAATAACTGCCATAACTTCTTCTATTGTTTTTCCTTCTATGCTCAAATTCCAATACAGAGCTCTTTCTTTAGGGATATTTACTGAATAACGATAAGATATGTTATGATCTACCAAAGCATACTCATAGCTAGTTTCTTTAAGAGTAATAGCGCTAGTAATACTGTTTATTTTGTCTGATCCTTTGCGTGTATGAACTACTAATAAGCCTGTACCTTTGTCATCATCAATGTCCTGAGGTGCACCCCAAAAGTCTGCTAATGTTATATCACTACCACACTTTCCGGCCTTCGCTGGACAAGAATAACAAGAAGGACGGAGGATCAAATCTTGCAAGAATGCTCGCATATAAGGATTATTCAAGGCTTTATTAGATAACAAAACCGTATTTTGGTCGTCCTCTGAGGGTGACTTTTGGACAACAAAACCGTATTTTTTCCAACCATAACCACCGAGTTGTTTCTCTCTAAAGTTTATACCTGAAATTTCAGGCTTACTTTTAAAAGAAGAAGGCAAGGCCGTATTTTTCTCAACCGCTTCACTTCGCACGGATTTTATTTCTTCAAGGTATCTTCTCCATACACCTGGGCTTGGCACTCCATGACAGATGAAGTCTACAGCAAGGAGGTTGACATAGTCTTTGCGCAAGAATTTACGAAGCCCGGCTATCTGGCATGATGTGCCAACAAACAGCACTTGTCTTCCTTGCATGAGGAACTGTTCTGCTTCCTTGTATGAATTACCTATGCGACTCTGCACATACTTGCTGCGCATGAGAGGTTCAAGTTCTTCAATAGTTTCGGCATAACAGTGTTCAACCTCCCAGTTCATGTCAAAGCGAGCGCCAAAGACAACACCATCATTGCGTATTGTCTGCTCTGCAAGGAGGATGAAGATGCCACCAGATGAACTGCGAAGACGCTGGTCTTCGTTTTTGTTCTTCGCTGCAAATACTTGAAGTGGTGTGTGAGGTTCATTCTGATTGAGTACAGGACATACCTTTTCGCAGAGTCCGCAGTCGATGCAAGTGGTAGTATCAATCTGAGGATAGAGGAACCCTTCCTTATCCTCATTCATCGTGATGCTGTGCTTAGGACAGCGCTGAACACATGCGTTACATCCGCAACAATTAGATTGAATAGTTATACTGATCATTATTTTATGAGAACAGTTTTGATAATAGGTTGTATCTTATTCCAAAAGAATTGACGTTCATTCTTGGTTAAACCGAATACTATGCAGCAAAGACCTGTCCACAAAACGGATATCACAATATTAACGAAAAAACGTGGAATGCTTGATTTAATATAGTAGCAAATAATTAGAGGAACAATAAACGATGTTATAGATACTATCACACAAGGAATTATAACTTCTTTTAAATGTTGACGAATAGAGAATGGCATTAGTCGTTTCATATCGTAGAAACGAACTATATTTAGGAAGAAGAAGTCAACTATAAAAATAACATAAGCAATCCATACAGGTGCTCCCAAATAGAAAAAGAACCAAGACAATGGAAATATCAAACCTGCTGTTATTGCTGCGTGGATCGTATAGTTCTTAACCCTGCCATCCGCCTGTATGAGTTTGAATAAATTCTGGCCTGAGGCTACAGCGAGAGACTCAAACATGGCGAATCTTAAGAAGAGAGCAGCCATTTCCGGAACTTCACCTAGCCAAAGTTTCAGCAGCATTTCTGCCTCACAACAAACAGGTACGATGAAGATGTACATCATCAACCATGTAAATTTTGTGCCTCGGTTTCCAAGACGAACTGCATATGCTTTGTCTCCAAAGGCATATGACTTTGTAATCTGAGGAGAGAACGCAACTGAGAAATTTCTGACGAACGACTGAACTGAATTGTTAACTTGCATTGCTATGGCTCTAGAAGCGTTAAATAAGATGCCAAAGAATACATTAACCAGCATATTTACTCCCTGAGTGGCGAATACATATGCTCCGTTGTTGAGAAGATTCCAACCACTGAAAACCGTCAATTTTTTCATCAATTCTTTGTCGAACACTCTTGGACTATAATGTGCTTCTTCAAATGATCGACCACAATACCAACCATAGAAAAACTGCATCACAATACATTGAATAATATGCAATATTGAAAGGAGGACTAGGCGATCTCCACCATAAATCATAATTGCAAAACAAATTCCAAGTTTCATCAAAGCATCAACAATACTTACATAAGCGTAAATTGCCATTCGCTCATGAGCAATGATAGTTGCACTGAACGGGGAACTGATGAGCATTATCATCAGTGTGATAATAGAGAAATGTAACACCCAATTAGCTGCATCCATTCTACTTTCAGGTATAGTTGCCTGACTATTGAGGAACCAAACTCCGGCTATTTCAAGGACTATCGCCACTATGATTGCCAGCACTATTTGAGCATTGATAGATGTTGAGAACATCTTTTTCAGTTGTTCTTTATCCTCTTGTCCTAATGTATAAGTTATATATCGGCTAATAGCCTCAGACATTGTACTCGTAAGAAGAGCACTCATTGAAACTATGCCACCAACGACAGAGTTGATACCATAGTCCTCAACGCCTAATGCCTGAAGCATTACACGTCCCATATACAATCCCACTATCATTGTAATGAATGTACGAAAGTACAAGGCGAGAGTGTTTTTAGCTATTCGCTTATGGATTTCTGAAGACATTCAGTATAATTTATTATTTGTTACGAGTTTAATTAGTATAAACACACCCTCACGCCTCAAACCCATGTAAGGTTTCAGCGCTGATGCTGCCGGACTGTCTTTTTGGACGGGCCGGGTGGTTGGTTTGTACTTTATTTGATTTTGTTTGGCCCGGGTTTGCATAGTATACTGCTGCCGGGCAACGATCGAATCCCTCTGTGAGAGGGGTTGGTGTTACGGATTTCATTGTGTTTGGCTGTTTGGCTGTAAGGGTTATTATACCAAAGGTTCGTCACTCCCAGTGGGGTAACTGTTTGTACAGGTAACGGGCTGTTTTGTCGCGTTTTTTCCTGTATTTGTAATTAGTTGGCAAAGATGGGT
>MTLE01000385.1_pt2 | contig 14505 bp, 17 predicted proteins | sample 1982461 | NCBI WGS metagenome assembly MTLE01 (sample SAMN05712605, study PRJNA340218) | biofilm metagenome | isolation source: sample SPL anode biofilm adapted to -200 mV | place: USA | collected 2012-02-03
GCCATCACTCTCTGTTGTTTCTTTGTGTTCTGAATTAGGATTGGCGCAAACAATAATGAGGTCAGAACTAATGATGACTCGCAGTGTTAAATTTATCTTTATTCTCACGTTTCTGGCACTGAGTGCCTTTTACCTGTATGTCCTTTATCTCGCTAAGCATCCTGATGTGTCTATGGCATATCGTATGTATTATCTGGAAAAGAAAACCCATATCTGGAACCGTAACCAGACTCTCGCTTATATCCCCGGCACATTAATGGATCTCACCAATGAACGGGAGCGCTGTTCGTATCTTTCACGAGAAGGCTGGGATATCCCTGAAAAAGATGGCTCAGGATCACTGTTTGACGGTAAGGGCGGATTGTATTTCACCTTACACCGCGAACCCGGTGCGCTGAAATTTGAAGGAACATTGACGACTAAAACCGCTAATACAGAACTCAGCGTGAGTGTTGGTGACCTATGGTCTCAAAAAGTTAAATTTGATAAAGCCGGTCCCCAGACGTTTGAGCTAACCCTCCCGGCGGGTCTATTCATTGCCGATCCGGCTGATCCAAATTATGTGTCATTGCAAAGCAACCACTCTATCATGTTCAAAACATTCAAATTATCCCGCGCGGGATGAGGTTATTATGAGCAAACAATCATTCACTGTTTCATTAGTTGTACCGGTTTATAACGAAGAAGAAAGCATCGATACCTTTATTGAAACGATCGATAAAGAGCTGGCGCCATTGCGAGATCAACTGGAAATCGTTTTTGTTAACGACGGCAGCCGTGATCGCACGCGAGAAGTTGTTGAAAAAGCGATTGAAAAAGACAGCCGCGTTACTCTGATCAACTTGGCCCGTAACTTTGGTAAAGAAGCTGCAATGACCGCCGGTCTTGCCCATGCTCGTGGCGACGCTGTGGTACCAATGGATGTTGATCTGCAAGATCCACCGGCACTGGTACTGGAGTTCGTCCGGATGTGGAAAGAAGAAGGTTATGACACGGTATATGGTGTACGTACTGATCGTAATGCTGATACGGCTATGAAGCGTTTGACGGCCGGCGGTTTCTATCGTTTCTTCAATGCGGTCTCTACCACGACTAAGATCCCGGAAAATGCCGGTGACTTCCGTCTGATGGATCGTCGTGTCGTTGAAGCTATCAATCAGTTACCAGAGCGTAACCGATTCATGAAAGGGTTATTTGCCTGGGCTGGTTTCCGCTCAATCGGTGTTCCTTATGCTCGTCCGGAACGTGCTGCCGGCACCACAAAATTCAATTACTGGAAGCTGTGGAACTTTGCACTGGATGGTCTGTTCAGTTTTTCCAGCTGGCCGCTGCGGGTCTGGAGCTATATCGGCGCGTCTGTTGCTGCAATCAGCTTCCTTTACATGATGATCATCATATTAAAAGTGATTTTTGTTGGCGTAGATAGTCCAGGATATGCTTCGCTGATGTGCGTGATTTTATTCCTTGGCGGTATGCAACTCCTCTCCATCGGTATTATGGGCGAATATATCGGTCGTATGTTCCTGGAAGTTAAACAACGCCCAGTATTCCTCGTTGAAGGTGTTTATGGCCAGTATTCGCGTTCTAAGGTTTCTGCTGTTGCTGAATTGGAAGAAGATAAACCAGAATGATTACAAAAGATGAATTCTGGCGGTTATTCCGGTTTGGCCTGGTCGGTGGCGGTGCAACCATAGTTGATTTAGGCATAGCGACGCTATGCCTTCATTTATGGCCTGAGATCTCCGAGTATCTGGTTACATCGATCGGTTTTTTTGTGGCGTTCTGGTTTTCTTTTTTCGGGCACCGCTACGTCACATTCCAGAAGCACGGTAAAGTCAGTAAATTTTTAATGGTAGCGCTCAGTTCGCTCGGTGTTCGCTACGTGTTGTTATCTGGTTTACTGTGGATTGGGCTGTCGGGTTTGCTACCAATTGTTATTGCGACACTGGCGGTTACCGTTCTGACTTATGTGTTATCCCGAATCTGGGTTTTTGCCTGAGTAATGCTGGAGTAAGTTGTGCAGACAGATAACATCAACGTTATTTATTCCCGGTTGCATATCAGTCGACAAGACTGGGGGATCATTGCGCTGGCTTTTTTAGTAAGCCGCGTAATGTTGTATGCAATTGGCTATTTTGGCGCAATGCACTACAACGTCGAGACAGATCAAATTGGGCAGATCAACCTTGTTGATTCGCTTGAAACGGATGTGTGGAGTGTATTTTGTCAGTTCGATTGTGCCTGGTTTAAGAGTATTGCAGATATTGGCTATGACTCTTATCCGCATGGTCTAACAACCGGCCATGCTGCTAACTGGGCTTTCTTCCCTCTATTCCCGATCCTTGGGCATTACATTGGTGAACTGTTTGGCATGCCATCATTATATGGCTTCTATGTCATTGCCAACGTTTCATCGTTTGCGATGCTGCCGCTGTTTTATTTATGTTTGCGCCAATTAGGACAGGAGCTGGATGTAGCCCGGTTTGGTGTCTGGATGCTGGCATTCTCACCATACTCCGTCTATTTTATCGCACCCTATACAGAGGCTCTGTTCATTACATTGACGATGGTGGTGTTCTTGTTTGCCTATCGGCATCAGTGGCTATGGGTTGCGGTCGCTGGTTTGCTGATGACGGCCACGCGTAATATCGGTGTCATGGTTGTCTTCTCTGTGGGCATTCTTGCGCTGCAAGCCTATGGCTGGCGAGAACTGGTTAAGTTTGGTGACCGTGGTTTCCGGGTTATTCTGGCCATCTGGTTTATTCCGTTGGTGATGTTTGCTTACATGTTCTACATGCATTATCACGTTGGTGATGCGTTCTCCTTTAAGAACATTCAGCTGGCATGGGGACGTATTTTCGGGAATCCGTTCGGATACTGGCTTGAAGGGTTTGAAACCGGTGGGCGGAAAATCTATCTGTCAATCATGATTGCAGTTGGATGGGCTCTGAATATCTATCTATTTAAGCAAAAACGTTATGCGGAAGCTCTGTTCATGTTTATTTGTACTTTTGTGCCGATCATGACCAGTACCAATACGGTTCCTCGCTATATGTTTGGTCTTTATCCAACCTCGCTGGCGATTGTATTGATTGCTCGTAATCGTCCAAATCTAAGACCGATCATGCTAGCGATCAGTGCTATGTTGTCGAGTTATTTTGTCATTGCATGGGTAAACGCTAAGTTTTTCACGGTATAGATAAATGATTAGATATAAGGCCGGAATAATTTCCGGCCTTATTGTTTGCGCTTAGAGCGAATCGAGGTAATCGATCAGGATTTGATGATGGTTACTGGTTTTGAAATCATCAAAAACATGCTCAATAGTGCCTTGTTCGTTGATTAGAAAGCTAATGCGATGAATGCCATCATACTCTTTACCCATAAATTTTTTCGGTCCCCAGACACCAAAAGCATCGGCTACCAGATGATCCTCATCACCCAGTAATGTGAAATTGAGTTCATCGCGGGCTTCAAATTTTTTCAATCGTACTGAGTTATCCGGGCTGATGCCGAGAACAACGACATTCCGTTTATCGAGCTCTGTTTTGCTATCACGTAAAGCACAAGCCTGGGTTGTACAACCTGGCGTCATCGCTTTCGGATAAAAATAGACCAGCACTTTTTTACCCTGAAATGTACTCAGTCTGGTCATCACGCCATTTTGATCCGGCAGTTCAAAATCAGGTGCAGTGCAACCCGTAGTCAATCGGTTCATTATTCATCCTTCCCGGTGTTTTTAAATGCAAAAAGATCACAATAACAATACGCTACTCTTGCAGGAACAGATCAGCATTTTGGTTTCAGAAAGGTGTTTTGCCTTGTTTTTGTGTATAGGGCGCCGTACCATTGGCTGCCTGTAAAATGGAGTCTGTGCTTTTATGTTAACCGGTAGTCTCGTTGCTCTGATCACTCCAATGAATCGTTCTGGTTCTGTTGATTGGCAAGCATTAGAACAGTTGGTTGAATACCATATTCAGTCTGGCACCGATGCGTTAGTTGTTGCTGGTACAACCGGGGAATCAGTCACTTTGAGTGAAGAAGAACTCTTTGCTCTGTTTGATCGAACTCTGGCATATTGTTCCGGACGTATTCCAGTTATTGCCGGATGTGGCTCAAATAATACCGCGCATGCTAAACAGATCGCGAAACAGATCAGTCGATTGGGTGTGGCTGCGGGTCTTTCTGTAACACCGTACTATAATAAACCCACGCAGGAAGGTTTATATCAGCACTATGCCGCTATCGGCGAGTACAGTGGATTACCACAGATTTTATACAACGTTCCAGGCCGTACAGGCTGTGATTTGCAACCTGAAACAGTTGCTCGGTTGGCGGGTAATTTTGGTATTTGTGGTATTAAAGAGGCTACCGGAAATTTATCCCGTGTTGCTCAATTACGTGAGTTGTGTGGTCGTGACTTTGCGCTTTATAGCGGTGATGATGCAACTGGCTGTGAATTTATGCTGCAAGGTGGTAATGGTGTTATTTCGGTTACTGCAAACATCGCAGCAAAAGAGATGAGCCGTATGTGCGCTTTTGCTTTGGCAGGAAATCAAATAACTGCAATGGAAATAGATGAACGTCTGCGACCACTGCATCAAGAACTGTTTATTGAATCTAACCCGATTCCTGTAAAATGGGCGGCAGCCAGAATCGGGCTAATTAACCATGCCGATTTACGCTTGCCATTGACATTGCTTTCCTCAACGGCACAAGCAATAGTTGAAGCAGCACTTGTGAGAGCGGAGTTGATCTAGCGTGCAACATAATAAAATGAAAGTGTCTCTGTTCCCCTGCAGTATTCTTTGCCTCTGTGTACTTTCAGCATGTAGTTCCGAAGCTGAAAGACGACAGGCGAATCGTGATTTTGATTATACGTCAGCTGTCTTACGTCCTCAGCTGAAAGCACCTGCACCATTACATAACCCTATGTTTTCACAAGATTTTCGGTTACCGGTAGAAACCAGGCAGGGCGCTGTAGCTGAAGCGGTTGATGTGCGTCCGCCAGAACAAATCATGACGTTTGTTTCCAGCAGCCGAGCAGATAACAGCAGTGATGCGATCATCTTATGGTTTTCAGCACGTAGCCTGACGCAGCACATTGATGATGATCTTTGGTCATGGCTGAATGGCTATCTGACCAGCAATAAAATTGCGACTGTACGTCGGGATGATGCTAACAAGGTATTAGAAACCGGCCCGATTGCGGTGACATTTGATGCTGAAGAAGCAGACGATATTCCACCTGCGCCGGCACAATATTACCAGTTTCAGGTTAAAAACGACCCAGCTACCCACCGTGCAGGTCTGATGGTGAAATGGTTGCGGGCTGCGGATGAACAACCTACGCCGACTGTTTTTGAACAACGTCACTATGCTACCCGTTTGTTGAACAATGTCAGTGCGTATGCCGATACTCAGAATAAAGGTTTGACGGCATCAGAAACAAATGGTCCGATCCAATTGCTATTAGGGCAGGATGGTTCAGGTTCACAGGCTCTTATTGCTGAAAATGGGTTTGTAAATACATGGCAGTGGTTGCTGACTGTATTACCGAAAGCCGGTTTACCGATAGAGTCGAGCGCACAATCACAGGGCTTGATCGTATTTAATTATGAAGGTGATGCTTCAACGGGTGTGATGCAGGTATTAACCTTCTGGGAACCAGTGAAACCAACGGAAGGGCTGGCGTTATCGTCAGGTAAATACCGCTTGCAATTGGCTGACCGTGGTAATGAAACTTCTATTACATTGCTGGACGACAGCAATAAACCAGTATTAGCTTCTGCTGTGGAAAGACTCTATCAACGTCTGCAAAAATACACGCATGTGTCAGCTAATGTTATTGCTGATAGCAATAAGCAAAAAGCCGTTGCTCAACCGGATGTTAGTGAAAAACCAATCCATTTAGCCAACATGAAGGATAAATGGGTAGCAGATGCTCCGGCGGATAAAGTATTGAATCGTATGTCTGCAGATCTGTCGCAACTGGGATGGACTATCAAGCAGACTGATATTGCTGAACAACGCATCGCGGTGGAGTATAAGGTACCGGAAGGTAGCTTGCTTGATGCCTTGGCAATCTGGAAGCCGTTAGCGCCAAACTACACTGGCCTGAGCTCTGGCTCGTATGTTTTCCAACTGCATCAGATGGAAAACGGTACACAAGTTGAGCTACTCACTGCGTCACAACAAGCGGTGCCTGCTGCTACTGCAGAACAAGTTTATCGGGCTTTAGCTAAGAAATTACTGAGCATCAGTAAGCCATAATTTTCTTCTCTAACCTTCAAAATAGGCGGTACCTTAATGGTTCCGCCTATTTTTTATCTTCATCATCATCATCCGGTACTTTTCTGACTTTATCTTTATACTTGGGTAACTCTTTTTCTAATCGCTTCATGTCTTTGATTGCATTCATAAACAATCCAAGTAGAAAAAGTAATGGAATACCGATGATTAGCCATAAACTCATATGCTGTTACTCTCGCAAATATTCATGATGAACCGGTCCCAGATCTGGGGAAGATGTAACAGGATCTGCGCATTTCCTTCTATTGAGTTTTTCACTAATACATCGTGCAAAACTTCAATAGCGAGCTGTTGCTGACATTTTGCTGCTTCGGGATAATAGCTTAAATGCCATGGCTCCGGTGCTACGCCGCCTTTATCTACTGCATAGGGTCGAAAAAAACCGAAGCATTGCATATTTTCATCCAGCCATTTTGTCAGCGGAGCAAAATAGCCGTTTTGTTTATCATACTCGTCTGGAATTAACTGTAGTTTTTGCCCAGCTGGTAACAGGGCTGGCGCGTAAATATCTAAATCCGTTCCCCAGTGATGACGACTCGCTCCGGGGAGGGCACTCCAGCGTAAAATGGCAAAAATTCGTTCCTGTTCTGATAAGTTTGCCCACGCTGAAATAGGCAAACCGTTACTATCAAGAACTACATTTTCTCCGCGGTATTTTCGATTCCAGATCTGTGTTTGCCGCTCGAAGGAGCGGTAACTGGAGGCGATGCCAATATTGATACCATCAGCCAGAGCGGCCTGCGACATTTGGCGAAAAGCAATTAAAGTCGGTTTAGTGAGAAAATGCCCTGTAGTTGCAGGGCATAAGTCAGCACTGTCGAGTCCGACTAGCGCAGCGTTAATCATGAGTAACCAGTAATTGTTGCATCATGCTGTAATAGATGTCGCTCAGCGTTTCGAGATCGGCAACGTTAACGCATTCATTCACCTTGTGAATAGTGGCATTAATAGGGCCGAGTTCGACAACTTGTGCGCCTGTTGGTGCAATAAAGCGACCATCAGAAGTGCCACCGGAGGTTGAGAGTTCGGTAGTACGCCCAGTTACGGCTTTAATGGCATTTTGTGTTGCTTCAACGAGTTTCCCTGAGCCGGTTAAAAATGGCTGGCCACTGAGTGTCCATTTTAATTCATAACGCAAACTATGACGCTCAAGCAGTTCAATAACTTGTTGCTTGATCTGGCTGTCGGTTAATTCGGTGCTGTAACGGAAATTAAACTGTACCTGCAGTTCGCCAGGAATGACATTGGATGCGCCGGTTCCGGCATTGATATTCGCGATCTGAAAACTCGTAGCAGGAAAGAACGCATTGCCTTGATCCCACTGTTTTGCTGCAAGTTCAGCTAATGCAGGCATGGCAAGATGAACCGGATTTTCCGCAAGATGAGGGTAAGCCACATGACCTTGCACCCCATAAACAGTCAGATCTCCGGTTAATGAGCCTCGGCGCCCATTTTTGACCACATCACCCACTTGATTTGTGGATGAGGGTTCGCCAACCAGACACCAGGTAATTTTTTCCTGACGGGCTTCTAATGTTTCGATAACTTTGGGGGTGCCATTGATAAATGGACCTTCTTCATCGCTGGTGATCAGAAAAGCGATAGAGCCATTATGATCTGGGTGATCAGCAACAAAACGCTGTACTGCCGCCAGCATTGAAGCGATGGAACCTTTCATATCCGCTGCGCCACGGCCATACAAAATGCCATCAATGATGGTTGGCTCGAACGGCGGCGTATTCCACTTACTTGTGGGACCGGAAGGAACGACGTCAGTATGACCAGCAAAGCAAAAAAGAGGTCCGGTGGTTCCTTTTCTGGCCCACAAGTTGGTGGTGTCATGGAACACCATTGGTTCTATCGTGAAACCTAATGGCGTCAGAAAATCGGCCATGAGTTGCTGACAGCCTTCATCAACCGGAGTTACTGAAGGTCGTGCAATCAGCTCCTTAGCTAAAGACAAAACGAGAGAATCGGTCATGCACTATCCTTATTCATTACCTAATTAATTATTCAGTGCGTTATACGCTAATTCAGAAAAACCGATCAATATTTTATCTTTGGAAACTAAAACCGGGCGCTTGATAAGCAGGGGGTAACGTTGCATCAATGCAATGGCTTGCACTTCATCTTGAATGCTCTTCTCTGCAGATGGTAATTCACGAAAAGTTTTACTTTGCTTGTTAAGCAGTTTTTCCCATCCCGCAATGCGGCTCCATTGCGTTATCTGAAGTTCAGTTGGGGGAAGCTGCTTAAAATCCACTAATTCAAATGTTATCTCATTCTGTTTTAACCAGCCTTGCGCTTTTTTGACGCTATCACAGGTCTTAATGCCATAGAGGGTAACGGCCACGATTTACTCCAATGTATATTGAGGGGAAAGTGCGTGTGCTAATCCTTTGAAAACATTAAATACTGCAGTTGTTTTACTGGTTGGAAGTCCTTGTTCATCAAGGAAATATTCACCTTTAAATACCAATACACCAGATTTTTCGTTGACATCAGTGACCTGCATTCCTGCTAAATAATCATCATGTTCTTTCATAATGCGATTTGCTAGCTCGAGCAGGGATGTTTTATTGATTGGCTCTTTAGTTTCCATATATAACCTCCAGTCGATAGGTCTATCAAAACAAAACCGCACATAAAGCGCGGTTTTGTTTTTAAGCGATAGCTAAATGTTATTTAACTACAACTGTTTTACTGCCTTTAACTTCTACGCTTACACGGCGATCAGGAGCCAGACAAACAATTAGGTCTTTCTTCGCTTTAATCGCGTTGCAGCTAGCTGGGCTTAGTGGATCTGCTTCACCACGGCCTACAGCGGTGATACGAGTTGCAGACAGACCTTTTGATGTCAGGAAGCTGGATACGCTCTTAGCACGATCCTGAGATAGTTTCAGATTATAACCATCAGAACCAATGCGGTCGGTGTAACCATAAACAACGATATTTTTGTCGTTCATTTCCAGAGTCTGGATTTGGTTATACAGCTGAGACAATGCAGTCACACCAGCTGGTTTCAGCGTGGCTTTATTGAAATCAAACAGCACATCTGAAGTCAGAGTGAATGTTTTGGTTTCTTCAACTGGTTGTGGTGCCGGAGCTGGTGCTGCTACTGGTTCTGGAGCTGGAGCAACAACTGGAGCTGGTTCGCTGGTGCGAGTTGGGTAGTAAACCACATCCAGAGATACGTTATCGCTGTCAGATTCGCCAGTTTTTGCACTACCAACACCATCAATGTGACGGTAGCGAACTTGCAAATCAACAGGATCAGATACACGGTAGGCTAGGCCTGCACCAAAAATTGGTGAAGTACCATGATCATTAGTGTTGGTTGCTTCGTTATCTGCTTTCCAACGCATAACACCAACTTCACCTAACAGTGAGAGGTCTTCTGTTAATGGATAGCGAGGCAGCAGGGACAGATTCATACCATGAGATTTGAAACGTTCACCGTCTACCCGGCCATTTCCAAGCCAGTTATAGCCAGCTTCAGCGCCTAAGAATTCATTGAAAGTGTAGCCACCAAAAACATGAGCGGTTGGTGTGCTACTTTTGGTTGCAGTACCTAAATCACCCAATTCAGAGTAGTTATTCCAACCGAAGCCGGTACCCAGAAATGCGCCTTCAGCATCATTTGCAAATGCTGTCATTGATATTACAGATGCAACGCAACCTGCAATAACTGTTAATGCCACTGCTTTTTTCATGATTGTCTCCAGATTATGCTCGGAAAGCTCCGATAAGGTTCGACATATTCATTATCTCTCAGACGTTCAATTATGCAAGATTCAACTGCGATAGACGCAAAAATGTTACACAGAGCACATTTTTACCTGTACCGAGTATGCTCTTTGATAGTATAGATGTTTACGTGAGGTTATTTAGAGATTAATATGTGCCGCTTTTATACATTATAAAAATACAGACTATAATAAAACTATAATAATGTGGAGCCGGATAAAGCTGTTGAACACCAAAGGTCGAGTAATTATTGGTAACAGCGAAAAATTCGCAAACGCGTGAGGAAACATATGAGTCTCGCTCCTGTGTCTGTTGGTCAAAAAATCCGTCATATTCGTGAAACTATGGGGCTTAGCCGTCCGAAATTTGCGGAACTGCTTGGCGTGCCACCAACTACACTGAAAAACTATGAATTAGGTTATCGTGAGGTTGGCGGTGCTTTTCTGGTGGCTTTGGCGCATCAGGAACAATTGCATAAATTCACTTTATGGCTATTGTCAGATAAAATTGCCCCTGAAGTCGGCCAAATCAGCCCTGCTGAATACGTACTTCAAAAATAAGCTGATTTTGATTGTAAAAGAGCCAGTACCACTGGCTCTTTTTGTTTTCGCTGCGATTTAAACTACCATTTCTTTTTTGGCTGAAATAATACGTCCAGATCGTCTTGTTTTTCCTGAATTTCTTCCCGTTCTTTTTGTGACTCTTTTTCCAGCTGCTCATTAATATCTCGTAGCGTCGCTCTCATTTCTTCTTCGCTGGCGATCAAATAGGCATCTTTATCATGAACGACACTGAGTGCATTAATACCTTTTGTCAGTAATTGCTTTGCGGTACCGATTTGGCGCTGAACTCTGGCATCCATTGCTTTTTGCAGTAGATTAGCAATATTGATTTTGAGCAACATTAACTCAAGACGACGATCTTCAACGGAAAATGATTGCGGATCAATTTTGCCCTTATTATGTTCCAGCCTGACAATAGCGCGTAGTTTTTTGGTTGTTTGGAGCATTTGTATCGCCTGACGATCAGAGTCTGGCGAACGAAATTGACTCTCATCACCTTTGTAGTGCTCGTTGACGTATTTGATCTGGTTCCGTACATCTTCAATACGCTGATTGATGGCAGCTACGTTAGGGGTTGTTTGGTGAAGGATCCGTAATGCATCCAGCAAGCGGTTTTGCAATAACATAACCAGTGTTTTGCTATACGACAGCCGGTTAACATTTAATAAAATGTCTTCTGCTTCCTCAATGATTACTTTTTGTCTCGCCACGATAGCCCGGCGATCTATTTCTTGCTGTTGCTTATATTGCTGGAAAATGTTGTAAGCAATCGTAAGAAATAATAATGCGCCGATCGCAAGTAAAACCAGAGTTAAGACCATGCTGGCTCCATCAGATTTGGTGAATGCTTAGGTTTGTTGTTGTATTTTTCATTCTACTGTCTATTTTAATTGTCTGGCATGGTTGAGACAGCAATAACACCATTTTCATACATAAAAATGCTTTGAATAGTGATGAATTGCATTTTTATCGTTACCCGTAGACGAAGTTATGTTCTATTTTGCTACTATCTCATAGAAATCAATAGCATTGGAATATTATGAAACTCCAGCAGTTACGATATATCGTTGAGGTTGCGAATCATAGTCTGAATGTGTCCGCGACCGCAGAAAGTTTATATACGTCGCAACCTGGCATCAGTAAGCAGGTTCGAATGCTGGAAGATGAACTGGGAATTCAAATTTTTGAGCGCAGTGGTAAGCATCTCACGCAGATCACCGTTGCTGGTCATGAAGTAATAAAAATTGCGCAAGAGATACTGGCAAAGGTGGAGTCTATTCGTTCTGTGGCAGGGCAATACACAAATCCTGATCAAGGGACTCTGCACATTTCAACAACGCATACGCAAGCGCGTTATGCTTTGCCCGAGGTTATCAAAGGTTTTATAAAGCGCTATCCGATGGTTTCTCTCCATATGCATCAGGGCTCTCCGGCACAAATCAGTGAGTCAGTAGCCAAAGGAACATCGGATTTTGCTATTGCAACGGAAGCGTTGCACCTTTATGAGGACTTAGTGACGCTGCCTTGTTACCACTGGAACCGCAGTGTGATTGTACCCAAGGATCATCCTCTCGCAAGCTGCACAATGCTGACGGTAGAGGAGTTAGCCCAGTATCCATTAGTCACTTATACCTTTGGTTTTACTGGGCGATCTGAACTTGATGCGGCGTTTAGTCGTGTGGGTTTGGTGCCTAAAATTGTATTTACAGCGACAGATGCGGATGTCATTAAAACGTATGTCCGGTTGGGTTTAGGCGTTGGGGTGATTGCGACAATGGCCGTCGATACGGAAATCGATAAGGATTTAGTTTTACTGGATGGTAGCCATTTGTTTCAGGCAAGTACGACTAAGATCTGTTTTCGGAAGGGGATATTCCTTCGTAGCTATATGTATGATTTCATTGAACGTTTTGCGCCACATTTGACGAGAGAGATTGTAGATAAGGCACTTGTACTGAAAGCGCCGTATGAAGTTGATGCGCTATTCGCTAATCTGGAACTACCGACGTACTGAACAATGCAGAAATAATAAAGCCGCATTGCGCGACTTTATTATTCAAATAATTTTTACTTACAATGCTTTATGCAAGATTTCTTCGCAAACATCCAGTGTTACTGAGCCATGTTCCCCAATGCCGGTCATACCGTGTTTCAATAGTGTCGCTGCAATATCAGGGATTTGTTCTTCTTTGATGTTATAAGCAGACAGGCGAGTGGCAAAACCGAGCGACTCAAAGAAAGCTATCGTTTTATCTATCGCTTGCTGAATGACCGCATCTTCATCTTGACCATGAATATCCCATACCCGTTTTGCGTATTGAAGTAGTTTTGCCTTTTTCTCCTGCTTGCGAACTGCCATGGTACCTGGCAGCACTATCGCTAGCGTTTCAGCATGCGCAAGACCGAACAGCGCGGTCAGTTCATGCCCAATTGCATGTGAACTCCAATCTTGCGGAACGCCTGAGCCAATCAAACCATTCAGTGCCATAGTGGCGCACCACATCAGATTTGCCCGACTGTCGTAGTCATCGGGCTGTTGATAGCTTTTGATACCATCATCCAGCAACGTTAGCATTATGCTTTCCGCAAAACGATCCTGAAGATTTGCATTAACCGGATAGGTTAAATATTGTTCTATTACATGACAAAATGCATCGACAATCCCGTTTGCTATTTGAGATTTCGGCAGTGAAAACGTAGTGACAGGATCAAGCACTGCAAATTGCGGATAGACTTTATCATTGGAAAAAGCCAGTTTCTCTTTTGCAATTTGGCTTTGCATGGCCATAGCGCCATAGTTGCCTTGTGAACCACTGGCTGAAGGTAATGATATCTGGCGTGTTTTACGGCTTATTACGGCATGGTGGTTCATTTCAGAACCGGTCGCAGGAAGTGTTAATATGCAGCCGAAAGGGATGACATTTCTAATTCCTTTCCCTTTATTATGCAGTATTTCCCATGGATCACCCAATTCCCAACAGGCGGCGGCAGCGATAAATTTTGTACCGTCAATAACGGAACCACCACCAATCGCCAAAAGGAAATTGATCCGTTCTTTTTTGACAATTTCAACGGCTTTCATCAATGTTTCATAGTCTGGGTTGGGTTCTATACCACCAAACTCTGCAATACTGCGACCTGTTAAAGCCCGTTTAGCCAGTTCCATCGTACCATTCGCGATAATACTGCCACCGCCATAAACGATCAGAATCCGCGCATCAGAAGGGATCTCATGACTAATTTTAGCGATTTGACCTTTCCCAAATAACACCTTGGTTGGATTTTGATATTCAAAATTCAGCATATGGCCACCTCGGCAAATTTACATAATTAATATAGTTTATTGGTACCTACAGTAACACTAACAGGTCCAGATAACTTGAGTTTTAGAAGTACAGGAGAAAAATGAATCCTGCTTCACAAAATCGCTATATTGTTGTTTTGTCGACCCTAGTAGGTTTGAATAATCAGAAATAACCTTATATTTTCAGATAAATTGCTAACGACAAGTTGATAGATTGGGTTGGCAAGATCAAGATGAGCCGGTATAGCTCAGTTGGTAGAGCAGCGCATTCGTAATGCGAAGGTCGCAGGTTCAACTCCTGTTACCGGCACCAGTAAAATCAATCAATTACAGCTGTTTTGCTAACATCATAAACAAATCTGGTTGTTAGTTCGTCGATGTATTACCAGGGTATAGAGCCATGAAATGGACTCCGCTATGATTGTATTCAGCCGCAAGGGCTTCCGTCAGATTTAACACAAATGCTTTCGAGGCTCCATACATTGCTATGTACGGTAGCGGTTGAAAAGCTGCTGTTGGAGCCACATTAATTACCCCTCCATTTCTTTTAGCCAGCATTTGCGTATTCCGGCGAAGTTG
>MTLE01005111.1_pt1 | contig 14496 bp, 13 predicted proteins | sample 1982461 | NCBI WGS metagenome assembly MTLE01 (sample SAMN05712605, study PRJNA340218) | biofilm metagenome | isolation source: sample SPL anode biofilm adapted to -200 mV | place: USA | collected 2012-02-03
CCCTACGGTAATTTACCTGACGACGGGGAAAAGCGTTACTAATTTTATAAGTTTACAAGTATTTTCGTTGCTAAACTATGCCCCGCACGGATTTCCCTACGGTAATTTACCTGACGGTAAATTCCTTCGGGCCAGGGCTCGCGGTTTTTGCCTTTCCCCGTCCGCCGCCAAGCGGCACACGGGTCAAACAAAAACATTGCTCCGCCACAGGGGTGCGCTTACGCACTTCAAATTCCGACGCAAGCCAAGCAGTTGGCTTGCTTAGGCTTAAATTTAAAAAGCTCCCCTAAAAGGGAGCCTTTTTAAATTTGCACGTAAAGAAGAAGTGTAATTTTACAAGTATTTTGCGATAAGGCAAGGAGCAGGGCGGGAGGTATATCCCGAGGGGGCGTAGCCCCGTATATCCGACTAACCAAGCGACGCTGCATTACCGCAAAATACGATGTTAAAATTTGCGCCTAACTGGAATCGAACCGGTATCCTCGGCTTCGGAGGCCGATGCTCTATCCGTTGAGCTATAGGCGCGGATATCTTAAATCTTTCATCTCGCCGCCAATATAAGCGACGGCGCAATACATCTTTTTTAACAATCTAATATACCTTATTTTAGCATTTTCCGCCCTCTTTACTTTTTGCCTTTCCCGCCGCAGCAAAGCCATAAACCGCGCCGCCTATAACCATCCCCGCCAATATTCCGCAATCATATTTATCCGCTCACACCCTTGACAATTTAATTATACAGCTGTATAATAATTATACAAACGTATAATAAAACCAAGGAGCATATATTATGGGCAGAACATCAACCAAGGCCGACGACAAACTTATAAAAACAGGCATAGCGCTTGCCCGCGCAAAAGGGCTTAGCGGCTTTACCATAAGGCAGTTGTGCGCCAAAAGTAAAGTTAATTTGGGTATGTTTCACTACCACTTTACCAACAAAAATAATTTTGACCAAGCCCTCCTAAAATCCATTTATGCCGATATGCTTGCCGACATAAATATAAACATAAGCGACAGCGCCTCCCCCAAGCAAAATGTGCGGGCCGTTATACTTGCCATACACGCTTTTATTCAAAAAAACAGGGTGCTGATTTCCTCCCTTGCGGGCGATGTTTTAAGCGGCAACGGCAGCATTGTGGATTTTATAAGCAAAAACTTTACCGTGCATATATCCATTTTAAGGCAGCAGCTTGTGCGCGCGCGCAAGCTGGGTTTGCTTAAAACCGATGACGAATTTGACGCTATGCTGATTCTTGTCCCGCCCGTCGCTCTGCCGCAGGGCCTTTTGGGATTATTGGAGCGTATGCCTTTAAATATGCTTCAAAATATTAAAGTTAAATTTGTTAAGCATAAAATTGAAAGCGGCGCGCAAAAACGTATGGACTTGCTTTTAAACGCTGTCTTTAAGGATTAGGTATGAAAAATTATTTTTATCTCTCCGCTCTCTTTTTAAGCTTGTCGGTTTTTGCGGCGGCCGCGCCAATTCCCGCCACGCATGCCGCGCCCGCTGCCGCGCCAGTCATTTATATAACTCTTGCCGATGCGGAGCGCGACGCGCAGCAAAATTCCCCCGCGTTAAAAGAGGCTTTTGCGCAGGCCGCCGCCGCCCAAGCGCAATACAAAAGTGTGCAAAGCGGTTTATATCCCGCGCTTTCCTTTGACGCTAAAGGCACTTATGTAAGCCAAGTGCCAAGCCTTCAGGTCGGCCCGAATTCTATGGAGTTTGGCGATAAATGGGGCTATAACATCGGCCCTACTTTAAACTACACTTTGTTTGATTACGGCGCAACGGATAAGCAAACGCTTGCCGCGCGCTTTGCCGCCGACTCTAAAGAAAATCAGGCGGAATTTTTGCGTAAAAACATTATATTGCAAACCCGTCAGGCGTATTTTGCAATCCAGCAGGATTTGCAGCATATTTACTACGCGCAGGAGCAGTTAAAGACGGCGCAAAAGCAGATGCAGGATATAAATTCCGCCTATAAAGCGGGCACAAAAAGCGCGCTTGATGTTAATATGGCGCAAAAGCAACAGCTTAAAATAATGGCTTCCATCAGCGCGGCCCGCGGCGCATTGGGCGGGCATTTGCGCGCTTTAACCCGTCTTACGGGCAATGATTACGGCGCGGATGCTGCCTACCCGCAGGACGCGCGCGCCCCGCTTACGCCTGATGCCACGGCCTATATAAAAACAGACGAGCCTTTAAGCAATTTACAGGTTTTCAACCGTTTTAAAACCTTTGATTTCAATAATAATGTCGGCGCGCTTGCGGCGTTAACAAACAGCGCGCAGTACTATCATCAGCTGGCTTTAAGTTACTCCGCTTCGCTTGCGCCGCGCGTAACTTTAAACGGCGGCGTTTATTGGGAATATCCCAACGGCCCTATCCACGAAGATATTATAAACGGACGCGCGGGCGTAAACCTTAAAATACCTTTATTTGAAGCGGGTAAAAGCAAACAGGCCGCCGCCGCGCAGGAGCGTCAAAGCGAGGCCGCCCAATATAAGCAGCAGGACAGTGAGGCGGAGTTAAGTTCTTTATTTTACACCTCTAAAAGCCTGCTTACCGCGCTGGCCGCGCAGGAGGAACTTACGCAAAAAATTATAGCAACCTGCACGCAAAGCGCCGCGCTTACTTACGACGCTTATAAAGCGGGCAGCGTAACTTTTTTAGAGGTAGATAACGCAAATTTAAATCTGCTTGAAGCGCAAACCGCTCTTGCCGATATTTACGCCAAACGCTTAAACAGCTTGGCGGTTATGGATAATTTAGGACGGGGGGAATAATGAAAAAGATTATAGTAATTTCCGTATTAATTCTGGCGGCTGCCTTGGCGGTAAGTTTGGCTTTTTTCCGCCGCACGCCATTTGCGTACAGCGGCGTTTTGGAGGCGGTTGAGGTGGAAGTTCCCACCCGCCTTGGCGACGTTATTGCCAATATGTATTTTGAAGAAGGCCAAAATGTTAAAGCGGGTGATGTGCTTGCCCGTCTGGACTGTAAAGACACCGCGCTTGCCGCCGATATTGCCAAAAAGCAGTTTGAGCGCGCCAAAACTTTGCTTAAAACCGCGGCTGGTTCTAAAGAGAATTTTGACCTTAAACAAAATGCTTATAACCAAGCGGCTCTGCGCGAAACCTGGTGCGAAGTCAAAAGCCCTGCCGACGGTAAAGTGCTTTATAAATTTTACGAAAACGGGGAATTTGCCACCGCTGGTCGCAAACTTTACACAGTTGCTGATTTAAGCCGCATAGACGCATGGATTTATGTAGACCACGATATGCTTGCCAAAATAAAGACGGGCGCGGCTGTTAAAGGCTTTTTGCCCGAGGCCAAACAAACTTTTGAAGGCACTGTTTTTACCGTTAATGACGAGGCGGAATTTACGCCTAAAAATGTTCAAACCCGTAAGGAAAGAACGCGCCTTGTCTACGGCGTAAAAGTGCGCTTTGCCAACGACGCTGCGCTTACCCTTAAGCCCGGTATGGATATAGAAGTAACTTTTTAAAGGAGTTTTTATGAACGCGCCGCAGGTAACCTTGCAAAATGTAAGCAAGAAAATGGCACAAAACACGGCATTAAAAAATGTTTCCGCCGTGTTTGACGCCGCCTGCGTGCATGGCGTTATCGGCCCTAACGGCGCGGGCAAAACCACGCTTATGCGCCTGCTTGCGGGGCTGCTGCGGCAGGACAGCGGGACAATAAACTTTAGCGGCGCGGCAAACGCGGCTGCGGCTAAAGAGTTTATAGGATATTTCCCGCAGGAGCCAAGTTTGTATCCGGATTTAAGCTGCGACGAGCATTTAGCCTTTTTCGCCACGCTTTACGGCCTGCCATCGCCCGTGTTTAAAAAGAGAAAAGAACAGCTTTACCTTGGCACGGGTATGGGCGCGTTTCGTGCGCGTCCAGCGGGCAAACTTTCTGGCGGGATGTACAAAAAACTGGGGCTTATGTGCGTGCTTTTAAACAGGCCCTCTCTGCTGCTTTTAGATGAGCCTACCGTCGGGGTTGACCCTGTAAGCCGCCGCCAGCTTTGGGATTTGGTTTACTCCTTTGCGGCCGATAATATGACGGTTATCGTAACCACTTCTTATATGGACGAAGCGGCCCGCTGCGCCAAAGTGCATATATTGCGCGATGGACAAATGCCTGCTTCGGGCGCGCCAAAAGATATTATGCTTAAGTTTAAAGTTAAGGATTTTGCCGATATATTCCTTGACGGCGGAGGCGCAAAATGACCACGCCAGAAAATATTATAGAAGTAAAAAACTTAACCATAGCCTTCGGCACGTTTAAGGCGGTGGATGATATTTCCTTCTCCGTAAAACGCGGGGAGATTTTTGGTTTTTTAGGCGCAAACGGCGCGGGCAAAACCACCACCATACGCACGCTTTGCGGTATATTAAACCCGACGGCGGGCGAAGTGCTGGTGGAGGGGAAAGATGTATCACGCTCCACTGCGGTGTTAAAACCGCAGATAGGTTATATGTCGCAAAAATTCACCCTTTATCCTGACCTAAGCATAAAAGAAAATATGGCCTTTGCCGGCAGTCTTTATAATATGGAAGAGCGGCTTATAAAAAAGCGCAGCCTTGAGCTTTTTAACTTTATAAATTTAAAAGAAACAGACAACGGCCCAGTTAAAAATTTACCCGGCGGCGTTAAGCAAATGGCAGCACTTTGCGCCACGCTTTTGCACGACCCTAAACTTATCTTTTTAGACGAGCCTACCGCAGGCGTTTCCCCGCAGACGCGTAAGGATTTTTGGTCTTTAATCCGCACGCTTTCCGCGCAGGGCAAAACAATTTTTGTAACCACGCATTATATGGACGAGGCGCAGTACTGCGCGCGCATTGTGCTTATGGAGCAGGGCAGAATTATAGCTTTTGATACGCCCGAAGGGCTTAAAAAAACTTATTTCCCCCAAGGCCTTGCGGAACTTTCCTTTTCCGCCCTAGAGCAACAGCGGGTTAAACGCGAGTTGGAGGAGTTAAAAATAGCCTCCTGCGCGGTATTCGGCGCGGATTTACGCGCGGAAGTTTATGATATGCAAAGCTTTAAAACTTATGCGGAAAAAAATAAAAATATTTTTAGTTTTACCGTAAAATCGGCCGATTTGGAAGACGTGTTTTTAAAAGCGGTAAAGGGGGGCAAATGAAGCTTTCATTCAAACGCATATATTCGCTTGCTGCCAAGGAAACCAAGCATATCTTGAGGGACCCGTTCACGCTTGCCGTCGCGCTGGGCCTGCCTATGATATTTGTTTTATTTTTCGGTTTTGTTATAGACCTTGATTACAAACAGATACCGCTTACCGTGCAGGATAATGATAAAAGCGCGTATTCCAGAAGGTATTTACAGCAGTTTACCTCCGCAGGTTATTTCGATTTTAAAACTTTTGACGGCAGTCTTGCGGGCGGTTTGCCGCACTCAAGTGCGGGGCTTTTGGTTATAAAAAAGGATTTTGGCAAAAAGATAAATTTTGGCGGGCAGGGGCAGGCCCAGCTGCTTTTAGACGGCAGCGATAATGCGCGCGCGGCCATAATGCTTGGTTACGCCTCCGCCATAACGCGCCGCGCCGATGCGGATTTTGCGCGGCTTAGCGGTGCGGATATATCGGCAGAGCCTTTGCGCCCGCGCTTTTTGTTCAACCCCGAACTTAACAGTCGTTGGTTTATCGTCCCAGGGTTAAGCACAATAATAATAGGTTTTTTGGCTATAGTTTTAACCGCGCTTACCGTTGCTAAAGAGTGGGAAAACGGTTCTATGGAACTTTTGTTAAGCACGCCCGTTCTTCCTGCGGAAATTGTACTGGGTAAACTTATCCCTTATTTTGTACTTACTTTCTTTGACGTGTTGCTTGTGTTTGTTCTCGCGCTGCTTGTGTTTAATATTCCATTTGAGGGCAGTTTTACGCTTTATGTTTTGGCGTGCTGTTTGTATATCGTGGGCGCGTTGGCTTTGGGTTTGCTTGTTTCCGTAGTAACGCGCGCGCAGCAGGCGGCTATACAATTTGCATTTGCCGTCGGGCTGTTGCCATCTTTTATATTTTCGGGGTTTATATTCCCTATAGAAAATATGCCCGCGTTCTTCCGCTGGCTTACGGTAATTTTCCCGCAGAGGTGGTTTTTATCTGCAAGCCGCAGTTTATTTTTAAGCGGAAGCGATTTTAGCGCGCTTGCCGTTCCCTTTTGCGCTTTATTTATTTTTGCGGCGGTTATGGTGCTGGCGGCTGTTAAAAAATTTAAGACGGATGTGGAACCATGACAAATATAAAATGGAAAACCTTAAGAGGTTTTATAAAAAAAGAATTTGTGCAAATTTTGCGCGACCGCAAAATGATTGCCGCTATCTTTTTTGTCCCCGTGGTTCAAACAATTATGTTTGGCCTTGCGCTTACAAGCGAGGTTAAAAACATACAACTTGCCGTCGTATCCGCGCCAAGCCCTATAGCGCAGGAAATTGCTTCCCGCGCGGTTGCCTCGGGCTGGTTTAAGCAAAACCCGTATATGCTTATGCCCGCAGGAAGCGACGCTATGGATTTGATAAACTCCCGCAAGGCGGAGGCGGTTATAATTGCGCCTAAAGAGGGTTTCGGGTACGCTTTGGAGCGCGGCAAGCCCGTGCAGGTTTTGATAAATGCCGTTAACGCTCAGCGCGCGCAGCAGGTGGAAAGTTATGTGCGACAGATAACCGCGCTTGCCGCCAAAAAATACGGCTATAATTTGGGCGGGGCTAATTTTATACAGCTGGAAAGCCGCGTACTTTACAATCACTATATGAGCAGTACCGACTATATGATACCCGCGCTTATGGTTATGTCCACCTATATTGTGCTGTTGGTGGTTTGCGGTATGTCCATAGCAAAAGAAAAGGAGGCGGGAACAATGGAAAAACTTATAGCATCTCCCGCCACGCCAAAAGAAATACTTTTAGGCAAAACCTTGCCCTATTTGATGATAGGCGCGGGTATAATAACTTTTATTTTCTGCATAGGCGTATTCGGCTTTGGCACGCCGTTTAGGGGTTATGTATGGCAGCTTGTTATAACGGGCGCGCTTTTGGCCTGCGCCGCGCTTGCCACGGCAACTTTACTAAGCGTTATTGCAAAAACGCAGCAGCAGGCTATGATGGCAAGCGTGATAGTGTTAATGCCGTCGATATTGCTTAGCGGGGTCTTTTTTCCCGTCAGCAATATACCTTTGCAGTTTAGGTGGATTTGCTACTTTAACCCTATGATGTATTGTATAACAAACTTTAGGGATATTATGCTTAAAGGCGGGGCGGGGGCAATTTTTTGGCAAAATTCTCTCTTGGCCGCGCTGCTTTGCTTTATACTCGCCGCGTTTGCTTATAAAAATTTTAAATCCACGCTTAACTAAAGCGCGGATTTAAAAGTGTTTCCTGCAAGTAATTTACTTTAATCTCTTATTTTCTTTGGAAAACCTATAAATATTGCCAGCAGCGCGCCTATGCCCAACAGATAAGGATAAAACAGATAGGGCATTATGGAAACGGGCGTAATGGCGGCTAAACCCGCGCCTATAAGCAGTTGGGCGCCGTATGGTATGCAGCCCTGCACAAAGCAGGAAAAGATGTCCAAAAGGCTTGCCGAGCGGCTTGCGGGGATTTTATAGCGCGTGGCAATATCCTTTGCAATCGGGCCTGACATTATCAAAGCTATTGTATTATTTGCCGTGCATAAATTGGCAAAGCTTACAAGGCCCGCAAGGCTAAGCTCCGCGCCTTTTTTGGATTCTATTTTGGCCGTCAGCTTTTGCACTATCCACGCCATCGCGCCGTTTTGGCGCATAAGTTCCAATGTGCCGCCCGCAAGCAGGGTTACTATAATAAGCTCGCCCATGTCGGTAATGCCTTTGCCCATCGCGCCCGTCCAACCCCAAAGGTCAAAGCTGTTCGTAAACACGCCCGTAAAACCTGCCAGCAAAGTGCCGCTTACAAGCACGGTCATCACATTAACGCCGCCAATAGCAAGCGCAAGAACAATAATATATGGGATAACTTTAAGCCAGTTTATCTGCCCCGCGCCGTAAGCTGCGGCAGGCGTGGCTGCTGCGGCAAAATAATAAAGCACGGCGGAGATTATGGCAAAGGGAATAACTATTTTAAAATTGGTTTTAAATTTATCGTGCATCTTGCAGCCTTGTGTGCGCGTGGCCACGATAGTAGTATCGGAGATAAAGGAAAGATTATCGCCAAACATTGCGCCGCTTACAACAACGGCCGTCATCAGCGGTGTGCCAAGGCCCGTTTTTGCGGCAATACCCGCCGCGACGGGAACCAAGGCCACAATGGTGCCGACAGATGTGCCGATAGACAGGGATATAAAACACGCCGCGATAAATAATCCGGGGGCAAGCAAACTTTGCGGCAAAAGCGCGAGGGTAAGGTTAACCGTAGCGTCCACCGCGCCCATTGCCTTTGTGGTTTGAGCGAACGCGCCCGCCAGTATAAAAATTACAACCATCAGCAAGATATTACTGTTGCCCGCGCCCGCGCAAAAGCGGTCCACACGGTCCTGCACGGTGGGGGCTTTTGTCATAAATACGGCGGTAATGGCGGCTATAACAAAAGCTACCGTTATAGGCATTTTGTAAAAATCGCCCGCAATGGCGGATACGACTAAATACGACACTAAAAATACCGCAAGCGGCGTAATGGCCCACGGGTTTGCTTTTGGCAGAGTACTGCCGTATGATATTGTGTTGTTTTCCATATTTTATCCTTTTACTTTTTTGCTTTATTGATTTTTTATTTATTGCGGCGTAAAAAATACGCACAAAAAAACCCGCCTTTTTACGGGCGGGTTTGTTAACTTAAAAATTGTCGGTTTTTTGTACTTACTCCCTGTCCCATACAGCGGTGTAAGCAAGCACCGTTACCATGATGAACATCATCATAGAGTAGGTGAGCCACCATACTTTTTGGGAGGAGACACTCTCTAAAAATACAGCTTCCCACATAAACCTGAACAGGAGTTTTACCGTAACCAGCCAAATGGCCAGAGAGATAACCCTAAACAGGATGTCGAGCGAACCTGTGATTAGGCCTTTTTTGAAGGGGGCTTTTATAGAGTTCATTATTTTTTCCATATTAAGATTGTATCTATGTTTAATTTCTCTGTCAAGAGGGTAGTTTCCATTTTGCTCTGCGTTGCAATTTTGCTGAACGGCTCAATAAAAAAGGCTGCCGAGGCAGCCCTATGTAAGTAAATTAAATTTGGTGTCACCGGGTGGGATCGAACCACCGACCTAGCGCTTATGAAACGCTCGCTCTAACCGACTGAGCTACGGTGACATCAATATAATTATATCATAACTCAAAAACACTTGTCCAGAGGGCCGAATAAAAAATATACAGCCCTAAAAAAAGTTTACCCTTCTTTTATGATATTGGCCCAAATTTCGTTCTTTTGTATATGATTTGTGCCTTCGTATATTTGGGTAACTTTCGCGTCGCGCGCAAACTTTTCTAACGGGAAATCCCTTGTATACGCTATGCCGCCGCAAAGGTTTATGCAGCGGTCGGCAACTTTCATTGCGGTGTCGGAGCAGAACAATTTGCTTATCGCGCTATACTTGGTCCAACGCGGGCCTTTAAGCGCTTTAAGCTCGTCGTGTACCGTTGTATTATTTTGCACGGCCGCCGCGCTTGCCTTTTTAAAATCCTCGTCCATCTGCTGCGTTATTTTGTAGACCAAAGCCCTGCCCGCTTCCACCTGTGCGGTAAGTTCCGCCAGTTCGTGTCCGATGCCTTGGAACGCAATTACGGGCTGGTCAAACTGTTTGCGGATTTTAAGATATTTTACCGCCTCCGCCAGCGCGCCCTGCGCCACGCCTAAAGACTGCGCGGCAATACCGGGGCGGGAGTAATCAAAAGTTTCCTGCACTATCAACAGCCCTTTGCCCTCTCCGCCCAAAAGGTTGGCGGCGGGTACTTTGCAATTCCTAAAAATTAAGTCGTAAGTAGGATTGGTTTTAAGGCCCATTTTGCGCTCTTTCTTGCCAAAGAAAAAGCCTTCCGCTCCCTTTTCCACAACTAAAAGGGATATGCCTCTTGCGCCCCTGTCGGGATTGGTGGATACTGCAACCACATAAAAATCAGCCGCCTCGCCCGTGGATATATAATGTTTGGAACCGTTTAAAATATAATAATCGCCATCTTTTACGGCTGTTGTTTTTATTGCCGTAGCGTCGGAGCCTGCCTGCGCTTCCGATAGTGCGAAAGTCCACAATTTTTTGCCGCTTGCCAAATCAGGCACCCATTTTGCGCGCTGCTCGGGCGTGGCCCAAAAGAACATAGGCATACCGCCAAGCGCGCTTGTGCCTGCGGGCAATGCAAGGCCCATACATACCTTTGACATCTCTTCCAAAGCTAAAGCCAAAGCGTTTACGCCAAGGCCCGCCCCGCCGTATTCCTTAGGCAGCCACAGGCCGAATAACCCCGCCTGCGCCATAGCTTCGGTTGCTTGCGGGCAATATTCTTCCGCCTCGTCATATTTAGCGCGTAGCGGCTTAAATACTTCCTGCGCTATTTTTTGCGCTGTTTTTACAACTTCTTCTTCTGCCTGATTTATAAAATAATTCATAAATCGTCCTCCTTATTAAGGTAAATTTTTTGCTGTTTTTGCACCATAAGGTTTGCGTCAAATTCCTTAAGGTTTGCTGCGTTTGCGTCAAAAGTTAAACGGCCCTCAAGCACATTTATAATGCCCTTTGCCAAGCCCTCATAGTCGTGCTTTTGTATAAGGTAACCGTTTTTACCGTCTTTCAAAAGTTCTCTTACCCCGTCGGCGTCGTAGCACACGCATGGCAGTTGCATATTAAGCGCTTCCGCCAAAGCCATAGGCAAGCCCTCCCAAAGCGAACTTAAGGCAAATACGTCGGAGATATATAAAAGTTCGGGGGTATCTTGGCGGCGGCCCAAGAGTTTAAAATTATCTTCTAACTTAAATTCTTTTATAAGTTTTTGCGTTTGCTTTTTAAGTTCGCCATCGCCTAAATATAAAAATACCGCGTTAGGTATTTTTTGGCACACTATTTTTGCCGCGCGCACCATATCAAGCGGGTTCTTTTGCGGTTTTAAATTTGCTGGCGATAATATAATTTTGCTGTCCTCTTTAACGTCAAGGCACGCCAGTTTTTGCTGGCGGATAATATGCGCAAAATCCTGCCGCGTTTCCATCTTTACGCCAGCGCGGACAAGGCGGCATTTTTCGGGCGGGGTTATGTTAAGTTTAAGCGCCGTATCCATATTGGCTTGGGACACAAAAATAAGAGTGTCCGTTATTTTAGCGCAAAGTTTTTCCGCAAGAATATAAGCGCGGCGGATAAGCGGTTTTTGCTTTTCGTTAAAACCAAAACCGTGGACGGTGTGGATTATTCTTGCATCAGTAAAAAGTTTTGCCGCAACGCGCCCCAAAATACCAGCTTTGGAAGAATTTGTATGCACTACCTGCGGTTTTATTTTGCGCAAAGCCGCGGCTATATGTATAAAAGCCGTAATGTCTTTAAAGGGGTTTACCGCGCGCTGGAAGTGGGGGATAAAAATAACATTTTTTAAGGAAGCCTTTGCCTGAGCGTCAAGAAAGCCGCCCATACCCGTAAGCAGGTAAGGCTCAAAGCGGTTATCAAGATGTCTGGCGGTATAAAGCACGCTTTTTTGCGCCCCGCCCAGCTGCAACCGCGTTATTATAAACGCTATTTTTACTTTTGACATTACTTAATTACTCTGTAAGAGAACAAGTAGTAAGACAAAATTTCTTCTTTCGTTTTGCCTTCTCTATCAAGCCCTACCGCGCCGTCTATGCACAGGCCTTTGCCTTGCCCCGTTTCGCTGCCAAGCAGCAAAAATTCTTTGGCTTTGCCTTGTTTGCCGAAGGGGATTATAAAAAAGAAGTTAGAGCGTAATGTGCCTGCGGATAGAACAAAGTTGGCTTCTTCAAACGGCAGTTCTATTGTTTTTTTTGTGCCGCTGAATGTTACGGAAAGTACTCTGCCCTCTTTGCTTAAAGCGGCGGGCTGTATGTATTTAATGGTGCCTATATTATATTTTTTAAGCCTTGCCTGCACTTCTTTTGCGGGTATTGTATACACCCACTTTACGGCGGACCACAAGGTAGGGTCCTGCGGGGCGGAAATTAAATTTGCGGGCGGGTTGGAAAGCATAAATTTAAAAATATTTTCGGGCGAAAGCGGGTAGGAAATCATAGCAGACGATGTTAAACCCTCTTCCTTTGCCGCGGCGGAGCAGGAGCGGTAAAAATCAACACCTTCGGCGGGGGAAAGCGTTTCTCCCGCGGTTGCTTTAGCCGCGTTAGCGGTGTAATCCGCCTGCATATTTATGCCGCCGTAGGGGGTTTGTCTGTCATTGTCCGATACGTCAAAAATATTTTTATTTTCGGCAATTTTTGCGGCAAGTTTTGTGCGGATAACTACCGCAAGCGCCTGCAATGCCTGTGGGGATTTTTCCCCGCGCGCGGCGGACATTAACATAGCGGGCAGAGCGTCTTCCACCGTGGTGTAATTTACAAGCGTAAGGCCCTCTTTATGCGGGATAACAAGTATATTGCCGCGCAGTTCTTTATCGCCCGTATTAGCGGCAAAAACATCTTTACCCTGCGCGTTTTTTATAAGTATACTGCTGCCTTTAATGTCGGGTTCTATAACGAAAGGGCGTTTTGTTGCAAATTCCGTATTGCCGCCTCTGCTTTGTATTATGGCGGCGGAATGTTCCGCGTCAAAAATAATATCGCGAGAGGTAAAGGCAGGTGCGGATATTACTTTGCCCAAGGAGTCATCTTTAATGCTAAAACCGTTTGCGGTTATAAAGGAAAAGCTTTGTAAATTTGTAGGTTCCCCGTCGGCGCCCGTAAACAGCGCAACTCTTAATTGCGGTGAGTCGGAGGGGGAGGGAGTTGTAGAGTAAATCTCTTTCAATTTTGTGTAGTAAAGGTAATCTTTAGGGTCGCCCTTAAGATATTCCGAAAGGGATTTTATTTGCTTTCCCAATTCTTTATCCTGCGTGTCCAGCACATACAAGCTGGCAAAGGTTTGCCACGCGGGTACAAATTGTTTAAGTTCTTTAAGATTGTACGCCAGATATTTTTGCGCGGCGTAATTTTGCGGGTCGTGCGTCAAAGCCTGCTCAAATAAAGTTTGCGCGGTTTTATAGGCCTCTTTAATGTAATTCATACGGCCCATCATAAAAATTGCGTGGGAGATTACATAAGGGTCCGTGCCGTAAAGGTTTTCAAAAGCGGAATAACTTTGCGTGTAATTTTTATTGTAAAAATCTGCCATTGCAACGGCAAGTTTGGCGGAAGTTAAATATTCAAAATCCGCGGTTAAAAACAAAAGTTTATTGTATTCTTTGCGGGCTTGTTTTGGGTTGTTTTGCGCGGCGTAAGCCCACACATTAACAAGTTGGTAAAACGGGTTTTGCTCGTCTTGCTCTGCGGCTATTGCTGCATATTGCGCCGCTTTTTTAAACTCCGCCTGCTGCATATATAAAAGCGCGGCTTGTACGGCTGCGGAGGCTTTTACTTCTTTGGGTAAAGTTTCATCTTTCGCCGCCTGTGAATATTGTTTTAGGGCTTCGGCTGTCGCGCCCGTTTCAAAATCAGGGCGGGCGGGGTTAAGATTTTCGGGATAGGAGTATTTTATAACGGATTTATTTATGCTGTCTTCGTTAAGTTTAATATCTGGCAGGCGCGCAACGGTTAGGGCTGTGGTTTGTACGGCTTCCGCCACTTCTTTTTGTTCGGGTACGGGCATTTGGGCTTCGCCCTTTAAGGTTAAATCCGCGCTGGCGGCAATATCCGCCAAGGATTGGGCCTTGCCGTAAAGGGAGGCGCAAAGACAGAGGGAAAAAACAATAATAAATTTAAAAATCTTCATACTAATAATTATAGCAAGTAATACCGTAAAAAAGGACCGCGCTTTATTGGCGCGGCCCTTATATGTTTTTTAAGTTTTTAGTGCTTTAACTTGCCGAAAACAACTTTAATAACTTCATCCATGTGCGTAACGGGGATAAGCTTTAACTCTTTGCGGATTTGCTCGGGTATTTCGCTTACGTCCTTTTCGTTAGTTTTAGGGTAAAGTATTGTTTTAATGTTTTCCCTGTATGCGGCAAGGAACTTTTCCTTAATACCGCCGACGGGTAGTATGCGGCCCGTTATTGTAATTTCGCCCGTCATTGCAATACCTTTTTTAACGGGGGTATTGGTTACAAGGCTGCTAAGCGCGGTACATATCGCTGCTCCTGCGGAAGGTCCGTCTTTAGGTACTGCGCCTTCGGGGAAGTGGACATGGAAGTCCGTCTTATCATAGTTAACTTTTTTGCCGTAGCCTTTGGAGCGCGCGTAAGTTAATGCGGCGCGGACACTTTCCTTCATCACGTCGCCAAGTTTACCCGTTAAGATAAGCTGGCCTTTACCGGGCAGCATTGCGGCTTCTATGGCCAAGGTTTCT
>MTLE01002919.1_pt1 | contig 14458 bp, 10 predicted proteins | sample 1982461 | NCBI WGS metagenome assembly MTLE01 (sample SAMN05712605, study PRJNA340218) | biofilm metagenome | isolation source: sample SPL anode biofilm adapted to -200 mV | place: USA | collected 2012-02-03
GCGGGGGAGCATTCCACCTGTTTTTTGGTCAGAGGCCACTCGTAAGTTAAGGTGCGTTGGTTGGGAGTGAAAGTGCCTAGGCGATCCGGCATCCATAGAGCCAGTGTATCGGCGATGGAATGCTGGAGGGGGTTGCCACAGAGCATCTGGGTAATGAACGACAGGGTGAAAGCCGCGTTTTTCAAGCCGAGAGAGCGGTCCGCATCCGGTGGCGCATCGGCGTCGTTCCAGTAATACAAGGCCAAGTCGGCCACCTGTTCAATGACATCGTGGTGGGCGATCCAAAAGCCGCCGTCCGCCAGATAATAGGGCGCATTGGGCGTGTTTTTGTGGCGCATGCGCTGGTGCCAGGCATCCATGTTCGCTCCTTCCCAAACCGCGCCAGGTGGGATTTGATCCAGGGGCGTTTCCAAAGGGGTGTGAAAGGGGGAGAATTTTAACAAATCCAGGAGCCCTGTAGGTTGGCGCAAAAAATGGGTGTCGCTATCGAGAAAGACAAAATAGTCGTAGTTAAGTAGCGAGACAAATTGTTTTAAAAATAGCAATTTGTACATGCCATGGAACACCGGAAAGGGGGCGGTTTCATGGTTGAAGACCTGGGGGCCTGGGATCGGTTCGTCACAGTAAACATGAAAATCTGCGGTTTCCCCGGCTTGACGCGCGGAGGCGATGCCTTGGCGCATGAGTTCGCGATGCGTGGGGCCGGTGGCGATCGACCAATAACAATAAGTGGCGGGCGGGCGCATGGCGGGTTAAAAGGCTAAGGCTTCCCGCCATAAGGCGCGATGGGCGGCGCGGTTGCAAAGTGTGGTTTCCGCGTGATGGCGGGCCTTCCGGGCCACGCGCGCCCGCAGTGAAGGGTTTTGTGTGAGTTGGCGGATATAATCGGCATATTGCTGCGCGTGGCGGCAGATAAAACCGGTGTCCTCGTGCACGATGAGTTGCTCGAAAAAATGGCCCGATGGCAGAAGTGGAGGCACGCCCGTGAGCATGGCTTCCACTGCAACCCGGCCCCAGGATTCCCGGAATAAGGGACCCAGAGAGTAGACGAATAAATCGAGCTGGGCGAGGAACGCGGCGGCTTCCATTTGCCCTGGCGGGAAAAAATGCCACCGCTCATCGAAAGGATGCCAGCGATATTTATGCGCCAAATCCTCATCCCAAGCCATGACCCAGAACTGCGTTTCGGGCGGGCTGATGTTTTCGTAAAAGGCGGGGAAATCTTCGGGATACTTGCGCCGGTCGTGCCGCGATAGGCGGCCGATGTGCAGGGGGCCCGCCCGGGGCTCGCGGAAGGGGAAAAACTCCGGACAGACATAGTTGCCCACCATGGCCCACGGCAGGCCGGGATACAATGGCCCCATGGCTTGACGGTGAAATTCGGAGACAAAGAATACTTTGTCGATCAGGCCGCGCGCCACGCCTTCGCGTTCGCCCGCGAATTCCGTCATCATGTCATTGGCCCAGATGACTCGCAGGCCACGGCGCTTCATTATTTCGGCCCGCCCCGAACTGAAATAGTCGCTCTGGCAGCAAACAAATAGCCACGTGCCCGGAACGGGATCGAAGGCATCCAACATGACATGTTGGACTCCTAGGGTTTCGAGCGGGCGCATAATTTCCGGATTCGGAATTTCATCCGGCCCATGGACGAAAGTGATCGCAAAATCTTCGGGCAACAAATAAGCCAGGTCCCGCAGGCGGGTGGAAGCGCCCCCGACTTTGCCAGGCAAGCCAAGGATATACAGCGGTTCTTTCATGGGGTTTCCAAGGCCGCCGGTTGCTGGAACGTATTATGCCTTGGCGGTGGCGCGCGCCCCAAATATCGCGGTCCCGATCCGCACCAGCGTGGCGCCTTCTTCCACGGCCACTTCGTAATCGCCACTCATGCCCATGCTCAGATGGGGCAGGGGAGCGCCGAGGATTTGTTCGCATTCGGTCTTTAACTCGCGCAGGCGGCGGAATACGGGGCGCACTTTTTCAGGCTCGGGAGTCCAGGGAGCAACGGTCATCAGGCCATGAATCTCGATCTTTTTCAGATCGTTGATACTTTTGAGATCGCGCAACAAGTCCTCCGGTTTGTACCCAAATTTAGAGGATTCACCGGCGACATTTACTTCCAGAAGCAAGGGCACGGTTTTGGCCGCTTTGAGCGCCCATTTGTCAATCTCTCGCGCTAGATCGAGGCTATCCACGCTTTCGATCATTTCGAAAAAATGCACTGCGTCGCGGCACTTGTTGGATTGCAGATGGCCGATCAAGTGCCAGCGCAAGTGGCCCGGGCATTGGCCGATTTTTGCTTTGGCCTCTTGCACGCGGTTTTCCGCGAAGATGGTTTGGCCGGCTTGGGCGGCGGCGGCCACTGCGGCGGGTAGTTGGTTTTTGCTGACGGCTTCCAGGGTGACTTCGCTGGGATGGCGGCCTGCGCGCTGGCAGGCACGTTCGATGCCTTGCCGAATTTTCTCCAAGTTGGCCGCAATATCGGTAGTGATCATAAAAAATCCCCGGCGGAACATATAATCCGCCGGGGGATGACCATACCAAAAGTGCGCCAAGGCGGCAATGGCCGTCCTGCGAAGGCTAAAAAATATTCCAGCCGTCGCGATATTGTCGGCGCAGGTATTGGTTGGCGTCGGGCAGGTTGGTGAATTCAAATTTCGCGCCGTCCCAGCGCAGTTTGCGCGTGGTCAATTCGTCGCGCAAGGTGGAGCGCAGGGCAATGTTGCCCAGCAGGACGACTTCCGTGAGCGGCCCCGCCCAGCTGAAGTTAGAACCGGCGGGTTTCCCGCCTTTGCAGGCTTCGATCCATTCCTTGTAATGACCGACCGAGCGCGGAAGGGTTTTGGCTGGGCGGGTGTAGGCTTTGTCCTTGGCTTCGGGGATTAACCTCATGTTCAGAATTTTGCCTTTGTCACCGATAATCAGGCGTCCATTGTCCGCCATCGATTGCCCATCCTCCAATTCCTCGGGACGGGGCGGACGGATATTGCCGTCATACCAGACGAGTTTGCACGCCGGCATATCGCCCCGGGCGGGAAATTCATACGTCACCATGGAGCCCATCGGATAGGTTTCGGTGTTAACCCGCGTGGAACTGGCTTGAATGGTGGTGGGGTAACCCAGTTTCAAGGCTCGGAAAACCGAATCCATGGCGTGGCAGCCGATGTCGCCCAAAGCACCGGTGCCGAAATCCCACCAACCGCGCCATTTGAAGGGAGTGTAAGCGGGGTGGTACGGGCGGGTAGGGGAAGGCCCGATCCAGAGGTCCCAATCTAATTCATCATGCGGCTTGGGGGTATCGCCGGGGCGTTCGACGCCTTGGGGCCAATATTCTTTGAACAGGCCGTTGGAGGGGCGATCGGTCCAGATGTGCACTTCCCGCACGGGGCCGATGGCACCGTCCCAAATCATTTCGCAAAATTGCCGGGTTTCTTCGGAGGCTTGGCCCTGGTTGCCCATTTGGGTGGCGACTTTCGCTTCCTTGGCGGCGGCGGCGAGGGTTTTGGCCTCCCACACCGAATGGGTGAGGGGCTTTTCGCAATACACATGTTTGCCGAGTTTGAGGGCGGCCATGCTGGCGAAGAAGTGGGAATGATCGGGGGTGGCGATAACTACGCCATCAATGTCCTTTTGCTCGTCGAGCATCTTCCGGTAATCTTTATGCCGCTTGGCATTCGGAAATTTATTGAACATGCCCGCCGCCAAGCGCCAATCGACATCGCACAGGGCAACGATGTTTTCGCTGGCAAGATTGTTGATATCCGAGGCCCCTTGGCCGCCGATGCCAATACCGGCTAAATTCAATTTTTCATTGGGAGAAGTCGCGCCATTTAAGCCTAGGACATGGCCGGGGAGGACGGTAAAAGCGGTGGCTGCCAGGGTTGTGCCCCGCAGAAAGCTCCGGCGCGATAAGCGGCTATCCCGCAAAGGATTGGATTTGGTCATAGTTGGATTGTGCACGCGTTAAGGATGTTTGGGTTAGTCTGTAGCTTAGAGCTTAGACGCAACCGCGAGTCCGGCTATTCGGAGTGATTTCCGGGGGAGAGGAATTAACAGGAACTAAAGCAACAAAAAAGCCGCTGGCGTTAACCAGCGGCTTTGGAAAAGTTGCGCCAAGGCGCTTGCGGGGGCTTAGTCGCCGCCCTTCTTGCCACCGTCGTCGCTGCCCAAACTGTCCATCATGGTAATCAGGGGCAGGAATAGCGCGATAACGATGGAGCCGACCACCACGGCCAGGAAGATGATCATGACCGGTTCGAGCAAGGAAGTCATAGCCGTCACGGCGTTGTCGACTTCTTCGTCGTAATTATCGGCAATCTTCATCAACATTTCCGGCAAGGCGCCAGTTTGTTCACCGACGTCCACCATGCTGATCACCATCGGCGGGAAAACTTTGGAGGATTCCAAAGGCGCGGTGATGGTTTCCCCTTCCTTCACGCTTTCGTGAATCGAGGTGACCGCATCGGCAATGATCACGTTGCCAGAGGTTTCGCGCACGATGGTTAACGCCTGCAAAATCGGCACGCCGCTGGAGACCAGAGTGCCCAAGGTGCGGGTAAACCGCGCGATAGCGACCTTGCTCAACACCGGGCCGATGCCCGGCAGGATGAGCATAATCCGGTCGATGAGTTTCCGCCCGAATTTGGTGCGCGCGAAGAGCTTGAACAAAAGGTAGAGGCCGAATAAACAGCCCAAAGTAGCGATAATGTTGCTCTTGATGGTGCGGCTGATGCCCAACACTAGGTTGGTGAAGGCAGGCAGCGAGGCGCCCTGCAACATGTCTTTGAAGATTTCCTCAAACTTGGGCACCACGAACACCATCAACACGCCCAAGATGACCACGGCCACCGTCATAACGGCCGCGGGATAGAACATGGCCGCAATGACCTTGCCTTTGATTTTCTGGGCTTTTTCCATGAACTCGGACAAGCGGTTCAAGACCACTTCGAGCACACCGCCCATTTCGCCCGCTTTCACCATGGAGATGTACAGGCGGTTGAAGATTTTGGGATGTTGCGCCAGAGATTCGGAGAAAGTGGAGCCGCCTTCCACCGAGAGGGCCATTTTGCCGATGGCGTTTTTCAAAGTCGCGTTGCGCTCTTGGCGCTCTAACACGCGCAGCCCGCGCAACAGCGGCAAACCGGCGTCCACCAGGGTCGCCAGCTGGCGGGTAAAGGTGCACATGACCTTGGTTTTAACGCGGCCGCCGAAGCCGGGGATCCGGATGTTGATCCCTTTTTTAGCGCCCTTGGCGCCGGGCGCGGCGGCTTTGCCTTTTTTAGCCACCGCTTTTTCGGCTTTGTCGGCCTCCATCACTTTGGTCGGAAAATACCCCATCTCTTTCAGCCGCGTAATCGCCTCGTTTTGGCTGGCGACATCCAGAGTGCCCTTGGTTTCCTTGCCGCGGGAGTCCATCGCGACGTAACTGAATTTTGGCATATCGAACCTTTCCGCTCGGGTTATCTGAATCAGGGATTAAGTATACTTTAAGACCTCCTCGATGGTCGTGTCGCCATCGAAGATGCTGCGCAAGCCGTCTTCGCGCAAGGTGACCATGCCCAGTTCGATGGCTTTTTGCCGCAGAACCAGCGTGGGGGCGCGATCGTTGATCATGACGCGCAGGATGTCGGTAATGCCCATCAATTCGTAGATGCCTTTCCGCCCCTTGTAGCCCGTGTCATTGCAGAAAGAGCAGCCGCGACCGTAATAAAACATCTTGTCGCCCACATCGTGAGGCGAAAGGTTGAGCAGGGAAAGCTGGTGTTCGGTGGGCTCGAACGGGGTGCGGCATTTCTTGCAGACGGTGCGCACCAACCGTTGCGCGAGAACGCACATCAAAGTGGAGGAGACCAAGAACGGCTCCACCCCCATGTCCACCAAGCGCGTGACCGCGCCCGCCGAGTCGTTCGTATGCAGCGTGCTCAGCACCAAGTGGCCGGTGAGCGACGCTTGAATGGCGATTTGCGAGGTTTCCAAATCGCGCATTTCACCCACCATGATCACGTCGGGATCTTGGCGGAGGAAGGAGCGCAACGCTTTGCTGAAAGTCATGCCGACGGCTTCGTGCACCGCCACCTGCATGATGCCTTCGATGTCATATTCCACCGGGTCTTCGGCGGTCAGCAACTTGGAATCGATGGTGTTGATGCGCCGCAGGCAGGCGTAAAGCGTGGTGGTTTTGCCGCAGCCTGTGGGGCCGGTGACAACCATGATGCCGTTGGGCTGCTGGATGGCTTCGCCCACGTAGTCAAACACCGCTTTGGGGAAGCCCAGATGTTCCATCTCCAGGTTCACCGAGGATTGATCGAGCACGCGCAACACGACCGATTCGCCGAATTGCGTGGGCAGCGTGGAGACGCGCAAATCGATGCGCTTGCCGGCGATGGTGGTGGCGATGCGCCCGTCCTGAGGCATCCGGCGTTCGGCAATGTCCAGGTTCGCCATGACTTTGAGACGTGAAGTCACCGGCAAAGCCAGGTGCTTGGGCGGGGGCGCCATTTCGTAGAGCGCGCCGTCCACGCGGTAACGAATCTTGAATTCGTCTTCGAAGGGTTCAAAGTGAATATCACTCGCCCGGTCCTGGATAGCTTGCTGGAGAACGAGGCTGACGAATTTGACGATGGGCGTTTCGTTGACGACTTCCTCCAGCTTGCCCGCGCCACCTTTGCCCACCTCCTCGATTTCCTTGAGGATTTCCGTGTCCGCGCCCAATTCTTTGAGCACGTCGCTGACGCTTTCGCCACCAGCGGATTCGGAGTAGTATTTGCCAATGGCTTGGTCAATCTGCGAGGGATCGGCCACGACGACTTGGATTTCCTTGCCCACCACATAGCCAAGTTCGTCGATCACCGCTGGGTTGGTGGGATCCACCAAGGCTATCTGGAGGGTGTTGCCATACACGGCCACCGGGAAGCATTGATAAGCTTTGGCGGTGGTCGCCGGGACTAATTGGATCAGCTCGGGGGTGAATTCACGGTTGCGCAAATCGACCACTTCGGTGCCCAAATGCTCGGCGAGCACGGACAATTGGGTGTCGATGTCCATGATGCCCGCGTCCTGCAGCAGCGGCCCGATCGGCTTGCCGGACCGCACATGCTCCTGGACGATCTCGTCCAATTGCATGTCGTCGGCCAGGCCGCGTTCCTTGATGATCGTGAGCAGTGGGAATGAGCTGATGTCCGGCATAAGCAATTACGGCTGGGCGGCGGCGGCCGCTTTGGCGTCTTCCAATTCTTGTAGTTTGAGCAAAATGGTGCTCGGATCTTGCGCTTTGGTGATGACTTCTTCCTGGGCGATAAGGCCCGCTTGGTATTTTTCCAGCAGGAAGCTGTCCAGGGTGACCATGCCGTATTTGGCTCCGGTTTGGATGTCGGAGTTGATACGGAAAGTCTTGTTGTCACGGATCAGCGCGCCGATGGAGGGCGTGTTGATCATGATTTCGAACACCGCCACGCGGCCTGGCTTGTCGCAGCGCGGAATGAGCAGCTGGGAGATCACCGCTTGCAGCACCGTGGAGAGCTGGATGCGGATTTGCTCCTGCTGGGTCACCGGGAAGGCGTTCACAATACGGTCAATGGTTTTCGCCGCCCCCGTGGTGTGCAGCGTGCCGAACACCAAGTGACCGGTTTCGGCGGCCGCGATGGCCGCTTCCATCGTTTCCAAATCGCGCAATTCGCCGACCAGAATCACGTCCGGATCTTGACGCAGCGCGCGGCGCAAGGCTTCCGCGAAGGAGGGCACGTCCACGTTCACTTCGCGCTGGGTGACCAGCGATTTTTTGTGAGTGTGGTAATATTCGATCGGGTCCTCAATGGTGATGATGTGGGCGTCTTCGCGCTCGAGATTGATGATGTCAATCATCGAGGCCAGCGTGGTGCTTTTGCCCGAACCGGTGGGGCCGGTAACCAAGACCAGGCCGCGGGGTTTGTAGAGCAGTTCGCGCACCGAGGGCGGCAGGCCAATTTGCTCCATAGTGAGCAGCTTGCTAGGAATTTGGCGGGCCACAATGCCGAAATTGCCTTTTTCCTTGAACACGCTCACGCGGAAACGCGCCTTATCGCCGAAGGCGAAACCCAAGTCGGCGCCCCCACGCTCACGCACTTGCTGGATGTGATCTTCCGAACTGATGCTGCGCATGAGTTCTTCGGTGTCTTCCGCCCGCAGCGGCGGGCCTTCCACCCGGTGGAGCACCCCGTGCACCCGAATAACGGGCGGGGCGTTGACGCGGATATGCAAGTCAGACGCCCCTTCGGAGACGACCAACTGCAGCAAATCAGACATTGAGTACGACATAACTTAAAGTGTTAAGCGGCGGGCAGCGAGCCCAGGGCGCGCGGTTGTATGGCCAGCCAGTTCATTAATCAAAATCCCCCACCGTGGCGCGAATGACTTCCTCAAACGTGGTCAGACCGGCCAACACTTTGCGTGTGCCGTCTTCGCGCAGGGTGCGCATGCCCATTTCGCGGGCGCGGGCGCGCAACACTGCCGAGGTGACCTTATCGTAGATAAGTTTCCGGGCTTGATCGTCGATGACGAAAATCTCAAAAATGCCGAAACGGCCGCGGCAACCGGTGTTTTTGCAGTCGTTGCAGCCTTTGCCCTTGAGGAAATTGGCGCCTTTGATGGCGGCGGCGTCCATATGCAAGGACTTCATTTCGTGCTCGGTCGGCGTGTACGGTGAGCCGCAGCGTTTGCACACTTTGCGCACCAAACGTTGGGCCATGAGCGCGCGGGTGGACGAGGCGACCAAGAAGGGTTTCACCCCGATGTCGATCAAACGGGTAACGGCGCTCGGGGCGTCGTTTGTGTGCAGGGTCGAGAACACCAAGTGACCGGTTAGGGACGCGTTGATGGCGATGGAGGCGGTTTCCAAGTCGCGAATTTCACCGACCATGATCACGTTGGGCGCTTGGCGCAAGATGGCGCGCAAGGCCGCCGCAAACGTCAACCCCACGACTTCGCTGACGTGCACCTGGTTGATGCCCGACATGACGTATTCGACAGGGTCTTCCACCGTGATGATCTTGCGGTCCGGCCGGTTGATGTAGTTCAACACCGCGTACAGCGTGGTGGTTTTGCCCGAACCGGTAGGCCCGGTTACCAGCAAGATGCCGTCAGGCAAGCCGATCAGACGTTCGAAGGTTTGCTGGTCGTCGGTGAAAAAGCCTAATTCGGGCAGACCCAGCTTCAAACCTTCCTTGTCCAAAATACGCATGACGATGCTTTCGCCATGGTTCGTCGGCAAGCAGGATACGCGCAAGTCGATCGATTTGCCGCCGACCGCCATGTTAATACGGCCGTCTTGCGGAATGCGCCTCTCGGCGATTGACATGTTGGACTGAATCTTTAAGCGGCTGATAATCGAAGCTTGGAGCTTTTTGGGCGGGCTCTTGATTTCGTGGAGCATGCCGTCGATGCGGTAGCGGACACGAAAACGCTTTTCCAGCGGTTCCAGGTGAATATCCGAGGCGCGGGATTTGAAAGCTTCGACGATGATCGTATTGACCAGTTTGATGATCGGAGCGTCGGCGTCCACCGTGGAGCCGTCATCGCCTTCCATCGTGCCGATGGTAATGCCGCCCAGGTCGACTTCACCTTCGGTGATGTCTTGGATCATCTTGCCGACGGAGTCTTCCTTGGCGCCGCCGTAATAGCGTTCGATCGCCTCGTCAATATCTTCCTCAGTGGCAACCTGAACGGAAATTTCGGCGTTGAGGAGGTGGTTGAGGCTGTCAATGGTGTCGAGGTCGGCGGGATCGGAGAGGGCGACGGTCAGGCCGCCTTCGTTGCGGAAGATGGGGATGACCTTGTAGCGCTTGGCGATATGGCGGGGAACCGCGGAAATCACATCGTCGGTCAGCCGCATTTCCGCCAGATTAACCATTTCGGAACCGAAATGGGCGGCTTTGGCGCGGGTTACGTCCGCCGGTTTGATAACCTTGTGAGCGAGCAAGGTATCCACGACGCCTTGGCCTGTGGAGTCGGCTTCCGCTCGCGCGGAGTTTAACTCTTCGGCGGGCACAATGCCCATGTCGACCAAAAAGTCTATTAGGTAATCGTCTTTTGTTGCCACAGCTAATTTATTCCTCGCGTGATCTCACGCTGCGGGAGTCGGGGGCGGATATTAAACAGCCCAGCCGCATTGTCAACGTTCTCAAACCTACGATCCCAATCGGCAGGCCTGATCCGTCTTTTTTTGCAGCATTTTTATGGCCAACCATAGACCTGGGCTTGGAAAAATCTCAACCATAACTCCTACGCTATATCCCTAATTGTCTGTGCTTCGATAGGTTGGATGCCTTTCCCAGCAAAGTCTCACGCGTAATTTTCCATTTATCGCACAGATAAACGCCCATGCCAGCCGTTTTTTGCGGTAATTAGAGCTCAAATCGGATTTATGGCCATTTTCTGTATCGTTAATCTTAAAATTTCCTTCGGCCACAATAAAAGTTCATTATGCGGATTGAATAGCGCAGCCGCCATCCGCGTTTATTATTCAACCCTGCTTTTAGTGTGGAGTCATAGTGCATTCTATGGCACGCTTTGCGTGAAATCTCCGCATCAACCGGGTTAAAACCAAACTATGAGTGCCCATTTACCCCAGCCTAGTTCCGCATCCGTTTCCAATTCGGATCGTCGTTCTTTTCTTAAAACTATCTGCACCAGTAGTTTAGTGGTTGCTGGTCTACCCGTTTCCGGGGCCTCTGCTGCCGAAGCCGAGGGAGAAAAGCCGGTTTCTGTTCCGAGTCCAATTCCTCAGGTCACTATCGCTGGCGTGAAAATCCCGCGCATGATCATCGGCAGCAATCCCATCGGGGGGTGGAGCCATTCCGTGCATAATCTTTCCTTGGCAATGCCAGATTATTTCACTTTGGAACGGACTGTTTCTTTCTTAAAACGTTGTGAACAAGCGGGTTTGGATGTTTGGTTGAGTTATTGGGGAGAGAAACCTTTGAAGGCGCTGAAAACTCTCTGGGACCAAGGTTCCAAAATTCGCCCCTATTTCATGGGCAATCTAAACGCCAAGGGGCAACTCAGTGGGGCCGAATCCGGCCAAGTTGGTGACATTAAGGAGTATAAACCCATTTGGTACGTGCATCATGGCAACGTGACAGATTTTCTCTTTAGCGCGGGAAAACCGGAAAAAGTCCACGATTTCGTGAAAAAGGTGCATGATGAGTTAGGAGTCCCGGCGGGAATCTCCGCGCACAACCCAGATAACATCAAGTATATCGAGGATAAAGGTTGGGAGGTGGATTTTTATCAAACTTGCCTGTACTACATCACCCGTCCCAAAGAGGAGATTCGGGCCAAGTTGGGGACTGCCATGCTCGGTGAGCCGTTCTTGGAAAACGACCGGGATACGATGTTGGGAGTGGTTGCCCAGGTCAAAAAACCCTGTTTAGTCTTCAAAATTCTCGGGGCTGGCTGGCATTGTTCCACTGATCAGGGAGTGGAAGACGCTTTTGAATATGCGCTCACGCGGATTAAGAAGAACGATGCCATCATCGTGGGCTTTTGGCCGAAATTTAAGGATGAGCTGGCGCAAAATGTGCAGTTTCTCTGCAAATATGGATCGGTGGGGGCGGCATGATCGGTTTTATTGCGCGCCTCAGGCGCCTGGATACGGGAAGTTTTGTATTTCTGGCACTTTTTGGGATGGCGTTGCGCGTTTTTGCCGTTGAACCGGCTCCTAGTGAGGGCACAAACGCATGGTCGCCATTATATCCCCGCGCCGATGCCATCGTCACCAATGAGTGGGTACAACTCATGGCCGTATGTCCCGTCGGCACAAAATCCGTCGACCTGCTCTGGGATGGAAAGCCGGTAGTGGCCCAAATTCAGGAGTTCAGTCCCGCTTGGCCGAAGAAATTCAAAACCGTGTCCAGCAAGCCGCCCGTTCGCACCGAGAATCCGGTGTTAGATGACAAATCAAAAATCGCGGTCGTTCAGGCTGTGGTTCCATTGGAGGTTGGAGCTCATGTCTGGACGATTAACGGGCTAACGAACCATGTTTCTCGGTTCGAGGCCCTGCCTACGAGTGCGGCTTCCAATGCGCTCAGTTTTTCCCATCCTGGTTCCGATAAAAATGGCAAACCCCTGGAATGCGCAGCCTGCCATGAAGCCGCGTCCGCCGGTTCCCAGGCGAAGTTGGGCCGGGTGAAAATGCCGGATCGCTGCCAGACATGCCATGATCCGGTGGACTTGCGCTTGGCCCATTCACATGTGATGGAGCCCTTGGCCAAGTGTTCGCTGTGCCACGATCCGCACGGCGCGCCCCAGCCCAAATTGCTCTTGGCTGAGCCCGCCAAGCTCTGCGTGCAATGCCACGAAGCCGGGCATTTTAAATAAGGGCCAATGGCTTGGGATCTGCGATGCGGCAGGCCTAGATTCAGCTGGTTTCTAAGCGTCTGCTTTGGCCGGTTGAGATAGCTTGCGGAAGGGATGCGTCCAGGGATCGATGCGGCAAATAGCCTGGCATTGGCAATAGTCACAAGCGCGTTCGTTTTTGTGCTGATAAGGGTCCACTTGAATTTCCCCGCGATAAATCGCTTCACCCATTTGCACGATGAGCGCTTGGTTGCCCGTCAACAGGGCTTCGAATGCTTGCGGTGATAAAGGATCGCTGTCGTTTTTATAGAGTTCGCCTTTGTTCGTTATGCGATAGGCGAATTGGGTGCCTTTGCTGGCGCCCTCGCGGTTATCGAGCCAGCGCAAAGCCGTGGTATTGAAACGGCCGCGATGGCGGTAGGCTTCCCACCGGGATTTATCGGCTTCAACGCGGGCGTCGCTCCGGTTTTGGGCGGGTTTGAAGTGGCCCTGCAAATCTAAATAAAAGGCGCCCATTGGGATTAATTGGCGTCCGTTAAAACGGTTCGGATTCGGCGGCAGCTGGCGCAAGTAATTCAGATACGCGAACAGTTGCAGTTGCAGCCCATTGGCCAAGCGAATCGAATCGAGCATTTGCCCGCCGGTTTTATAATCCAGCACAATGCAAGCGGCTTCGGCGGCGCTGAGGGAGAAGAGATCCACCCGGTCGATCCGGCCTTTCAAGGCCAGGCGGTGGCCATTCGTTAAGGGCAGATCCCATGCTGGCAGCAAATGGGCCGGGCTGGTTGCCTCCGGAGCAAACAGTTCGGATTGGACCATTTTTTCGGCTTTGGCGGGTTGGGGCCGTTCCGGCGCGCCAAATCCAAAGGCTAGTTCTGCGACCGTGGGATCAAATCGATACTGGCTCATCCATTCGGTGGTAATGCCAATGAATTCTTCCAGAATTTCGATCAGCGAATCCGTGGTTTGTTCGCGTTCCGCGTTTTGGTGGAGCAGGCCGTCTTGAAAGCCCGCTGCCACTTCCTTGGCCACTTGCCGAATGCGCGCGCGCGCCTCCGGCGGGGTTAGCTCGCGCCAGCGGCGGCCCGAGTGCTGAAGGCCTTGGTGGTACGCGGCCAGCACTTCGTGCAAAAAACTGCCTTGCTGGCGATAATCCAGCTCGTGCTCGCGGCGTTCGCTGGCGCGCAAGGCGGTCTCCACGAAAAACTGAAAAGGGCAGGCGGCGTATTTTTCGAGCGAAGTAATGCCCAGGCGCAGCTCGTTGCCAAACAAACGTTGCGCGGTGGCCGGGGCCAGTTTCGCGGCTTCTGCCGGCGCGCAGTCCCAACGGATTTCCGGCGGCAACCAGCGCTGAAATTCACTCCAATGGCTGGGAATAGCCGTCGCATTCGCTTGATTTAAAGCGGCGATGGCGTCGCCCACATGCTCCGCTTCTTGCCACTGGTTTAAGCTGGAAAAAGTCTCGATCGCAGGTTGCAGCGGAGCCCCCTCTGGAGTGAACAACCGTTGAACCCAGCCGATGATGGAGGAGCGGTTGAGTTGTTTGCCTTCGGACGTGGTGGTGGCCCAAGACAACACGACGCGTTCGCGCGCGCGGGTGCAAGCAATGTAGGCCAGATAACGTTCGAGGCTCAATTGGGCTTGTTCGCTAGCGGCCAATTCCAGCCCCTCGCTGGCCAATTCTTCCGCTTCACGGGCGCCAAACAAGCCGCCGGTTTTCGGCGCGGCCGGAAAAACAGATTCGTTCAGGCCCAGCACAATGACTGTGTGCAAATCGGGGTTGCGCGAGCGGTCTACGGCCCCCACCAGCACTTGGTCCAATGCGGGAGGTATAACGCCGACGGTTAATTCCGCCAGACCGGATTCCACGATGGGCAGCCATTCGCGCAAACTCAAGGGATGCCCCGTGAAGGCTTGGATGACATTGCGCAGCCAATCCCGCATCTGGCCCCACACGGCTTGGTGGACCTGGGCGGCGGTGGCCAAGCGCGGCTGGCTTTGATTACCGGAGGCCAGTTGGGACCATTGTTCGAGAGTTGCTTTGACCTTCAGATCCAGCCACAAGTTTTCCAACGCTATGGCGAGTGTTTGCCCGTCCGGGCGCGCTTCCGCGACGAGCGCCCCCCGC
>MTLE01001947.1_pt1 | contig 14440 bp, 13 predicted proteins | sample 1982461 | NCBI WGS metagenome assembly MTLE01 (sample SAMN05712605, study PRJNA340218) | biofilm metagenome | isolation source: sample SPL anode biofilm adapted to -200 mV | place: USA | collected 2012-02-03
CCAGGGGGCCTGAACGCTTACGATCCAGGAACTTCATCTTCCCGTTCGGGTCCATCTCGGGCCCTGCCCCGCCCTTTCCGACCAGGGGTTCAAGCGCGTACGTTCCATACGCCTGACCAAAGAGGGAGAAGGACCCTCCGATGGCAATAATGCAAGCAACCAGTGCGGGCCTAATAAGCATGAGTGAGCCCTTTCGGGGTGGATGAGCGGATTGCTCAGCAATGGCCATTCAGGCTACGGCATGACTGGGAAACGCCGGAAGGGAATGTTGACCGGCCCGGCTTGCGGTGCGGCTGGCTGAGATGGACGAATGACTTCATCAAGGCCGGAGCCGAAGAGAGAATGGTTGGGACAACGTTACCATCGGCAGCCAAGCTCCCAGTCCTCCACCAGACGCCCACCCGAGGGATCCAGTCTCCCCTAAATCGCTCCCGGGTTTCTCCCTGGACCCAGGGCCTGGGTCCAGGTTGGGATTCCCGTGCCAGATTTGGTACCACCCCCCCCCCTCCGTCCAAAGCCTCCCGGAAGACAAGGATTCCCCTCGGAACCCCAGATTTCCCATTTCTCCGTTCGCCTTCTCTGTTAATTTCGCTTTTTGCCCTTGACAAGGTACGGACAAAAAGCGAAATTAGTCCAGAAGGCAGTTCCGAAAAGGCGAAATCGAGGGGTGCTCGAATGTCTAAATCCTTTGGCTACAAGCTTCCTGGTTACTTCATGGAATACGGTCCCATCGCGGCGGCCAGCGAAGAGGCGGCGCGGGTGGAGATCCGGCGGCGGCTGGGGGTGCGCAGGCTGCCTTGGGGGCTTCAGGTTTGGGACCTCAAGGACCGGCCCCTGGTGCGGTGGAAGGTTGACCAGGCGTCCTGAGGGGCGGGGAGGGGAACCTTCCCCCGCGTGGCGCGGGTCAGGCAAAAACAGATTCATTCATAATTTCATCTGATTTCCGGGAACCGGCGGGGGGTTCGGCGCACCTTGGGTGAGCTTGAAACCTCACAATCCGTTCGACCGGAGGCATGGATGATTCCGTCGTCACAGTCTTCCTGTGTGCTCTCCCCCAAGCTCGTGGTCTATTGCGATGAGGAGATCGTGAGCCCCCGGCTCAAGCGGTTCAGTTCCCTGATCCCGTTCCGGCCCTGCGAGAAAAGGCCGCCGGGGGAGAAGGTGCCCCGGGGGATCCGCAGGACGGATCTCCAGCGGTGAGGATGTAAATTTTTCATAAAAAAGGCTGGACACACCGTTCCAGGTGATTGAGCCTTGAAGAAGGCAACCGCCTTTAGACGGTATTTTCATGGTCATACATCGGCACCCAGCCAAGGGTTTGCCCTCCGACGGGGAGGAGCCAAAGGAGGGGTCCGGCCCCGGAGAACTGCTTTCCGGAATGGATCACGTGTGGCGGAGCACCTTCGACGCGGTGCCCGATCTCCTGGCGGTGCTGGATGAGAACCGGAACCTCCTCCAGGTGAACAAGGCCCTTTTGGGGCGGCTGGGCCCGGCGGGTAAGGAGATCCTGGGCAGGCCCTGCTATGAGGTCTTCCACCATGCGGACGGCCCGGTGGAGGGTTGCCCGCTCCACGAGACCCAGCGCGACGGCCTCACCCACGATGCGGAAGTGCGGGTGGAGGGGCTGGGCGGGGACTACCAGGTGCGCACCTCTCCCATCTTCGACGACCAGGGCCGCATCCGCGGCACGGTCCATCTGGCGCGGGACATCTCGGACCGCCGGTTACGGGAGCGCGGGCTCCAGCAGTTGAACCGCATGGTGCAGGCCCTGAGCCGGAGCAGCCAGGCCATGGCCCGGGCCCAGGACGAGGCGGGCTACCTGGACGAGGTGTGCCGCGTCGTGGTGGAGGACTGCGGGTGCTTCCTGGCCTGGATCGGCTACAAAGTCCACGACCCTGAGCAGTCCATCCGCCCCATGGCCTGGGCCGGGTTCGAGGACGGCTACCTGGGGACCCTGCGCCTCACCTGGGGCGACCACGAGCGGGGCCGCGGGCCCACGGGGATGGCCATCCGCTCGGGGCAGGCCAGCCTGTGCCGGAACATGGATACCGATCCGGACTTCGCCCCCTGGCGCCAGGAAGCCCGCGCCCGGGGCTACGCGTCGTCCCTGGCCCTGCCCCTCATGGAGGGCAGCGAGGTCTTCGGGGTGCTGACGGTCTACGCGGCGGAAGCGGAAGCCTTCACCGACCCGCAGATCCGGGTCCTGGGCGAACTGGCCGGTGACCTGGCCCGGGGCATCCTCAACCTCCGGCTGCGCGAGTCCGAGCGCAAGGCCCAGGAGGCCCTCCGGGAGAGCACGGAGGACCTCAAGCGCCTCAACGACGAGCTGGAGCAGCGCGTGCAGGAGCGCACCGCGGACCTGGTGCGGGCCAACGAGGCCCTCACGGCGCGGATCCTGGACCGGGACCGGGCCCTGGCGGCCCTGCGCGAGAGCGAGGAGAAGCTGCGCCACGCCCAGAAGATGGAGGCCATCGGCACCCTGGCCGGCGGCGTCGCCCACGACTTCAACAACCTGCTCCAGGTCATCAACGGGTATTCGGAGATGTCCCTGGAGCGCCTCGAGCAGGACCACCCCCTGCGCGGGCACCTGGAGACGATCCAGAGGGCGGGCCAGAAGGGCGCGGCCCTCACCCGGCAGCTGCTGGCCTTCAGCCGGAAGCAGGTGCTCGCCCCGGAACTCCTGGACCTGAATTCGCTCTTCCGGGAAATGGAGATGTTCTTCCAGCGGGTGGTGAAGGAGGACATCCGCCTGGTGTTCGCCCTGGATCCGGGCATGGGACCCGTGGAGGCCGACCACAACCAGTTGGAGCAGGTGATCATGAACCTGGTGGTCAACGCCCGGGACGCCATGCCCAAGGGCGGCACCCTGACCCTGGAGACCCGGAGCCGCCAGGGCTTCGCCACCTTCTCGGTGACCGACACCGGCGACGGCATGGCTCCCGAGGTGGTGGGGCGGATCTTCGAGCCGTTCTTCACCACCAAGGGCGTCGGCAAGGGCACCGGGCTGGGCCTGAGCACGGCCCTGGGCATCGTGGAGCAGAGCGGCGGGACCCTGGAGGTGCATTCGACGCCGGGCCTGGGCACCACCTTCACCGTCAGCCTGCCCTTCGCGACGGACCTGGTCGCCAAGCCCCAGGCCGCGGAGGAACCCGAGCCGGCGACGGGCACCGAGACCATCCTGGTGGTGGAGGACGACGAAGGGGTCCGCCAGCTCACCGCCCACCACCTGCGGGCCGCGGGCTACCAGGTGCTTGAGGCCCAGGACGCCGCCACGGCCCTGGAGCTGCTCCACACGTTCGGCGGCGCCGTCCATCTCCTCCTGACCGACGTGGTGATGCCGGGCATGGGCGGCCGCGAACTGGCCCACGCCGTCCGCGGCCTGCGGCCTGACATGAAGGTCGCCTACATGTCGGGCTACCCCGATGCCCTGGCCGCGACCGACGACGCGTGGACGGAGAGCATCCTGATCTCCAAGCCCTTCGACCGCGCCAAGCTCCTGTGCATGGTCCGCACCGCGCTGGACTAGGCCGGTAAGGCTAGTCCAGGTCGATGCTGATCGGGCAGTGGTCGGACCCCATGACGTCCGCGTGGATGCGGGCGTCCTTCACGCGCGGGGCGAGGTCGCGGCTCACCAGGAAGTTGTCGATGCGCCACCCGACGTTCTTCTCACGGGCGCCGCCCCTCGCCGTCCACCAGGTGTAGAGGCCCGGGACGCCGGGGTTGCGCTCCCGCAGGACGTCGACCAGGCCTTCCTTCAGGTAGAGCCGGAAATCCTCCCGCTCCTCGTCCGTGAAGCCTGGGCTCATGCGGTTGTCCTTGGGGCGGGCCAGGTCGATGTCCTCCGGGGCGACGTTCATGTCGCCGGTGAGGATGATCCGCTCGCCGCGGGCGTGGCGGGCGTGGATGTCCGCGGCCAGGTCGCGCGCGAACTGGCGCTTGAAGGGCAGGCGCACCAGGCCGGAGGAGGCGTTGGGGAAATAGCCGGCCATGAAGGTCAGGTCGCCCCGGGTGCTCACGACCATTCGGCCCTCCTGGTCGAACAGCTCCAGGCCCAGGCCGTGGGTGTGCTTGAAGCCCAGGTCCTTCTTGGTGAGGGTGGCGCTTCCGGCATAGCCCTTCTTGCTGGTGGAGGGGAACCAGGCCACGTCGAAGGCGCTTTCCAGGTCGCGGCGGACGCCCAGGTCCACCTGGTCCCAGTCGGCGCGGATCTCCTGGAGCGAGAGCACGTCGGGATCGGCCTTCTCCAGCCAGTCCATGAAGCCGCTCTTGAGCACGGCGCGGAAGCCGTTGACGTTCCAGCTGAAGAATTTCAAGGCAGCTCCTTCACGATGCGGTCCAGGAGGCGGTCCGTGCGCCAGCGCATCCAGCCCAGGAGGAGAAAGGCCCCCCAGCCCCGGAGCCTGCCGTCCAGGCTCAGGTGCGCGCCCCGCTCATGCGGTTCGGCGCGCAGGGTGCCTTCCTCCACGGCGCCCAGCGCGTGGTGCTGCCAGCGGAGGATGAGGGCCTCGCCGGCGCGTTCCGCCGGATGGAGGCCAGGGCAGGCCCGCAGGCAGGGCAGTCCCGCCTGGAGCCGTTCGCGCACGAGTTCGAGGGGAGCGTCGGTCAGGACCTCCTCCTGGAATCGGAATACGGGTGTTTTCATGGCTATCGGACGACAAACCCGGGGCGGGCATCGTCGGGGGGCGCGACGAGGTAGGGTTTGGAGTTGTTGTCGCTGGCGGCCAGGAGCATGCCGTGGCTCTCGATCCCCATGAGGGCCCGGGGCGCCAGGTTCGCAACCACCACGACCTTGCGGCCCACCAGGTCCTCGGGGCTGTAGGCCGCGGCGATGCCGCCCAGGATGGTCCGCTTCTCGAAGCCCAGGTCGACGGTCATCTTGATGAGTTTCTTGCTCTTGGGCACCGCCTCGGCGGTGAGCACCTGGCCCACCCGCAGGTCGGTCAGGGCGAAGGTGTCGTAATCCACCACGTCCTTCAGGGCGGGCACCTCCAGGGGCGCCTCCGTGACGGGGGCGGCGGGAGCGGGGTCGGACCCCGCGAGGTCGCTCATTGCGGTCTCCTTGTCGATGCGTTGGAAAAGGGGCTCGGGGGCCAGGGCGGGGCCGGGGGCCGGCGCGTCGTAGGCGAAGTCCGCGAACCGCTGGGAAGCCACCTGGCCGGCCTGGCCCAGGCAGGCCCAGAGGGTCTGGGCCAGTTCGGGCATCACGGGCGCCACCAGCACGGCGGTGGCCCGCAGGGCCCGGTAGAGCACGCAGAGCACCGCGTCCAGCTTGTCCTTGTTGGCGTCGTCCTTGGCCAGCTTCCAGGGCTCGGCCTTGACGATGTAGCCGTCCAGCTGGCGCAGGTAGGTCCAGAGCCCATCCAGGGCGCCGTGGAAGTCGTTGGCCTCGGCCCGCTCCAGGTAGGCGGCGGCGGCGAGGCGCCCGGCTTCCAGCGCCTCCCGGTCCTGGTCGTCCAGCACGGAAGGGGTGGGCACGACGCCCGCGCGGTACCGCTGGAGCATGCTGAGGGTGCGCGAGGCCAGGTTGCCCAGGCCGTTGGCGAGGTCGGCGTTGAGACGGTCCATGAAGCCCTCGAAGGAGAAGCTGCGGTCGAGACCCACGGTCATCTCGCGCATGAAGAAGAAGCGCACCGCGTCCACGCCGAAGGTGAGGAGCTCGTCCGGGCGCACGACATTGCCCTTGGACTTGGACATCTTGTCCTCGCCCATGAGCCACCAGCCGTGGGCCAGGATGGTGCGTGGAAGCAGCTCGCGGATGCGCGCGGGCAGTTCCCCGTTCAGGTCGTCGCCCTCCTGGCGGTGCATGGCCATGAGGAAGGCCGGCCAGTAGATGGCGTGGAAGCGCAGGATGTCCTTGCCCACCAGCTGGAAGGTGGGGGGCCAGAAGCCCTCCCGGCACGCGGAGAGGTAGTTGAGCAGCGCGTCGAACCACACGTAGACCACGTGTTTCTCGTCGCCGGGCACCGGAATGCCCCAGGTGATGCTGGTGCGGCTGATGCTCAGGTCCTCCAGGTGGCCCCGGGCGCCGCCCGGGGCCACGAACTGCTTGACCTCGTTCAGGCGGAACTCGGGCCGCACGAACTCGGGGTGCTTCTCGTACAGCTGGATGAGCCAGTTCTCGTAGGCCGAAAGCCGGAAGAAGTAGCTCTCCTCCTTGAGCTCCACCAGCTGGTGGGCGAGGCCCTGGGCCTGCAGCTCCTTGGCCTGGGTCTCGGTGACGTAGGCCTCGTCGCTCACGGAATAGAGCCCGACGTAGGTGTCCTTGAAGATGTCGCCCGAGGCCAGGAGCTGCTGGAACTTGGCCTGGACGGTCTCCTTGTGCCGGGCGTGGGTGGTGCGCACGAAGTGGTCGTGCGTGAGGCCCATGCGCTTCCAGAGGTTCTCGAAGTTGGGCACGACCTCGTCGGCCAGGGCCTTGGGGGTGATGCCCCGGGCGGCCGCGGCCTTCTCGATCTTCTGGCCGTGCTCGTCGGTGCCGGTGAGGAAGTACACCTCCTCCCCCATCATCCGCCGGTGCCGGGCCATCACATCCGCCAGGACGGTGGTGTACGTGTGGCCGATGTGCGGCCTGTCGTTCACGTAGTAGATGGGGGTGGTGATGTAGCAGCGTTCCGACACGATTCCTACTCCTCGGTGACTTCGGCCTTGATGATGCGGTCGTTGGCCCTGATGGCCTGGACGACGGCGATGTCCTCGGCGCTCACGCACTTGCCGAAGACGGTGTGGACCCCGTCCAGGTGGCGCACGTTGGACGCGTCGCCGTTGACGATGAAGAACTGGCTGCCGCCGGTGTCCTTGCCGGCGTGGGCCATGGAGAGCGCGCCCAGCTCATGCTTGTGGGGATTGCCGGCGGTCTCGCACTTGATCCTCCAGCCGGGGCCGCCGGTGCCCGGGGCGCCGCTGGCGCCTTCGCGGGTGTTGGGGCAGCCGCCCTGGATGACGAAGGAGGGGATCACCCGGTGGAAGGACAGGCCGTCGTAGAAGCCCTCCCGGGACAGCTTCACGAAGTTGGCCACGGTGCCCGGGGCTTCCTTCGGGAACAGATCCACATTGATGTCGCCCTTGCTGGTTGTCAGTTTCACGCGGGTCATGGTCGCTCCTCGGGTCAAACAACCAGCATAGCTTGTGGCGGCGAGGGTTCAAAATAGGTAGTCTCAAGGCTGGAGGTTTCCATGATGGGATCCCTGAGTAGAGCCGCCTTCGCGGGCTGCCTGATCCTCGCGGCCGGCCTGGCTTGCGGCAAGCCCAAGGCCATCAAGCCCGGGAAGCCCGTTCCCCCGGGAGCGGTCATGCTCCAGTTCACCAAGAAGGTCGGCGGTCCCGTAGACCTCACCATCGACGGCATGCGCATCCCCGTCCAGCAGACCAGCAAGAAGTGCAAGCGCCTGACCGTCACCGGGCTCCCCGCCGGAAAGCACCGGGTGGTGCTCCTCAGCCCCTTGGACGCCTTCGGTCCCGACCAGCTGGACGTGGAGATCACGCCCGGCAAGGGATCCTTCCACGTTCTCTACTCCCAGCAGTTCAAGGCGGTCCTTTACGGAAAGCCCGAACCCACCCCCACGGCTGAAGGCATTCCCGGAGTGGTGGCGCGGCTCGAACCTTGAGGGTCCTGAAGTCCCCGGCCTGGCTCATCCTGGGACTCGCTCTACCGACCCTGGCGGTCCTGGGTGTCTTCGTGGTCGCCAGAGCCCGGTCCGTGGCCCGGGAGCTGACGGACCCGCCCTTCTACCACGTGCCTTCCCTGGAGCGGGTGGAGGCCACCTATCGCGACCTGGCCCGGGGCGGCTACGGCGACCCGGGCGGGACCTGGGAGACCTTCGACGCCGGACCCCGCCGGGTCTGGTACCTGCGCCGCGCCGAGCCCGCGCGCGGGGTGGTGCTCATGCTCCACGGCTTCGGCGACGACCGCTGGGGCACCAGCCCCGCCCTGCGCCAGTTCCCGAAGCTGGACGCGGCGATCTTCACGTACCTGGGCCGCGACGACGCCCTGCGCGAAGGCCGGCCCGCGCCCCCCATCACCCTGGGCGCGAAGGAATCCAGGGAGGTGGCCGCCGTGGTGCACGCCCTGGAGGCCCGTGGCTACCCCCGCCGGCACATCATCCTCCTGGGCCGCAGCCTGGGGGCCAGCGTGGCCCTGCTGGCCCTGGCGCAACTCGAGCGGGAGGACCGGGGCCCCCTGGGCGGGGTCATCTGGGAAGGCGCCCCCGCCAGCAGCCGCGACTTCGCAGAGCGCCTGGTGCGCGGCCCCGAGGACCGCTTCTGGCACCGGTTCCTGGCCCCGGTCATCGGCAGCCTGGGCAGTGCCTGGGCCGCCAGCCGGGGCGGCTACGATCGCGACGACACCGACCTGCGCCTGCGCATCGACGACCTGCGCCTGCGCACGCCGAGCCTGTGCTTCCTGGCCTCCCAGGACCGCCTGGCCTCGCCCCCGGTGCAGCGGTGGGTGGCGTCGCGCTTCAAGGTGAACCGCACCGTGGAGGTGCCCACCTGGCACCTCCACTGCGCCGAGATCCTGGGCGCCGGCTACGGGGAGGCGGTGCGGGCCGCCACCGAAAGCTGGATGCCGGGCACTGACTAATCGTCGATGAGGCGGCTGCGCAGTTCCTTGCCGAGCTTGAAGTAGACCACCCGCTTGGGCGGAACATGGATGGACTGGCCGCTGCGGGGGTTCCGGCCCTGGCGCGCCTTGCGGTCGCGCAGGCGGAAGGAGCCGAAGCCGCGCAGTTCGACGCCTTCGCCGCGATGGAGGGATTCCACGATGCTGTCGAGGAAGGAATTGACCATGAGGTCGGCATCCTTCTTGGGCATCTCGAGGTTCTCGATGAGATGTTTGGACAGGTCCGCTTTGGTGAGGGTTTCCATCGTTTCCATGAATGTCTCCGGGCACGCGGATGGGGGTACGTGTCACCAATAAGATCCTCTGATCCCGCAATACGTCAATAGCACAAATGCCGAGGCATAAAAAAACCGGGAAGGCCCAGCCCTCCCGGTTTTTTTATATGAGCGATAAATCGCTGATTAAGCCAGGATCCAGTCCAGCAGCCAGCGCGGGCCTTCCCCGGTGGCGCCGTGGGGACGGAAGTCGCGCTCGGAGGAGGACCAGTTGCCCGAGAGGTCCACGTGGGCCCACGATCCCACGGAGACGAACTCCGAGAGGAAGAGGCCGGCGGTGATGGACCCGCCCCACTTGGTGCCGGTGATGTTCTTCACGTCGGCGACCTTGCTGCGCAGGGCCTCCTTGTATTCCTCCACCAGGGGCAGCTGCCAGAGGTACTCGCCGGAGCGGGAGCCGGCGTCCAGGAGCCGCTCCACCAGCTTCTGGTCGGTGCCCATGACGCCCGAGACGCCGTCGCCCAGGGCCACGACGCAGGCGCCCGTGAGGGTGGCCAGGTCCACGATGTGGTCGGCGCCCATGCCCGAGGCGTAGTCCAGCAGGTCGGCCAGCACCAGGCGGCCCTCGGCGTCGGTGTTCAGGACCTCGATGGTCTTGCCGCTGCGGGCGCGGATGACGTCGCCGGGCTTGTAGCTGGTGCCCGAGGGCATGTTCTCCACCAGGCCCATGAGGCCGGTGACCTGGATGGGGGCCTCCAGCTGCGCGCAGGCCACGAGGGTGGCCAGCACGATGGCCGCGCCGGTCATATCGTCCTTCATGGTCTCCATGCCGCCGGCATCCTTCAGGGACAGGCCGCCCGAATCGAAGGTGACGCCCTTGCCCACCAGGACGATGTGGCGCTTGGCCTTCTCCTTGGGCTTGTACTCCAGCTTGACCACCCGGGCGGGACGCGCGGAACCCTTGGCCACGGCCAGCACGGCGTTGAAGTTGCCCTTGGCCAGCTCGTCGGGACCCATGACCTCGATGCCCAGCTTGTGGGCCTTGGCCAGCTTCTGGGCTTCGGCGGCGAAGGACTCGGGGTGCAGGTCCGAGGCGGGGGTGTTGGCCAGGTCCCGCACGCGGTGGCAGGCGCCCACGCCGGCCTCGATCTGGGGGAGGCGGCGCCGGGCCTTGCGGGTGTCGTCGCCGTTGGTGAACACGTCCAGGCTCTCGAAGCGCTTGGGCTCGGGCTTGCCCTTGAAGGCGGCGAAATCGTAGTCGGCCAGGAGGGCGCCTTCCAGCACCGCCACCTGGACTTCGTCGTGGTCCAGGGAGGAGGTGGAGGGGCTCACGATGCCCACCCGCTTCCAGCCCTTCTTGAGGGCGTTGCGGGCGGCAGTTCCCACCGCCTTGCGAATTTTGTTGTGGGTAACGGCCTCTTCTTCACCCAGGCCGACGAGAAGCATCCAGCGGCAATCTTTCACTCCATTGGGGTGGTGGAGCGGCACAACTTCAAGATAGTCCGCCTTGAAATCGCTTTCGTCCATGACCTGCCGCGCGACCTTGCTGATGGCGAGGGGCAGCCTGTGACGCTCGCGGCCCGAGAATACCGGGACGATCAGCACATCGCCCGAGAAGTCCTTGCCTGTCTGGGAACTGATTTCGATGGTAGGCATAGCGCTCCTTGAGGATTACGGAAACCATACTAATACGGAACGAGCCTGTGGAAATTCTTTTTTTGGCCCCTTATTGGCACCAGGGGATCGAATGTCTAGCGTTGATTTTTTTGAGATCGCCATCGCCACCCTTGCCACCGGCGAGGTTCTCAAGCAGTCTTGAGGGCGGGGATACGGGGAATGCGGGACAGGGAACTCGTGCAACGCATCAAGGACGCGACGGACTTGGTGGCGCTGGTGGGACAGGCCGTCAAGCTCAGGCGCCAGGGTTCCGCCTGGGTGGGACTCTGCCCCTTCCACAGCGAGCGCAGCCCCAGCTTCCAGGTGGTGGCCGACCGGGGGTTCTACCACTGCTTCGGATGCGGCAAGCACGGTGATGCCTTCACTTGGATCATGGAGCGGGAGGGCCTGCCCTTCCCCGAGGCCCTGGAGCAGCTCGCCCGGTCGGCAGGCATCGACCTGCCCCGGCAGCGGGAAAGGCCGGCCGCCGAGCTGGACCTGGAGGCCCGCCTGCGCCAGGCCCTGGAGACCGCCCAGGCCTTCTACGAGCGCAAGCTGGCCGAATCCCCCAAGGCCATGGACTACCTCAAGGGCCGGGGCATGACGCCCGGGTTCATGCAGGAAGCCGGCCTGGGCTACGCCCCGGACGCCTGGGAGGCCCTGGTCACCCACCTGAAGGCCCAGGGCTTCTCCCTGGAGCTCCTGGAGCAGACCGGGCTGGTTTCCCGCAGCGAACGGGGCAGCTTCCTGGACTTCCTGCGGGACCGGCTGGTGATCCCCATCTTCGACGCCCGGGGAAAGGTCATCGCCTTCGGAGGCCGGGCCTTCGGGGACGCCAAGCCGAAGTACCTCAATACCCGGGAGACCTCCCTCTTCCAGAAGGGCTCGGTCCTCTATGGGTTCCACCGGGCCAAGGGGCAGCTGCGGGACGGCGCCCTGGTGGTGGAGGGCTACTTCGACGTGCTCCAGCTCCACCAGCAGGGCATCCACCAGGCCGTGGCGCCCCTGGGCACCGCGCTCACCGAAGGCCACCTGCAGCTGGTGGGGCGGTTCACCAAGCGCCTCATCCTCTGCTTCGACGGGGACGCCGCGGGCCTGCGCGCCATGGAGAAGAGCCTCAAGCTGGCCCTGCCCATGGGCTTCGACGTGCGCCTCCTGCTCCTGCCCCAGGGGGAGGACCCCGACACCTGGTGCATGGCCCTGGGGGCCGACGCCTTCCGGGAACTCATGGGCAAGGCCCCGGACTGGACCAACTTCATCATCAATCGTGCCCTGGAGGGCAAGGACCTGCGCAGGACCGCCGAGCGCATGGAAGCCCTGCGGGAGCTGGCGGGCTTCCTGGCCTACCTGCCCCACACCCCCGAGCAGCGGGAGCTGTTCGCGAGCCTTGCCCACGAGCTGAAGATCCCCCTGGAGGAGCTGGACAAGGCCATCAAGGCCCGGGCCCAGGCGCCCCAGGCCGCCGACGCGGTGGCCCCGCCCCCGGTGGCGGAGGTGGACGACCTGCTGCGGCCCCTCCTCCTGCTTGCCAAGGATCCGGCGTTCCTGGCCCGCCTCGCGGCGACCCCCCCGGCCTGGTGGGAGTCCCTCACGGGGGCGCCCCTGCTCCAGTGCCTCCTGGACGCCGCCGGGGACGAGTCGCACATCCCGCCCGAGGCCCTTGCCCAGTTGCGGCACCTGGAGGCCCGGTGGAGCGTGAAGGATGACGCCGAGCTGGTGCCGGACCAGGTGTTCCTGAAGCTGGAAATGGCCTTCGTGGAGCGGGAGAAGCAGGCCCTGAGCCGCCAGCTCCTGGACCCCTCGGTGATGGTGGACCCCGAGCTTTCACGGCGCCTGACCCTCACGGTGAACGACCTTCTCCAGCGCGGGGCCAGGCTGGGCAAGGAACTGGCCGGCCTGAGAAGGAAATCCTTCTCGCGGTAAACATTTCCCGTGAATCGCGCATCTAATTTGTAATTCCCCCTTGCCTGGGGGGATTGATTTCCTATACTGAGTAATTCTAGGTGCCTTGTCACGATGGGTTAACTCTGCCCTCGACTCGGCTCCGAGACTCCAATACGCGACAGACACCTTGGATCCTGTGATCCCGTGGTTCTTTGAGGTATTAATGGTCCCAAACCCGGCCCGTGAAAGCTACTACCAGCTCACGAAAGCACTCATCTCCCTGGGTAGGACCCGCGGATACGTCCTGGTGGACGAGCTCAACTCGTTCCTCCCGGATTCCGCCTCCTCCCCCGCGGACCTCGACAACCTGATGGGCATGTTCGCCAAGCTGGCCATCGGCGTGGGCGCCACCGAGGCCGAGGCGCTCATGGCCCGGGAGCAGTCCGAGGCCGAGGCCGTCTTCGTCGACGCCCCCCCCAAGCTGGACAAGGACCTGGAAATCGACATCGACGGGCCCGACGGCGACAAGTTCAACGACCCGGTCCGGATGTACCTCAAGGAAATGGGCACCGTCCCCCTCCTCAAGCGCGAGGACGAGGTGGAGATCGCCAAGCGCATCGAAGTGGGCGTGCGCAGCGTCATGAGGGCCCTGTCCCGGTCCCGGCTGGCGTCCAGCCTCCTCATCGACATCGGCCGGATGCTCAAGGAGAATCCCGGCAAGATCCGCGAGGTGGTCGGCCTCTCCGACGAGGTGGACGAGGACGAGGATGCCGAGAACACCTCGGCCACCCAGCACGTGCACCACCAGTTCGAGAAGCTCCTGGTGTACGAGCAGGCCCTGCAGGAGCTCCTGGAGCTCAAGGCCAGCGGCAAGCCCCTGCCCAAGAAGCGCCACCTGGACCGCGAGATCCTCATGGCCCGGGGCCGCGTGAGCCGGCAGATCCGGCGCCTGGGCCTCAACAGCCTGGCCGTCACCCGCCTCATCGACAAGATCACCCACCACCACATCCAGGTGATGAACGGGGAGCGCAAGCTCCGCGAGCTGAAGGACCGGCTCAAGAACCCCGCCTTCGCCAAGATGAAGGAGCGCTACACCAACGACATCGCCCACATCGAGGCGGAAATGGCGCGCTTTTTCGCCAAGTTCGAGACGGTGAGCGAACAGTTCCACGCGGACTACAACATCCTCAAGCAGGCCGAGAGCATCAGCAGGGCCGCCAAGGCCGAGCTCATCGAGGCCAACCTGCGGCTGGTGGTCTCCATCGCCAAGCGGTACACCAACCGCGGCCTCCAGTTCCTGGACCTCATCCAGGAGGGCAACATCGGCCTGATGAAGGCCGTGGACAAGTTCGAGTACAGCCGCGGCTTCAAGTTCTCCACCTACGCCACCTGGTGGATCCGGCAGGCCATCACCCGCGCCATCGCGGACCAGGCCCGCACCATCCGCATCCCGGTGCACATGATCGAGACCATCAACAAGCTCATCCGCACCCAGCGCGAGCTGGTGCAGAAGCTGGGCCGGGAACCCTCCAGCGAGGAGATCGCCCACGCCATGGACATGCCCGTGGGCAAGGTCCGCAAGGTGATGAAGATCGCCCAGGAGCCCATCAGCCTGGAGACGCCCATCGGCGAGGAGGAGGACTCCCACCTGGGGGACTTCATCGAGGACAAGGGCGTCGTCTCCCCCGTGGAGCAGGTGGTGAGCCAGCGTCTGAAGGAGACCGTCAACCAGGTGCTCCAGACCCTCACCGAGCGGGAGGAAAAGGTTCTCCGCATGCGCTTCGGCGTGGGGGACGAGGCTTCGGAGCACACGCTGGAGGAGGTGGGCAGCGAGTTCGCCGTCACCCGCGAGCGCATCCGGCAGATCGAGTCCAAGGCCCTGCGGAAGATCCGGCACCCCCGGTATTCCAAGACCCTGAAAGCATTCCTGGGTTAAGGGCCGGAACGCGGACAATGGCGGGGAACACGTGCTCAGGCATGTGTTCCCCGCTTCCGTTTCAGGGGGCGCCGCGGCTCGAATGGTTTTCATTTGCCGGGGATGAACGGCTCTACTGGGGCGCGCGTCTGC
>MTLE01002220.1_pt1 | contig 14439 bp, 10 predicted proteins | sample 1982461 | NCBI WGS metagenome assembly MTLE01 (sample SAMN05712605, study PRJNA340218) | biofilm metagenome | isolation source: sample SPL anode biofilm adapted to -200 mV | place: USA | collected 2012-02-03
GGACGGAGGTGTTCTGTTTTCTGTCCTGAAGGATCTGCCCTCAAAAGGGGAGCAATCCGGTTCATTTCTGAGACTTATTGCTATTTTATTCATCGTATTTGCTCTTTTTGCCAGACTAAGGAATACCAGGAAGATAAAGGACTTTTTCTACCTTGTCGGAGGATTGATTGCCGTAAGCTTCTTTGCCCTCTATATGTCATCTCAGATGCAGGGAGAGCTAGCCCTCTTTTCACCTACGCTTTATGCAGATTTTGAGTTATTCAGCTCCCTGGCCGATCTTTTGATAATCAACCTGGTCATAACCCTCATAATAACAGCGCTTTTTATATTGAGGAAGACACTGGCTCTTATGGTCATAAAGTCAAAGGGGAGTAAAAAAGCTCTTCTAAAAACGGCATTTGTCATAATACCACTGCTTTTACTCCCATACATTCATATAAGCCTGAGGTCAGTAATCCTTAACTCCAGTGTGGTTCTGGAGCTCTACAGAGTGGACGGGATAACTGTATACTCACTGTTGGTCTATCTTTCGTATGCCCTGCTCTTTATTGCCTTGCTCTTTTCACTACAGCTGCTAAGACCATTATTGGGGCACCTTGAAAGATTCTCGTTTCTCAAAACACGTAACCTTGCCATTTATATAATCTTCATCTCTTTCTATACTCTGGGTGTGGTGAGTTTTTACGGTTTCAGGAAGGAGGACAACAGAAATCGTGTATGGGCCAATAAGTTGTCGACAGAGCGAGATCTCAATATTGAGCTTCAGCTGAAAACAATTGAGAAGCAGATTGAGTCAGACCCTAAAATCAGCTTACTTGTAAATGCACCTGGCGGAGATGATATGGTTCACAGCCAGCTCTCAGAGAATTATTTCTGGAATATTCTCCAGCGTTACGATATGAATATCAAGATCTGTAATGATTCCTCACTATTGCTGCTTGACCCTGACTCACCGCCGATGCTTTGTAACAGTTTTTTTGAAAATGAGGTGGCAAGATATGGTTCTCAGTTATATGAGAGCTCAAGATTCTTCTTTATGAACAATTTCAACGGAAGAGTCAGATATCTCGGAATCTTTACATATCCTCCTATTGGGATGAATGGGGGACCTATAAGACTCTACATAGAGTTGGATTCAAAGTTCATCAATGAGACAATCGGTTATCCGGCGGAGCTCCTGAACCATATTCAGATGGATAACTTCACCATACCGTATATATACTCCTACGGGAAGTATATAAACGAAAGACTTGTCTTGTCAAGCGGTGATTACAGCTATCCGATAGTTGCGAAGAAGTATGACAAGATCGGGTATTATACAAACAAGAGTGACGGATATCTTCACTTCATAAGCAGGGTAACACCGGAGACAACAATTGTACTCAGCCGTCCCGAAAGGAGCGTATTTCCATACTTTGTCTCCCTGTCATACACAATGCTCTTCTACTTCCTCATAATATTCGGACTTATCGGACGTGGATCAAAAGGTTCTTTGGCAACCATGCCGAGAAACTCCTTCAGGTGGAAGATCTCAATACTACTTCTCTCCTCTCTTGTAATTGCATTGGTATTTATGGGCACGGGAAGTGTTTGGTTCTCAATAAATTATTTTAACGAAAATACAAAATCCCAGCTTCAGGAGAAGATGGCATCCGTACAATCCACACTCTCTTTTTACAGTCAGAATGTCGGGATGTATAACGATCCGAGATTCAACAACATGCAGTTGCAACAGGCGATGAACCGTGTTTCAAACAATGCGAGGATTGATGTGAATCTATACAGCTCTGCAGGTTTTCTTCTGAGAACGACTCAGCCTGAAATCTTCAACCGCTTTATAGTGGGCAAGAGGATGAACGATAAGGCCTTCATTGAAATGGTAAAGAACAACAAGAAGGAGTATGTTCACAAGGAGAATATTGCCGGGGTTGAATACAATTCACTCTATGCACCATTATATAATCAGGATGGTGTCCTTATTGCGATTATCAACATTCCGTATTTCTCACAGTGGACGGGAATGAGGAGTGATGTTTCCAATATAATAGCCACAATCATCAATATTTACATACTCCTGCTACTGGCTGCAGTATTTGGCGGAATCGCCCTTTCCAATTCACTTGCAAAACCATTGGCGGAAATCAGCAAGAAGATGGAGCTGCTCGATATCTCTCAGAAACCCGAGCATATCGATTATACAAATAGAGATGAGCTTGGAATCCTTGTCTCCGCATACAATAAAATGGTCGACGATCTCGAGGAGAGTACCAAAAGGCTTACTGCAGGTGAGCGTGAACAGGCCTGGAGGGAGATGGCCAGACAGATTGCCCACGAAATCAAAAATCCACTTACACCTATGAGGTTAAGCATACAGCATCTTGTGCGGATGAAAAGCCAGGGAGTTCCGGATTGGCCTAACAAGTTTGATGCACTGGCAAACTCACTGATTGAGCAGATAGATATTCCCTCAGAGACAGCAGGAGAGTTCTCAAGCTATTCAAGATTCTATTCAGAGGAGCTGAGACTAGTGGAGCTCAACACGCTCATCCGTGAACAGATACTCCTGTTCAATACAAGGGATAATATTCAAATAAAGTTTGATTCGGATCAGGAAAGGGCAGAGATAATTGCACGTAAGACACAACTCACCAGAGTGCTGGTAAATCTTCTCTCAAACGCAATACAGGCAATGACTCACCAAGAGAGCGGAAATATCCGTGTATCACTCCGTAAGGAGAATGATTTTTACGAGATATCCGTTGAGGACAGCGGTCCTGGTGTTCCTGACAACCTGACACACAGACTATTCAAGCCAAACTTCACCACAAAGAGCGGTGGTACAGGATTGGGTCTTGCCATATGCAGAAGCATAATAGAACAAAGCCAAGGAGAGATTTCATATACGAAATCAGAACTCCTGGGAGGAGCAAGGTTTAGTATGAAACTCCCTATTTCTGGCGAAGGAATATCTGTATAGGAGCACCTGAAAAATCAAAATGTTTTCTCAGTTTATTCTCAAGAAACCTCTTGTAGTCTTCCCTTACATACTGAGGAAGGTTGCAGAAGAATGCGAATGAGGGTGCAGGGGTTGGCAACTGTGTGATATATTTAATCTTGACATACTTACCCTTGATTGCTGGAGGGGGGTAGTTCTCTATCTCCTCAAGCATCACCTCATTGAGTTTGGATGTGGATATCTTTCTTGACCTGTTTTCGTACACTTTTGCCACTGCATCAAGTACGTCAAGGATTCTCTGCTTGTTGGTAACCGAAGTGAAGATGATAGGAATATCATTGAAAGGAGCTATTTTTTCCATTACCTCCTCTTTCTTCTTCTTCATTGTGTTGGCATCCTTGTCTCCGACTGTGTCCCATTTATTGACAACAATCACACATCCTTTCCTGTTCTTGATAATCAGGTTGAAGATTGACATATCCTGGGATTCAATTCCGGTGGCAGCGTCAATCATCATGACACAGACATCGGCATTTTCAACAGCCCTGACAGACCTCATCACAGAGTAGAATTCAAGATCTTCCTTGACCTTGTTTTTCTTTCTCAGTCCGGCTGTATCCACGAGCATGAACTCATGTCCGAATTTGTTATAGTACGAGGAGATTGAATCACGGGTAGTGCCGGCAACGGGTGTGACAATGTTTCTGTCTTCTCCGAGAAGGGCGTTGGTCAAAGATGATTTTCCCACATTAGGTCTTCCGACTATTGCAATGTGTGGAATCTCTTTTCTCTCTTCTACTTTCTCTTCAACAGGCAGTAGCTCCACAATCTTGTCCATCAGATCTCCTGTGCCGCTTCCGTTTGCTGAAGCAATCGCAAAAGGAGCTCCAAGGCCTAGTCCGTAGAAAACATGTGTGTCATACATCTTTTCTCCGGTATCAACCTTGTTTGCAGCAAGCAATACCGGCTTCTTGCTCCTTCTCAGAATATCGGCAATCTGGGAGTCGTAGTCTGTAATACCTGTCCCTACCTCGCAAAGGAAGAGAATAACATCTGCCTCTTCTATCGCAAGGAGAACCTGTTTACGTATCTCCTCCTCAAAAACATCCTCTGAATTTAAGGTGTAACCACCTGTGTCAATCACGGAAAACTCCCTCCCGCACCACTCGCAGGTACCATAGTGCCTGTCACGTGTTACTCCGGCCATCTCGTCTACAATGGCTTTTCTCATACCCACCATTCTGTTGAAGAGGGTGGATTTACCCACATTCGGGCGTCCTACTATAGCAACTATTCCCATTAGCAACAACCCTCACAGCTTGAACCGGAACAAGAAGAACAACCTTCTGCCGGGGAGTATGAAAGATTTTTTTTCCTTTTCATCGTACCATTCACTCCCCACATCTCTTTTTCCTCAGATTTGGCACAACGTAATCCCAATTTTTTCATCTCTTTGTTGTGACCGACTTCAGAGACAGGGAATTTGCCGTCCTTACGGAAAATAATGTTAAAACATAGCAGGAATACACAAAGTGCTACCAGAGCTATCGAAAATAAAAACAGTGACATATCGTTTCCTTTATTATTTACAGCTTATACATTTATTTGCAGGCAGGAGAGGGTACTCTCCTACTTGTATCATGGGCGGAAGCTGAGCACCCTTGAAAGAGGCCGAATTTCTCAGAGAGATTATCCGGTCTACTATTTTTTTATCTACACCCGAGGCAACTATCTCCTCCGGGCTCTTGCCTCCCTCGTTGAGAGAGTACAATATCGGATCCAGCACATCATAAGGAGGTATTGAATCAGAGTCTTTCTGTCCCACACTCAGTTCTGCGGATGGTTCCTTAGTCATTGTAGAGTCAGGAATGCTCCTTTTGAGCGAATTCATATAACGGGCCAATTCGTATACATCAAGTTTGTAAATGTCTGCTATGACCATAACCGCTCCTGTCAGATCTCCGTATAGTGTACCGTAACCCATTGACATCTCGCTTTTGTTTGATGTATTCAACAATAAAGCGTCGGTTTGGTTCGAGCACGCCATCAATATTGTGCTGCGTATCCTTGCCTGAAGATTCTCCACAGTAAGCCTCCCCGGCTCCTCGCCGAAGAGGTCTGTGAGCTCTCTCATATACTTGTGAAAAATTGCCTCAATTGGCACTGTATTGTATTTTATCTCCAGATTTTCTGCCAGTTCTACTGCATCAGTCACCGAATGCAGAGTGGAGAATTGGGACGGCATGAGAATTCCTGAAACTGATTCCGCTCCCAAGGCATTTACGGCTATAGTGGCAACTACGGCGGAGTCAATTCCGCCGGAAAGTCCGATTACAACTTTATCTCTCCCGGTACTTTTCATAAAGTGCCTGAGAGTCATGACGATTTTATCATGTAATATGTCCGGGGTGGTGTTTGTCAGCATGCTAGAATACGAAGCTTGTGCTTATTGATTTGTAATTGTATACCTTGTCAATGACATCTGCAAAAATTTCAGAGACTGTGAGTACCTTGATTTTTGTCTTGTCTACATTTGGATCAGTTGTGAGAGGAATCGTATCTGAGAGGATAACCTCTGTTAGTTTTGATTTTGCAATTCTCTCATAAGCAGGACCGGACATAACGGCATGTGTAGCAAGTGCCCTTACACTAAGCGCACCTTTCTCCATAAGCATGTCTGCAGCCTTTGTAATGGTTCCGGCAGTGTCAATCATGTCGTCAATTATCACAATATTTCTTCCCTCAACATCACCGATAGCGGTCATAGAACCGACTACGTTGGCTTTTTCTCTTGACTTGTGGCAGATAATCAACGGGCAACCCAATATCCGTGAGTATGCATTGGCCCTCTTTGCCCCACCCATATCGGGAGCCGCAATGGACATCTTTTCCAGATTCAGCTCACGTAGGTATGGAAGGAATATGGAACTTGCATAAATATGGTCAACGGGAAAATCAAAGAAACCCTGGATCTGGTCTGCGTGCAGGTCGGCAGTCATTACTCTGTCGCAACCGGCTGCTGCCAGAAGATTTGCAACAAGTTTGGCTCCTATAGGGACTCTAGGCCTGTCCTTTCTGTCCTGTCTTGCCCACCCGAAATACGGAATAACTGCAATAACCTTGTATGCCGATGCCCTTCTTGCCGCGTCAATCATCAGTAGAAGTTCAAACATATTCTCCACAGGAGGGAATGTGGATTGAACAATAAAAACTGTGGCGCCGCGCACACTCTCTTCGAAAGCGGGTTGAAACTCACCGTCACTAAACACTAATACATTTGATTTACCAAGGTCCAGATTGAGGGATGCTGCAATTTTCTCAGCCAGATATCTGGAACTGCGGCATGTGAAGATCTGAATCTTATGATTATGGTCCATGATTTTGATTTTATATGTTTATAATAGGGTTTCTATATAATCGAGTATCTCTTCTCTTCCCGTTCCCTTCACAGAGGAGCTGACAAAAAAAGGAGGCAGCTCTTCCCAATACTCCATCAGAGTCTCGTTGTTATTCTTAATCTGTGTGCTCAGGGCCGTTGCACTGAGTTTGTCGCCTTTTGTGTATATGATTGAGAAAGGCACCTCTGCCTCACCGAGCTCCATCATAAAACGAAGGTCTATCGGCTGGATATCGTGTCGTGAATCCAGTAAAACGAAGAGATTTACCAACTCGGCAGAGCCGTTTATATAGCCTCTTATTATATCATCCAGATCGGCCCTTACCTTTTTTGAAAGTTTGGCATAACCATAACCGGGCAGGTCAACGAGATACCACTTCTCGTTTATCTGGAAATGATTTATCAACTGTGTTTTTCCGGGTTTTGAGGATGTGTGCGCAAGTGAACCGTTGTTGCACAACATGTTGATCAAAGAGGACTTGCCCACATTTGACCTGCCGATAAATGCAAACTCCGGGAGTCTTGGTTTAGGTCTATCGGTTGCGACCGTGCTACTACCAGAAAATATGGCTTTTGTGATCTTCATAAGAGAAAAATGCACTGCAAAGGTACAACAATATTGCTTATATTTGTATGAATGGAGTTTAAAAAAAAATAAATGGGAAAAGAGGAGAAGATGAGACTCTCTGATTTACAGGAGCAGGTGAGAGAATCAATTGAGCAGAGATTTACCGGAAAATACTGGATAACAGCAGAGATCAGTGAGATAAAGAACCATTATTCAGGCCATTGCTATCTCGACCTAATTGACAAGAATCCCGGGGAAGATGCTGTTTCTGCTAAAGCACAGGCAATAATCTGGGCCAATAATTACCGTATGCTCAGACCTTTTTTTGAGACAACTACAGGTTCCCCACTCTCAAAGGGAATGCATATCCTGGTTTACGTACAGGTTCAATTTTCATCGCTATACGGATTCAGCCTTGTCATAACAGATATAGATCCGGCATTCACTGTCGGAGAGCAGGAGCTTCTCCGGCAGGAAACCATCAACCGGCTCAAGATGGAGGGAATGTTTGAGATGAACTCGACCCTTGATTTTCCCCCCTTGCCAAGACGGCTTGCGGTCATATCATCCGAACAGGCAGCCGGATATCGGGATTTTATGAAACAACTTCATGAAAATGAATTTGGATTCAATTTTTATACAGAGCTTTTCGCGGCTCCGATGCAGGGGATTACAGCTCCCGAAGGTATAATAGAGGCGATGGATGAAGTTGCGGCAAGGATTGAAGAGTTCGATCTTCTTCTGATTCTAAGAGGTGGAGGAGCTACGCACGATCTGGCCTGCTTCGATGACTACAACCTTGCTGCGAATATAGCACAGTTCCCCATACCGGTTGTGGTCGGTGTCGGGCATGATCACGATTATCATATAGCCGATATGGTGGCTCACACATCCGTTAAGACACCGACGGCCCTGGCAGACTTCATAATTGATCTTTTTGCGGCGGAGGAGCAGCAGATACTCTATCTCTCAAGAAGGCTCTCAATGGCGCTTCAAAACAGGATTATGAGCGAGAAAAACCGGATTCAGCTGCTGGAGCAACGGATAATATCAGGCAATCCATTCAGACTTCTGGAGAAGGGCTATGCCCTTATTCATAAGGAGGGAATGCGTATCAAAGATATCAAAGATGTCAGTGTGGAGGATAAGATTGGGATCATACTCAACGGAGGTCAGATAGAGTGTGTTGTAAAAGTGAAAAGTGATGAAAAAGTGAAAAGTGAATAATGATGAAAAAGATTAAGAAAAATTATAAGGAGTCACTTGAAGAACTCCAGAAAATTGTGGAAAAGATAGAAAATCCTGATACAGATCTTCAGGAGATATCAAAATATGTAAAAAGAGCATCGGAGCTTGTAAGGCAATGCCAGGAGCAGCTTCGTGCAATTGAAGAGGACATACCGGAAATAACATAATCATAAAAATTATGGAAGAGTTGAAGCTGATAGAAGATGACCCTTGGTTGGTACCCTACAGACGGGAAATTCTCAGAAGGTATCAGAAGGCGGTTACCAAAAGACAGGAGTTGGCCGGATACGGCAAGCCTTTATACAAGTCGGTAAACTCTCATCTATACTACGGAGTGCACCGTGCAGGTAAATCCTGGTTCTTCAGGGAGTGGGCTCCCGGTGCAACGGCTATCTACCTGATTGGTACATTCAACAACTGGAAAATCGAGAAAAAGTACGCACTTCGTTCCAAAGGCAACGGAGACTGGGAGCTGGAGCTTCCTGCAGATAGTGTCAGACACGGGGATCTTTTCAAGTGGTATGTATACTGGAACGGGGGAGAGGGAGAGCGAATGCCTGCATATGCAACCAGATGCTTCCAGGATGAAAGAAGCAAGATTTTCTCAGCTCAGATTTGGAATGAGCCGGATTATAAATGGGCCAACCGGCGTATAGAGAAAATAATCACACCCCTGATATACGAGGCACATGTGGGTATGAGCTCGGAGAAACCGGAAGTTGCAACCTTTAACTACTTCCGGGAGAGTGTGCTTCCGAGAATTGCGGATCTGGGATACAATACATTGCAGATAATGGCAATTCAGGAGCATCCCTATTACGGGTCTTTCGGATATCAAGTATCCTCTTTCTTTGCAGTAAGCTCAAGATTCGGCACCCCTGAGGATTTTAAAAGACTTGTAGATGCCGCACACGGCTATGGGATATCAGTTATAATCGACCTTATACACTCGCATGCTGTAAGCAATGTGCTGGAGGGGCTCTCACAGATTGACGGAAATACAGCCCTCTATTTTCACGAAGGGGCAAGAGGAGACCATCCTGCCTGGGGTTCAAAGTGTTTTAACTACGGAAAGGATGAGGTTTTGCACTTCCTCCTCTCAAACTGCAAGTTCTGGCTTGAAGAGTACAACCTGGACGGTTTCCGTTTTGACGGTATAACGAGTATGATATACCTCGACCATGGCCTTGGAAGGGATTTTACGGATTACTCCTGCTATTTCGACGGCAACCAGGATGAGGATGCCCTTGTATACCTGACACTTGCCAATATTCTGATAAAGGAGGTAAACCCTTACGCAATTACCATTGCAGAGGAGATGAGCGGAATGCCGGGATTGGCATCCCCTTTTACCGACGGAGGCAATGGCTTCGATTTCAGAATGAGCATGGGTGTACCCGATCACTGGATAAAATGGATTAAGGAGTTAAGGGACGAGGATTGGAATATGAGTAACATATTTCATGAACTGACCAGAAAGAGGGCTGACGAGAAAACGGTAAGCTATTCCGAATGCCATGACCAGGCTCTTGTCGGAGACAAGACAATAATATTCAGATTGATGGATAAGGATATGTATCAATATATGAGCAAGGAGATCCCTAATCTCAATGTAGACAGAGGGATAGCCCTGCATAAAATGATACGCCTGCTGACACTTATGACTGCCGGGGACGGATATCTCAATTTTATGGGAAACGAGTTCGGCCATCCGGAATGGATAGATTTCCCGAGGGAGGGAAACTCGTGGTCATATCACTATGCAAGAAGACAGTGGTCCCTGGCAGATGATAAAAATTTGAAATACCAGTATCTTCTCAGTTTTGACAAGGCCTTAATAGAATTGGCCAAAGAGAGAGAACTTTTCGGACAACCGCCTGTTTCAATTTATGAGGATAACGAGAGGCAGATATTGATTTTTTCCAGATCAGGATTGATAATGGCATTCAATTTCAGCCCTTCGGCCTCATATCCTGATTACAGATTCAACGTAACGGCAGGGGTGTATGAGATAATACTCAACACCGATGCCCCTCAATTCGGCGGATTCGGCAGGATTGACCAGGAGATGAAGTATGTCACTTCGGAAGAAAACGGGAGGGATACTCTCTCTGTTTATCTTCCGTCCAGGAGTGCGTTTATTTTAAAGGGAAATTTGTTATCTTTAAAGGGTTAATATAATTGTCATGTCATATCTACAATTCAATAAGGATGAACTTGTGAACCTGGAGTATTCACTCAAGAGGGAGGTTTTGTCTACAAACCATGCCGGAGGCTATATGAATACAACTATTGTCTGTTGCAATACCAGGAAGTATCATGGCCTGCTGGTTGTCCCTGTAAAGGATTTCGGGGATGATAAGTTTGTTTTACTCTCCTCTTTGGATGAGACTGTAATACAGCATGGCAAGGAGTTTAATCTCGGCATACACAGGTACGGGGATATTTATGAGCCGAAAGGGCATAAATACATCAAGAATTTTGAAATAGAGAGGGTCGTTTCAATCACTTATATGGTTGGAGGTGTCCTTCTGCGCAAGGATATCATGTTTCCGCACAAAAAGGAGCAGATACTCATACGCTATACCCTTCTTGAAGCTCACTCGCCGACCATTTTACGATTAAGGCCTTTCCTTGCGTTCAGGAACTTCCACTCACTCTCCAAGGAGAACAATGATGTAAACAGACGCTACGACGTGATTGACAGCGGAGTGGCCTTTAGAATGTATGATGGATTCCCTAATCTCAACATGCAACTCAGTGTCAAGTCCGATTTCATATCCTCTCCCGATTGGTACTACAACATAGAGTACAAAGAGGAGAGGAGGAGAGCCTATGACTCTTCGGAAGACCTCTTTGTTCCCGGATTCTTTGAGATGCCCATAAAAAAGGGGCAGCAGATTATCTTTTCTGCATCTACTAATGTGGAGAACCCTTCCGGACTGTCGGCAGAATTTACAAGAAACGAGAATAAGAGAGAGTTGAGGGATAGTTTTGAGCAATGTCTGCAATTAGCAGCAAAACAATTCATTATACATGATAATGGAGACGCTTTTATCTATACCGGATATCCTTGGTTGGGGAAAAGGAACAGGAATACATTGATATCCCTGCCCGGTTTGACCTTGTCATCCAATAATAATACAGATCTGTTCAACAATATATTAAAGACTTTTATCAAACAAGAGCAGAGAACTCTCTTCTCTCCCGGCTGCGATCCCGATATACCACTATGGCTTTTCTGGACACTGCAGCAGTATCTCAAAGTCAAGGATAACAAAACCTCGTTGTGGCGGGAGTATGGAGAGCTTCTGAAGGAGATCATGGAATCATACATGGATCACCGGCGGGAGGCCGTGTTTATGCATGAGACCGGGCTCCTCTGGGCGGAACAGGAGGGTCGGCCGACAAGTTGGATGGATACAGTGATACATGGTCTTCCACTGATTGAAAGAACCGGTTATCAGATTGAGCTTAATTCATTATGGTACAATGCACTATGCTTTGTTGTTGAGTTAGCTCCAAAAGTTAAAGAGAGTGCATTTGTCAAAAAATGCAAGGATATAAAATTGCGAGTCGAACACAACTTCATGAAGGCATTCTGGGTTGAGGGAAGAGACTACCTGGCCGATTATGTCGGACCCGAGGGGCAAAATAAATATGTAAGACCGAATCAACTTTTTACCTGTGCGTTTGACTACTCTCCGTTGGATGATGGTGTCAAGGCAATGGTTATAAATAGTGTAAAAAGTGAGTTGCTGACGACTCGGGGAATAAGAACCCTCTCTCCTAAGAATTCAAGATACAAGGGCGAATATGACGGTGATGAGTATTCTCGTAGTATGGCATATTTTCAGGGTACAACAAGAGTCTGGCTTCTTCAGTTCTACATAGAGGCTTGCTTCAAAATTCTAGGCAAATCGTTTCTCACGAGAGCGAATGAGATTGTCTATGCCTTCGAAGAGGATCTTAGCGTCCATTGTATAGGGTCAATATCTGAGGTTTACGATGGCGATCCTCCTCACCAGCCACACGGATGCACCTCTTATTCCGCTTCGGTAGCAGCATTGTTGCGTTCAATCAGTCTCATAGAACAATATAAAAACATTGAGCAATGAAAGTACTGATGTTTGGGTGGGAATTCCCCCCGTATATATCCGGAGGTTTGGGAACAGCTTGCTATGGCTTGACAAAGGGTCTTGCAAATCATGGAGTTGAAGTGCTGTTTGTCATGCCGTCGGCGTCCGGAAAAGAGGATCAAAGTGCCGTCAGTATTATCAATGCCAGCGATATCGCTGTTACAGAGTCTGTCAGGAATATCGACACTTTTCTTGAAAAGGTACAGTTCCTCAGAATAGGTTCCAACATGGTGCCTTATGTTGATCCCGTCCGCTTCTCCTCCCTCATGGGGTCACAGAGAGAGAGTCAGATAGAGGATTACAAGATAACCCTCGGTGAGAAATTTCAATTTTCCGGAAAGTATGGTGAAAACCTTATGGAGGAGGTTGCAAGATATGCCCTGGTAGCAGGTGAGATAGCCCTTAAATATGACTTTGATGTGATTCATGCCCATGACTGGCTTACCTATATGGCCGGTGTTGTTGCAAAAAGACTGACCGGAAAGCCGTTGGTGGTTCATATTCATGCCACTGAATTTGACAGGAGCGGTCAGAATGTCAATACACAGGTCTACGATCTTGAGAAGCTTGGAATGAAGGAGGCAGACATGGTGATATCAGTCAGCAATCTGACCAGAAACATAGTAATTGGCAAATACGGTATAAGCCCTGATAAGGTGGTTACAGTCCATAATGCTGTTGATTTTGAGAACTACAAAGAGATGGAGGGAGAGAGAGGTGTGTCGGAGAAAATAGTCACATTCCTCGGCAGGATTACATTCCAGAAGGGTCCGGAGTATTTTATTGAGGCAGCGGCAAAGGTTCTCAAACAATATCCCAATGTCCGTTTTGTAATGGCCGGAAACGGTGACCTCCTGAATCGCTCTATCAGGCGGGTGGCTAAGCTTGGAATAGCTACCAAGTTCCATTTTACAGGTTTCCTGAAGGGGGCCGATGTGCATAGAATGTTTGCCTATTCTGATGTATATGTCATGCCATCAGTGTCGGAGCCTTTCGGAATATCTCCGCTTGAGGCGATGCGGGCAAATGTACCTACAATCATTTCAAAACAATCCGGTGTGGCAGAGGTCCTGAACCATGCCATCAAGGTCAATTTCTGGGATATCGATGCAATGGCTGATGCAATTCACGGACTGCTTGCCTATCCGGCACTTTCGGATTTTGCAGTGAAAAATGGACTTGAAGAGGTGAATTCTCTCAAATGGGACAATGCAGCCGCAATGGTGAAGGATGTATATATAAGATTAATAAGAAAATAACAAAAGAGATGGAAAAGAGTATATGCTTGTATTTTCAGGTACATCAGCCGGACAGGCTCAGACAATACCGTTTTTTTGATATTGGAAAGGAGTCTTATTACTATGATGATTTTGTAAACAGGACAATTCTCAGGAGGGTTTCCGATCTCTGTTACCTGCCGGCAAACCAGCTTATGCTGGATCTTATCAGAGAGTGTAAGGGAGCTTTTAAAATTGCCTTTTCCATATCCGGTTCTCTTATCGATCAATTGGAAAAATATACCCCGGAGGTGATTGATAGCTTCAAGGAGCTTGCTGCAACCGGTTGTGTGGAGTTTCTGGCAGAGACATATAATCACACTCTGGCATCTCTGGTTTCACCGGATGAATTCAAGGCTCAGGTGACAATGCACTCAAAGAGGATTGAGGCTCTGTTCGGGAAGAAACCCGTTGTATTCAGAAACACCGAGATGATCTATTCCGATGAGATAGGTGCCATGGTTGCTGATATGAAATTCAGTGCAATGCTCACAGAGGGGGCGAGGCACATTCTCGGATGGAAAAGTCCCAACTATGTCTATACAAACGCAATAAATCCAAGACTTAAGCTGTTGTTGAGAAACTTCAACCTCAGTGATGACATTGCCTTCAGATTCTCTGACAGGGGCTGGTCAAACTGGCCGCTCACCTCGGACAAATATGTAACATGGATATCAAACGCCCTCTCAAAAGATGAAGTAGTCAATCTTTTCATGGATTACGAGACATTCGGGGAACATCAGCATGCATCTACCGGTATCTTCCAGTTTATGAGATATCTCCCTGCGGCAGTATTGTCGCAGACAAGCTTTAAATTCTGCACCCCTTCGGAGGTATGCAAGAGACATCAGCTT
>MTLE01001325.1_pt1 | contig 14436 bp, 7 predicted proteins | sample 1982461 | NCBI WGS metagenome assembly MTLE01 (sample SAMN05712605, study PRJNA340218) | biofilm metagenome | isolation source: sample SPL anode biofilm adapted to -200 mV | place: USA | collected 2012-02-03
TGGAAGTTGTGGTGAATGGGGTGTCATGATTTGCACCTACTACTCCATTTTTATATCACATGACAAAAGTCCCCCAGCAAGAGCAGCTGCTCTTGCCGGGGGACTTTTTTGATTATCCGAAATCTTTATGCCTTTCTTACAATGTCTTTGCTGTTAAGAAACTGCTAATCCCGCAATGGTAACCGTCACATAATTATTTGTTGGATCAGCTAATTCAGAAATTTTAAAACTAATCGTTACGAAGGTATCCGCAGCACCCGTAACTATGCCCGTAGTTTCCACACCAACATTCGGTGTGCCACTCACTGAAACAACCTCTATTTTGTATTTTGTCTTGTCAATTAACAAATTCTCAGCTCGGGTTAACAGATCCGTTCCCGTCGAAATACTTGGTAGCTGTAAATTGTTTTTAGTTACATTCGATCCAATATATACTGCGGTATATTTAAGCGCATTTCGCGCCGCCTTAAGTTGATCAGTAGCATTTTTACAATCGATCTGTCTTAAGTTTGGTAGATCATTCAAGTTTGCCGGTGAGTTGAGATAAACCATTTCGTAGTTATCCCATGTCGCTGTTGTATAGTTCGTCTTAGAACTTCTTAAGGTCTTAAATTCCGTTACTTGCGCATTATAATCAGCAATATCGGACTCTGTGGCTCTAAAATACAGGGTCGCTTGAGCATTGTTGATCATGCTGGTCGCATTATTAATCTTCGTTTGATCCATAAATACTTCTCTGGTCGATTCAATACGATTGAAAATCTCATAATTGATGCAGTCTCTGACGTAATCATCATAAGATTTTTGCGTATACAGTGGAGCCACCTGAGCCATCGTGTTAGGCCAGACTGTAAGATCATCGCGCCAGGGTTTAGCGGCTGCTACTGCACTATCATAGCCACTATAATCAAGATCGAGGTTTATACCATCAGGATCAAGGTTTCTGATTGCCTTTTTGATATCTTCGGTCGCAGCAATAATGACTTCCGGACGACTATCTTTATTAATCACCGTTTGTTGCCATGTATAGTCAGTATATGCTGCTGCATATTTTTCAACGGTATTAACATAATTATTCCAGGTACCCGGGTCAACATATTTATTAAGCTGCTCGACATAACCTTTTCCGACTTGCATTTTGTTTCTCAGATACATCTCAATAACATTTTCAAAAGCATCCAGTTCTGCCTGATTCGTTCGAATGAGGAACTGTTGCGCTTCGATAATTTTTGCTGTTGCTTCATTTACTTTTACCTGGTCAATGTCTTTTGTATAGCCTAAATACGGTTTAATTGTATTTTGATATGTTTGCCAGGATGTTGGTGTGTATGAGCCAGAAGCATCAGTTTTAGCCAACGCCTCATTATAAGCAGTCAGAATCGATGCTGCATTTTCTGGTTGAACCAGAACGGCTTGAGCCCGTTTTATCGCATCAACTGCAATCTTAATCTCGGAGTCCGTATTTTCTGATGAAACAACATTTTTTGCAAGAACAGCTAAATAAGCACTCCAGGGGGCTGTCTTAAATACACTTTGATCTGAGTATTTATCAATCAAATCATAATACTCATCAGTGTTACCACGTTGCTGTAAATTAAGTTGGGCTAATTTTATCAAGTCAATAGCACGATTGATTTCTGCCTGAGTATTATCCGGCGTTACGAAATAACCTTTCGATGCTATTTTCTTGGCATATTCAGTCCAGCTCTTGGTCGTATAGTCAGCTCTTTTCACCAGATTCAATACATCATAGTATTCTTCAAGATCGCCTCGTTCCATCAATTTCTGCTGAGCTCGGACAATCTTCACCACTGCCGAATCAATCTGGGCCTGAGACTTATCAGAATCCATTTCATTGGCAGTTAAAATCTTCTGGTAGGCCGTCCATGACGTGGATGTGTAGTCGACCTCTTTCATCGGCTTAAGGGTTCGGAGATCAGCAGCATCATCTGGATCTTTACCAAGAACTATATTATAATTCAATATCGTGTTGTATCGCGCCAGATCACCGCCTTTTAGCAGCTTGTACTGAGCCTTTTTAATATTGGCCACTGCTGTGTTAACCTGAGTCTGCGACTTATCCGGATCCATAATATTAGCATCCAAGACCTTCTGATAAGTTGCCCAAGACGACGTAGTGTAGTCACTTTGTTTCATCTCAACCAGTGGTTTTGTCGAAGTCGTATCAGTTGGGTCTTTTCCTAAATAAAGATTGTATTTTAAGGCTTTGTTATACTCGGTAAAATCACTGGCTCGTTCCACCAGCTTCAAGCTGGCTGCCCTCAGTTTTGTCACCGCTGTATTGATCTTCGCTTGTCCGTCCTGCGGTTTCAGAAAATTAGCGTCAATGACTTTCTGATAAGTTGCCCAGGATGCTGAAGTATAGTTATCTTGATCAAGACCAATCAACTCATTATATTCGTCAAGATCTTCGGCAGCTCCCTCTAATTTCTTTTGCGCTGCTTCGATTTTTTCTGTCGCTGCATCAATGGCTTCCTGTCCATCAGCCGGAACAACCACATTAGCTGTTACTACTTTCTGGTAGGCATCCCATGATGCCGTCGTATAGTCAGTTCGAATCACCGCATTAATGGCTGCATAATAATAACGCATGTCTCCAGCCGGCACCAGATTCATTTGTGCTGACAGAATTTTTAAAACAGCGGCATCAATAACTTCCGGTTTGCTCATAGCATTTACCACGACTGAACGAACTTCCTTCTGATAGGCATTCCAGGAGGCAGTGGTATAGTCTTCTTTGTTGACTGCATCCAATACCGCCTGATAATAAGTTAAATCGGCTTTTTTCACCAACTTGCTTTGAGCTGCTTCAATATTTTTAATGGCTTTTTCAATATCGCTTTGGGAGAAGGTTTCATCCACGAAATTGGCATCCACCACATCCTGATAAATCGCCCAGGTGGTTTCAATATAGTCTTCTTCTTTTACCGCATCCAAAAGCGCATTGTAAGCAGTGAAATCAAACTTTTTGACCATCTTTTTCTGGGCTTCAACAATTTTTTTAACCGCTGCATCCACTTCAGGCTGGGTGTTGCTTTCCGTCATGGCATAGGATGACAGGACATTCTGATAAACTAACCAGGATTCCGCCGTGTAGTCTTCTTCACGAACCGCTTCCAAAGCGGCCTGGTACTCAGTCAAATTCACCTTCCACTGAAGTTTTTTCTGGGCTTCCAGAATATTTTTAAGGGCGGTATTGATTTCTGACTGGGAATTATTTTTCGTCACCACATTGTCAGCTACCACATCCTGATACACCATCCAAGTATCTGGGGTATAATTGACTTCTTTTACGGCTGCCAATGCTGCGTTATAGGCCGTTAAATTTTTTGCCAGCACCAGGTCCTTCTGAGCTGCCGTAATGTTGGCAATGGCCTGTATAATTTCTTCCTTGCTGTTATCCTTTGTCATCTCATTGGCATCAACGACAATTTGATAATCTGCCCAGGATTCGCTGGTATATGAATAGGGATTGACCGCTTTAAGGGTCGAAAGATACGTTTCGTACTCCTCATTCACTTCGACTATTTTTATCCGAAGTCCTTCAAGTCTTAATCCTAGCCCTGATGTTCCAGCGGTTTCACCATTTCTAAACCAGGTATCCGGATCGTTTATATCCTTTAGCCAGCCCTGGTTCTGAACCTGAACATTGTATAAAAGACGATACCCCGGCATATTGTTGAGGACTAAGCGGACACTTTCAAGACGCAGACCCTGTCCACTGGTTCCAGCTTCTGTACCCATGGCAAACGGACCCAAATCGCCCCGGTTTTGCACATGAACATATGTCTGAATGCTTGCCCCTTGCGGCAGCGAACCGGTTAATCCCACCAGCAAGGCTTCCAGTCGTTTCGACTCTCCGACCGTGCCTGACAAACTTCCGTTGCTTTTCCAAGTGGTTTCCCAGCCATAATCCTGAATATGTGTTTTGTACTGAACTCCCGGTTCTGTAACAATTGATGCCTGAGCGCCTTCAGCCCATACTGTCGGCGAAAAAAGCACCGAAGTCAGAAAAACAGCCGATAACATCGATGCCGTCCTTTTTTTGATTGCCATGACAAGACCTCCTTTTTTTGATCTGTTCTAAATTGCTTATATCATCGATCCGTCGACCGATCGTCAAATCTGAATAAAATTATTTTAAGACCATTATATCATACTGTCCTGATGATGTTATCGTCAAAAAATAAAAAATCTTTAATGGATTCATTAAATTTCCAAATTAAAACTGAGTTTTCTAAAGAAATAAAGCTCCCAACCAGCATCAGCCAGTTGAGAGCTCCATAATAGTACGGTTGGATCTAGTTGATTATTCTGTTACTACAAGTGCGTTGGTCACTTCACTTCGAGATATCGTTTCATTTTTACTGTCTTTTATATCCACATAGAAGGTATAATTCCCTGCTGTTGGTGGCTTGTAGGTGTAGTAATAGGTCGTTGAAAAAGCTCGAATAATCGTCTCTTCACTGTCGCCCTCTTTTTTCATGGAGAACTGATAGAAATAGGGCTTGATGCCATCTTGTCCAGTGGCCGATAGTCGGACACTGCTTCCCAATGCCATGCTGGTTTTGCTGATGAGAAAATCTTTTACCGAAGCTTTTTTAATCACGGCGTAGCTGTCGATGGTTTTTTCGGTAGTATTTGAAGTTAGATCCTCATTTTTATTATCGGTTACCTTAACGAAGAATTGATAGGTGCCCACTTCGTCAAGCTTAAAGCTAATGATTCCCGGTGTCGCATCGGCTGTTTCGGTAATCGTCACCGGTTCTTCACTCCCCCGTTGATACGCGAATTCATAGTTATAATCACCACTACCGCCAGTAACGCTGGTTGTCAACGTAACATCTTCTCCTTCATACTGCTTGCCAGTAGGCGACACGGAAAAACGTCGGATGATCGGTGGATCAATCACCTGATATTCCATCAATGTTGCGCCATCACTATCAATGTTGCTGATCAAATTATTGGCATCGGTAACTACTACCCCAAAAGAATAAAGTCCCGGTTTCATTGGCCTATAGTTGATATATCTGGATGTGGTCGATGAACCGATTTTTGTCCATGTTTCTACATCATCTTCGTCGTTTTCGCTATCCAGCTTGTAATAGAACTGATACTTATAAGGTGTTTTTCCACCGATTCCGGTGGCGGTTAATTTAATTGTTGTGCCAACATTCTGAGGTGTTTTCTTATCCACCACTAAACTCTTGACACTGACATTCCCAAGCACCTTAAAGCTGCCGATTTTAGCTGTTCTCGTTGCATAGTTGTCATCCGTCACTTCCACAAAAAGGTTATAGGTACCTGCCTGATCTGGTACAAAATCAGCGTTTGCTATCCGGGGATCTGCTGTAAACTTCGTATCCATGTATTCGGTCACCGTTCCCCTGGTCCAATAGAAGAGATAGCTCATTTCACCAATCCCGGTATTGGAAGCCACCGTTGCGGTCAGCTCAACCAAGTCCCCAGCATAAACCGGCAATCCGGTTTTATTGGTTGTTAAGCTCACCACCGGAGGATTATAGATATCAAAATCAATGCTTTCGGTGGACGCAATCCCGTTGGCATCGGTAATTTTTACCAACAGAATATAGGTTCCTTCCGTTTCCGGCTTGAAGGTGGCATAATTCTTTGTTTTATCGCTCGAGATCAGACATGCCGCATAATCAGCTTCATCGATTGTATCCGCTTCATTTTCTCGCAGTTTCTGGTAAAAAGCATAGGTAAATGGCGCTTTTCCACCATCAGGAGTGGCTGTCATCTTAATTTCGGTGTTAATATCCTGACCCGAAAGTTTGTTGGTTTTAAAGCTTTTGACCCCGAAGGTTCTAAAAACCACAAACTTGCTGAGGGTATACGTTTCACTCGTTAAGCCGGAATCTTCATCCTTGGCACTAACATAAAAGGTATATGTACCGGCAATGGTCGGTGTGAAACTGGCCAAATTTTCCGTCACATTGGCAGCATCGATGGTACCTGATTTTGAACCAACCTTGTAACCGAAGGTATAGGTCAAGTTGTCGCCGCCAGCACCAGTTTTTTGGGTGGCGTTTAAGTTAATCGCTTCTTTTACATAGGAGCTGGTCAAGCTGGGTTGCGGTTCTTCTGCTTCAGAATCTGTTACTGTCAACCCGGTAATAACTGGCGGATCTGTTACTGTCAATGCCAGCGTCTTTTCAACGGTGTTCAAACTGACAGCCCCGTTTTTATCGGTAATTTCTACAAAAAAGGTGTAGTTTCCAGCTTCAGTCAATGGAAAATCGATACTTTTCAATGAAGGGTTCACCGAATCAATATCGGTTTGCGCTTTAATTACATGGCCCTCTTCATCTTCAATTTTATATGAGAATTGATAGGTGTAGGGTGAAACTCCGCCTTTACCGGCTGCTGTTAAGCGAATCGTATCACCGATAATCAGTCCGCTGGTTTTACTGGCTTTTAGACTGGTGACTTCCAGTCCAGTGTTGACCTTATAACCAGTTATTTTTTTACTGACGCGACTGACCCCGTCAGAAACAACTACCTCAAAGGTATAGGTGCCACCGCTCAAGGGTTTAAAAACAACATCGGATGGATCACCATCGTTATCCAGGAGCTTTTCTGTGCTGCCATTGACATAAAAGGCGTATTCCAGTGCATTTTCACCGCTTCCTTCTGCGACATCAGCCTTTAAAGTGATTTCTTTTCCAGGATAAACCGGCGTCCCTTTGACAGGGCTGGTTGTAAATTCGTTAATAATGGGTGGATTCTTGATTTGATAGTTCGGCAGTTCTGAAACGGCTTTAATTCCATTGGCATCAGTCACTGTCACCCGCAGCGTATAGAAGCCCACATTTTCCGGATTGTTAAAGGTGAGCACTGCTGTCTTAACAACTGAATCTTCTTGAATGGTCGTTTTATTCCCCAAAGCATCTTCCCATTCAAAAGTATAGCTATATGGTGATTTCCCTCCAGCCGCCGAGGCCGACAGTTTTATGGCCGTGTTAATTGATGTTCCTGATGCTTTATCCGTTTTCAGCACTGCTGTCAGTGTTTTTAATACCACCACATTTTTTAGGGCTTTGCTCGCTGTCAACTGATCCGCATCCGTAACATCCACCACCACACTGTAGGTTCCTGCCGTGGTCGGTGTAAATTCAAAACTGTCATCATCTGTCTGGATCACCGTTTTAACGTCATTCGACCCATTTTTAATGGTAAAACGATATTGAATCGATCCCGTTCCGGTGCCCTCCTGCAATACTGCAGTGACCAAAATGGGATCATTGGCATAAATTGCCGCCTCAGAATCATTGCTATTGACCGCAGTAATTTCACTAATTACCGGACCATTGACTATTTTATAATTTTCAATGGACTCGGTCGTGGTTTTCCCGTTGCCATTGTCATCGGTTATTTCAACTTTCAAGGTGTAGTTACCAACATGAGTCGGCGTGAATAATACCGTATTGGTGGTCGGCAGCGCTTTTTGATCCAATTCAACCGGACTGGCACCATCTAGTTGATAGGAAAACTTGTAAGTGTATGGTGTTTTGCCACCACTGCCATTGGCCGTCAATTTGATCGGGGTATTAACATTCTGACCTGATAATTTATCCGTCACAAAGCTTTTAGTGGCTACCGCTGACAAGACCTTATAGCCGGTTTTTGTCGCCGTCGTCTTCAAACCGGTCTGATCGGTGACTTCGACTAAATAAGTATAGGTGCCGGACACTGATGGCGTCACGCTGATCGACGCTGCACTGCCATCAACCTGAGGATCGGTCAGCTCCACTGTTTTGGTACCCAATTTATAATAAAAATGATACTTAAAGGGAGCGGTACCACCCTCCACATCTGCCTGAAGGATGACTTCATCCCCAGCATAATGAAGGCTTTCCTCATCACGATCTGTTGTTAATTGAACCAGCGGATTATCCTGAATGATAAAAACAAGTGATTCTGTTTCCGTCTCAATACCATTGACATCGCTGGCAACTACAGTAACGGTGTATTCTCCAGCTTCAACCAATGGCAAACTGATGTTGTTCGTTGCCGTGGCTACGCCCTTATATACACTTTCTCCGTCACGGTCACAACTAAACTGATAGGTATAGGGCCCCTTGCCGCCGCTTGCTGTTGCAGTAAATTTTACGGTTGTATTGCGGTTCTGGGGAGATGTCTTATCTGATTTCAGGATTACCTCTGGTTTAGGTAATACCGTAACCGTGTTGGATGTGGCACTGGCTACCGCAACGTCATTTTCATACACTTCAACATAGAACTGGTAATTACCAGCTGATGGCAGATTGAAACTTTGTGTCGTTTCAGCCACTTTGGAAACAATCGGGATTTTTGTCGAATCTGAACCAAGGGTATAGTAGTAGGAGTACACATAACCCGCCTTGGCTCCGGCAATGTTCATTGTCAGGCTGATTTCATCCAAAACATACGCTGGACTGCCATCTGCTTTTGCCGCAGACAAAGCGACCACCGGAACAATTTCAATATTTTCAATGGTTTCTTCTATAATTCGACCACTGCCATTTTTTAGTTCCAGAATAAGATCGTAATAGCCGGCCTTTGTCGGAGTAAAGTTGGCTGTCGTTGCGGTTGAAAAATCCTGAATCAAAATTTCTTCGCCATCCTCATGGAGTGCCGAGAAACGATATTGATAGGCTGTTTTCCCGCCAGATCCTTCGGCATTTAAAAGGATCTCCGTCCCGATCGCATGGGCCTGCGAATTATCCGGTGATGCTGTAAACGATTTGACAGCCAGATCATCCACAATGGTATAATTCAACATCTCACTTTTGGCTATTAAACCTTGCTGGTCTGTAACTTCCACATAAAGATTATATATGCCTGGTTGACTGGGAGTAAAGGTGGCTTGGGGTGTTGCCGAATTACCGAGTTCCTGAGTAACCTCACCACTGGTGTAATAGAATCGGTAATTTAGAGTCCCGCTGCCGGTATCGGCGACAGTTTCTACCGTCAGCAAAATCTCACTGTCATAATATTGCGGTGAGACCTTGCTGGCTTTAAAGCCATTTTCGGCAATCACTGGTTCATTGGTTACCTTGTAACCACTTACAGCCTTCATGGCTGTCTTACCACTGCCATCGGTTGTTCTGACATAAAACGTATAAGTTCCAGCCAAAGTCGGGGAGAAATTAACAGCGTTCAAGGCCGTGTCCATGGCGATGGTGCCTGTCGACTCCGTCCCATCATAACTGATCAAATCCCAAAAAAAGTCATATTTAATGGTTCCGGTACCACCAGAGACTGTGCTTGTTAGCGTAACGGGATTTTCCACTCCAATTTCAGTATCGGGTGAGACCTGAAATTCATCCACTGTCAAAATTTCGATAACGTTAAATGGTATTTCTGGATTTGCCTCCGTTGCATAGTCTTTTGCCGTTGAAGGTGATTCACCGTAAAGTTCTAGCAATAAGCTGTCTTTAAACATCCCGTACCCCTCCATGATTGTCACGGATTTTGGGATGCTGACACGTAGCAAGTTTGAGCAATTGCCAAAAGTCGGGTTTCCTTCTGTTGAATAAATGGCAGTCAGGGTAGAGGGCAATTCAACTTCAACCAGGGCATCACAATTGTTGAATACCCCATCTTTCAGATAAAGGAGGTAATCCGGCAATTTGATACTGGTAATCATCTGGCCGCTAAAAACGTTGCTGCCAATACCCACAACCTTTTTGCCACCCAGCGTGTCCGGGATTTCTACTGTTGCCCCCCCATCAGCAAAGGAATACGCGGTGATCTCGACCCCTCCATCCACTGTCGTCCAGGTGAAGGTGCCATTCGTCTCCATCGTCGTTATTCCACTGTCTTCGGCCCATACGTTAAGTGGCATAGAGGTCAGTATCATCATCAATACCAACATCCAGCTTACCCCTTGTTTGATTCGTTTTTTCATCCCGATTACCTCCTTGTTATCACATATTTATAACACTTCGATTATTTTATTTATTGCCTTCGCCATCATACAGCGTATTAAAGATATCGACATTTCAAATCAATTCGTTAGTTTTTTTTGGATAAATATTAAAGTGCAATTGCCCAATAACCCGAACAATTGCACTAAAATTTAAGAGATAATTCTTTTTTTGCCTATTAATCTATGGATTAATATAGATATCCATGTTTGCCGTTGTCCCGGCTGCACCACCATCAAGAGGCGTGATTGTAAAGGTGACCGTTGCCACCGTGTTACCCTCATCGGTGACTAAACCCGTGGTCGGATTAATCACCGCGGTACCACTGTCAATCCGAGTAAATGTGATGGTATAATCCGTTTTATCAATACCCGCTACGGAAATAATTTCATTCGCCCGGGTCAGAATATTGTCCCCAACCTTGCGAACCCCAAAATTCGATGCGTTAATTTTGGCATTGTCAACAACATAGGCTGCGCTATAAACCAGATTTTTCTGAGCTGCGACAATTTTTGCTGTTGCAGCATCCACATCCGCCTGGGTATTATCGGGTGTTACCACATTTGCCGTCACCACTGTCTGATAGGTTGTCCAGGACGGTGGCGTATAATTTGCTTGCTGGACCGCTGCCAAAGCCGCATTATAAACCGCCAGGTCTGCGCCTTTCACTAAAATAGTCTGTTGCAACGCGATCAATGTCGCCGTGTAACTGTCTATCACCGACTGGGGATAATTCTTTAAGGTATCAGCCGCAATGGTCGTAATGGCCTTCACCTGATTATCATTGGTATAGGCGGTAAATGACGCAGTGGTATAGGGGCCATCAGTTACTTTAATGTTTTTCGCTGCATTAAATGCCGTTAGATCAGCCGTTTTCACTAATTTTAGCTTGGTACTGTCAATATCGGCGGTAGCCGCATCAATGGTTGACTGAGCAGTATCCTTGGTAATCAGATCATATACCCATTTGCCATCTGTCAGCGTCCCGTAGCTCTCACACCTTGCCGTATAGTTATTCCAGGTACTTGAGGTATACGGCGCATTAGCTGGATCTCCACCATACTGAACATATAGAGCAATCGCTTTATTGAAATTTGTTAAATCAGAATAAAGCACCAGACTTTTCTGGGCTGCCAAAATTTTAGCAGTTGCTGCGTCGACTTCGGCCTGGGTATTCATGTTTGTAACCACATTGGCGTCCACCACATCCTTATATGCCGTCCAACCAGATTTTACCATATCCTGAGTCACAGCTGCTAAAGCAGCTTCATAGTTTGTTAAATCTGCCAGTTTGAATAGATTTTTCTGACTTTTGATAATTGCAATAGTCGCCGCATCCACTTCGGCCTGAGTGTTTTCTTCGGTTACCACATTGGCGTCCACCACAGCTTGATAGATTGCCCAAGATTCCGCCGAATAGTCGGCTTCATTAACGCTTTCAAGCACATCATTATAAATGGTCAGGTCTGCCTTTTTTACCAGGCTCAGTTGCGCTTTTTCAATTGCCGTGGTTGCTTCGGTAATTTTATTGGCGATGTCTTCTTTGGTGACAACATTCTTGGCAACTACATCCTGATAAACAGCCCAGGATGCACTGGTATAATCTGCTTCATTGACCTGACCCAAGACAGCCTGATACTTGTCAAAAGCGATTTTCACTGGGGTTTCCACAATTTGTATTTCAATGGCTTCCAGTCTCAGACCCTTGCCTTCTGATCCAGACAAAGCGCCATCAGCTACCCAACCCTGAATCCAGCCTTCATTTTGAATATGAGTGCGATATTTGATTGAATAATCCGAGGCATCTGCGCCAGTCAGTTTGATTTCAATAGCTTCCAACCGCAGGCCTTCCCCCACAGAACCGGCCAGATCACCGTTTGACACCCAACCCTGAGCCCAACCCTTGTTCTGAATATGCGTCTGGTATTGTATTCCTAAACCCTCCGGCACATCTCCCGATAATTCAATCTCGATTCCTTCCAGACGAAGGCCTTTCCCCTCCGAACCAGACAGGCTGCCATCATGCATCCAGCCCTGAGCCCAGCCCTCGTTTTCAATATGTGTCCGGTAAGCCACACCAAAAGCCATTTCTGATGTTGTATCTGTTTCTTCTGCAAAAACACCGGTTGGCAAGCCCATGATCATCATGCACAAACCTACGATAATACCTATCCTTAGTTTTTTCACATTGTACCTCCGTTTATATTTGTTTTATGTTTCTCTTCATGTTAGCTCCTCCTTAGGATTTTACACCTTAATGCCCTTCTTTGCAATCTAAGTTTGACGGCCCCTTAAAAGTTGTGATATTAAGCTACGGTTAATTGTAAACTGATACAGACGTATTCTTCTGAATTATTGTGCCAACAAAGTGTACAAGATGTCCCCTTGTGTTCGCTTTTGATTGGTAACAGACAAAAGCTGGAGTCCAGAGCTACTTGCACGAACCGACCCCTTGTGTTCCCTTTTCCAGTTCTGCCAATCTGCTGTTGTTTCAATATACTCCTTGACTTCCATAATCTGGCCTCATTTTATTTTTAGCGAACCCATAAAATTCTCACTTATTGTTCTTTTATCGCGTTTTCAATTATTCGTTTCCCGATTCCCAGCACCCTACTCAATTGCCGAATGCTACAACTCGTCTCCTTTTGTATTATCCGGATACATTCATTCCTTTCTGACTTATTTAAACTCATTATTTCAGAATATTGCTGATTCTCTTTAACCATAGCCTTGATGTCATCATCAGTATATTTTACAAAAGTACTCGCATCAAGACAATCATCGTGATTAACCTCACACGAGAACTTTTCGAAATCAGAAACGTGTTTAAAATAGCTTTGTATTAAATCAGCATCAACATATTCTGTTATCCCATGATATGAGTTAAGATAGTTTTGATAACTACTCCATTTATACTCAGACTGTGATGTTACCATATGTGCTTTTAATGGATTATTATGAATATAACGCAGAACTGTCAGTAAATATCGTTCATCTTCAACTGCTTCACTACTATATCGGTTTTGAAATAAATGGCCCGCTCTTCCATACTTTTGGTTATGAAATCTTACATAGCCCACTGTTATACGTTTAATGCTTACGCCTACCTCTTCTCCTTCTTTCATGAGCAAGTGGACATGATTATCCATCAAACAATAAGCATAGAGTTTAAATTCTCCCGTTTCCTTAGCTCGCTTCAGTTTTTCCATAAAGTACATTTTGTCCTCGTCATCCATAAATATGTTTCGACTATCTATCCCTTTTAACATCACATGATAAATACCTGTCATACTTTTTACTCTTGCCTGCCTCGCCATTTTTTACCTCACTTCTTTTCCCTTTTCACTACATTCTATCACTTTTTTCTAAATGTGACAATTGAAACGTCCCCGTGTCACAGAAAGCAAAGTGTACAACAGAACCATCCCCTTGTGTTCCACTAAACGTGACAATAAAAACGTCCCCATGTCATCCGTGTCACAATGCTGATTTCCTCCAAAAAAGTATTAAAGACCATTGACTGCTTAAGCCAATGGTCTTCAAAATTATAATATGTATTTAAGATGGGGGTTTGATTCAGGGAACCGATGATTGCGGGGAAATCTGAAACGATTCTCAGCGAAATCAGTAAGGTATGACTTTAAAAGCCATTTTAATCAGCTTGAAAATCTAGGCAATGTGCAGTTTTTCCATAAGTGCTTTTTGTAATGTTTGAGAAAAATTAATGCTATTCTTTTCAGCCATGTTATTGAGCCAATCAGGGATGGTTAAGGTTTTTTTCACAGCTTTAGCAGATCTCACATATTGAGTTAGATCACATGCGACAAGACTTGTGAATGAATCATCTTCAGCAACGATACTTTTAATATCAGAAGCTGGATTAATCTCTTCTTCATCTTCGATTAATGATGCCAGATACAACCCTAAAGCTTCCTGGGCTTCTTCCATCACTTCACTAATACTTTCGCCAACAGTCTGGCAACCAGGAAGATCAGGAAACTCTACCCAGTAGGTACCATCTTCCTTGTGAAAAATCGCTGGATATGCACTTAACATTTTAATTTCCTCCTATAGGGTATTGGGGACAAGGCTATTTAAGCCCTGTCCTTTTGAGAATTGTTTTTAGTAAGCCAGTTGGGACGTCTTTTCCATGAACAGGGATGATCTCAGTTTTACCATCTTTTTTCATGACATGATGGCTCCCTTTGATTCGTTCTTCGACCCATCCATTTTTCTCAAGTAATTTGAGTAAGTCTTTGTCTTTCATTCCAACCTCCTTACACAATTATATTAACACGTATTATACGTACATGCAACTATTTTTTCATTTCAACAAGAACTTTTGATTACCATTTAATTTTAGTCCGTTTTTCCCGACAGTCTCGGCAATGGTGGCAACTGGCATTGCAATTCTGACCCCGAAACCATTGGCACCATCGGCCGGATTGGGTGGCACTGAGCAGGCTCTTCCGCAAAAAGCCGT
>MTLE01001651.1_pt2 | contig 14425 bp, 5 predicted proteins | sample 1982461 | NCBI WGS metagenome assembly MTLE01 (sample SAMN05712605, study PRJNA340218) | biofilm metagenome | isolation source: sample SPL anode biofilm adapted to -200 mV | place: USA | collected 2012-02-03
CGAGCCGGAACCGCCGCCGCTGTAATTGAACCCCTGGTCGCCGGTGGGGTTGAGCAAGTCGCGCAGCAGCTTCAGCGCGCGATTGCCATCGGCCAGGCGCGCCCAGAAATTCGCCTTCCACGCCAGGGACCACCCGGTGCCCGCGTCGCCGCGCCGTTCCAGCAGCGCCTGCGCCGCGCGCGCCAGCTCGGGCGTGGCGTCCGGGCTGATCTCCTCGCCCGGGTGCAAGCCCCACAGCGGCGAGACGTGGCGGTGGTGGATTTCCGGCTCCTCGTATTCCTCGAGCCACTCGAGCAACTGGCCTTGCGAGCCGATTTGATTGGGCGCGAGGCGCGCGCTTTTCTCGGCCAATTCGCGTTGCAAATCCGCGTCTTGACCCAAGATTTGCGCGGCGCGGCGCGTGTTGCCAAAGAGATTGCGCAACAACTGCTGGTCAATCGCCGGCCCCATGCATACTTGCCCGGACCACCCGTTCTTCATGCGGAAACTATTCTCGGGCGAGTTGGACGGCGCGGTGACCAGCCAATGGTGCTTGGGTTCCTCGATCAACATGTCCAAGTAAAACAGCGACGCCGCTTTCAAGATGGGATAAGCCCACGCGAGGTAAGCACGGTCCCCGGTGAACGCGTAGTGTTCCCACAAATGCTGGCAGAGCCACGCGGAACCGCTCACCGTCGCGCCCCAGGAGGCGTGTTCGCCGGGCGAGGTGTAGCCCCACGGATTGGCGATCACGTGCGCCACCCAGCCGCGCGCGTTGTAATACGCCTTGGCCGTGCGCGTGCCCGAGGGCACGAGGGATTCGATCAACTTGAGCATCGGCTCGTGCAGTTCCGTCAAGTTGCCCGCCTCGGCCGGCCAGTAGTTCATCTGCACGTTGATATCTAAGTGATAATCGCCGTTCCACGGGGTCTGGATTTCTTCGGCCCAAAGCCCCTGCAAATTCGCCGGCAAACCGCCCGGGCGCGACGAACTGATGAGCAAGTAGCGGCCGTATTGGTAATACAACGCAAGCAGCGCGGGATCGTCGCCGCCTTGTTTCAAGGCCACCAGACGGCGGTTCGTGGGCAGCAGCGCGGCGGCGCGACTGGCGGGCTTGCCATCGTCCAAGCGCAAGCTCACGCGGTTGAAAAATTGCTGGTAATCCGCCACGTGCGCGCGGCGCAAATCCGCCCAGGAAACAGCGGCGGCTTTGTCCAGATCGGCGAGGCTGGCGGCCACGGGGTCAGCCGTCTGGCGGCCCGCGAAACCGCGAAAATCCGTGGCGGCGGTGACGTAGAGCAGCACTTCATCCGCGTTCTCCACTTTTAATTGGTTGCCCTCGACGACGCTCACCTTGCCGCCCTTGGCCACGGCGCGCACGCGGGCCGCGTACTTCATGCCTGGCGAATCGCTGCCACTGCTCAATTGGCCGGTCATCAGCAATTCCCGCGCGCCCGCCGCCGCGGTCTGGAATTTCTCCGGGCGGTCGAGTTGGGCGGTGAAAGAAATCGCGCCCGGGCGGCTGGCGGTGAGGCGCGTGACGATCGCCTGGTGCGGAGTGCTGGCCAGGGTCTCGCGTTGATACGCGACGCCATCTTTTTCGTAAGTGACGCGCACCATGGCGTCGTTGATGTCCAGCAACCGGCGGTAAGAATCCGGCACGGTTTCATTCGTGCCACCGGTGGCCCCGGCGAATTGCAGCCGCAAATTGCCCAGCGTTTGGTAACAGCCGAAGGCGACGTTCGCCCCGCTGCCGTGGCCGGAGCCGGGTCCCGCGCAGGTGAAATTATCCATCACCAATTTTTGCGCCTCCGCGTTTTTGCCCTCTTGGAGCAAGCGCTGGATTTCGGGCAGCACTTTGTGCGCGTCCGCGCGATCCGCGTTTTGCGGCGAGCCCGACCAAAGCGAAATTTCGTTCAAGATGAACCGTTCCTGGCCGATGCCACCCAGCACCATCGCGCCCAAGCGGCCGTTGCCCAGCGGCAGCGATTGCATGAAATTCGCGGCCGGCGCGGGATACCACAGGCTGAGGCTGCCCGCCGTGCCGGGCGCGGTGATAACCTGGATTTGCGCGGTGATTTGCGCCGCTTTCGCCTGCGCTTCCGCCAATGGCAAACCTTTGTCCATGCCAGGGCGCTGATGCCCCACCGCCGTCAGCCACGCGTCTTTCAACACGTTTTGACGCTGCTCCGCCAACTGCAATACCTCGCGACCGCGCGGGGTGGCATCCGCCAAAGCCTCGGCGTCGAGTGCAGCCAGATCCGCCGCCGGCGCGCCCCAGTGGCGCAAGATTTCCCGCGCTTGGAGCCAGTGGCCGGTGGCGTTCATGTGTACGCCATCGCCAGCCAAGCGGTAGGTGGAATTGAGGGCGCGCATCGCGGCCAAGTGTTGGTTCATCGGCGTGTGGGCGTCCACCACGTCCCAACCGTTGGCGCGCTGCGCCATGAGCCAGGCGGCGTAACGATCGAGCACTTCATTATAGCCCACGTAGGGCTGCGGATATGCGTCGCGCCCGGCGGGCAGCGTGCGGTCTTTGATGGGCTCCGGATCGAACACCGGCGGGGTGACCAGCAGCAGTTTGGCCCCGCGCGCGAGGACTTTTTCGCGCAACTCGCGGATGCCCGCTTGGAATTTTTGAAATCGCTCCTCGCCGAACGGATAGTAAATACCGTCGTTCATCCCGTAGCAGGCGATAACCAATTCGGGCTTTAAATCCGTCAGCGCGCGGTCCAGCCGAGTGCTCAAGCAAGGCCGGGGGAATTGGCCGTCCGCGTGGCCGGGCTCGCTCAGCCCGGAGACCGTTTCGCTAGGCAAACCGAGGTTAATGATCTCCACTCCGCGCTCCGGGCAATGGGTGGCGAGGTAAGCGTCCAAATACACCACCCATTGGCCGCTGTAAGTGATGCTGTCGCCGAGCACCAAGATCTTGCGCGCGGCAGGCATTTGCGGCAGGGCGTCCGCCGCGAACAGGCTGCCCGCCAGCGCCAACAGGCATAACGCCAGCCAGCCCCGGGAAAGAAGGAGTTTTAACATGCCGCCATCATCGCCGCAAACCCGCGGCTTTTCAAGTGGAGGTTATGACCGAAAAAGCTGTTTAAAGCTGTCAAGGAGGTGATATACCGCGCAAAATTTCAAAACCGCCAGGGGGCTTGCTGGCGCGATCTGATCTCCATTATGGCTACATCATTCCATTGCTTGTAGCAACGGAGAGCATGCAACTTCACATTGGCCTCATGGCGTAAACAGAGCAAGTCATCGCACGAAGCTAAAGGGCTATATCCTGTAGTTTTGTAAACCCGTTCAATGGATTCCCAGGTTTGTTTAAAGTCGCCATTATGCGTAGCCATATTGGCTGAACGCGCCGATTTATCCCCTCTTTGATCGGAACAGATATACAACCATCCGTCGGCCCCAACCAAAGCCTTAAAGAAGGCGCAAGGACAAGGTTGGTAGGTTTTGGGTTGCGAATTGGGTTCAACCAGAATGTTTTGCGATAAGATCGCTTCGAAACGCACATTCACTGTTTGGGCGCGCTTGGTAGCGTGGTCCGCCACTTGGGCCAATTTGGCCCGAAAGTCAGGCGCAAATTTCGGCAACCGTTTACTCTGGGCATCGCGCGGACGAATGATAAACATTTGTTCAACACCGACTGAGGCCACGCGAAAAGCAATTTCGGGCACTTCATCAATCACATCCTCAAAAGCAACGGTTGTGACCAAGATTGGCGGCGAATCCACTTTGCGGGCTTTAAATGCACGGCATAACTCATTTATGCCAGAGAAGACTTGCTCTAATGGATTGCCAACTAGTTCTGGCGAGCCGATGCGGCTTTTATAGGAACTCAAACCATTAATCGACACCCTCAACTGCGAACCCCGAGTAGAAAATGCCTTCACTAGGCTAGGGATGTGGGCATGAATTAAACTGCCATTGGTTACCAGTTCGCATCGGATTCGCTTTTCCGAGCATAAATGTAACACTTCATCAATATGCGGATACATAAGGGCTTCACCCCCCATAATTTGAATCCCACGAACCCCATTCTTATCGTTTGCGGCATATGCAAGAATGCTCTGGACATACTCCAAAGGCAAAAGCTGGCCAGAACAACAATTTGGATTGGGCGAAAGAATATCGCCTCCTTGATGTTTCCGGACGACTTGCGATCCGTCTCGGGCAATAGAATCAATGCAACCAACGCAGTTATAATTGCAATTCCATGTCAGATCCATAGTTATTAGCGATGGAGCGATGCCGGCCAATTCATGCGGACCTTTGGCCGAGGAAAAACGGCGGATCTTCTTAAGGTTGTCGGCATTAAGCACGGCTAATTCAGAATATCCCATAAATATTAATTATGAATGTTAACTCGAGTGTGAGCCGCCATATTTCTACACTATGGCATAAATGATGTGGTTTGTCTGATTAAGAGTAATGCCATGCACTCCAAAGTCAAATATTAACTATTATTTAATATCAATTGCCCGCCACACCCATTTCCCGCTTGCCAATAAATCCGAACCAGGACTCAATGCGAGTGAACCATCTTAACCAACTATGCCAACAGCCAACGACGCCCCTACGGAAGAGGAACTTAAAAAGTGCCTCGGTCCCGCGCATGAATTTTGGGGCCTAGTCCTACAAACCACCGAGCAACATCTCGCGCCCATCAATCCCGTGTGGAAACCGGCGAAGATCCCCTTCGGACGCTTCTGCCGCCTACAACATAAAGAGCGCACCCTGCTCAATCTCCTCCCGAGCCCGGGCAAGCTCGAAGTCTCCGTCATTCTCGGCGAACGCGCCGCGGGGTTGGCGCTGGAAAGCCCCTTGCCGGCCGCCATCAAAAAGTTGATCCGCGAAGCCCGGCCCTACGCGGAAGGCCGCGGCATCCGTTTTGAAGTCACGCAAGCGGCGGACGCCCCCATCATCGCGCAACTCCTGGCGTGCAAAACCGCCAAGAAATGATCCGGCGGAAACCAGACCGGCATTAGTGAGCAGAGAGTTCAGCTCACTAACGCCGAAGGCAATATCTTAATCCAGCCAAATGATAGCCGCTAGACTGTTCACTTAGCCCAGCAATGGGGCTAAAGCCGACTGGCATGAATAATGCTATTTATTCCGCCTGTACTTTGTGGCGCATTTATTTATAGCGCCGTTGTCGCCAATAGTGGCTGGGTTGGCTATGAACAAGCAATTATCTTTATATACCAATTGGCATTCATTTCTGGTGGGAATTATTGTCTGTCTGATTACTTTGCTGCTGGTGTGGTCCGGCCACGCGGGGCAATGGGGGGATTACTCCTACGAAGTCAACAGCAACGGGACCATCACGATCACCAAGTATACGGGGCCGGGAGGCAAGGTGAGCGTGCCGGACGGAATCGGTCCCGCGCCCATAACCGCCATTGGCTCCTATGCATTTAGTGATTTCACAAACACCCCTACGACTTTCACTTTTGGGTCACATCTGAAACAAATTGGGGCGTTTGCATTCGCCGGTTGTTCCGGCCTCACTCAGCTGACCTTGCCCAATTCCCTAACCAACATTGAGGAATCCGCTTTCGCCAATTGCGTCAACCTAACCCAATTTGTCTTCCCCAAAATGCTGAAAAAAATTGGCACTTCCGCGTTTGCCGGATGTCGCAACTTGACCAACGCGAACTTTCCCAATGGCGATGCTTATTCACAAACCACCTTAAGAGAAGTCGGCGAAGGGGCTTTTCAGGGGTGCGCGAAGTTAACCATTTTTCAAATGCCAAAAACGGTCACCCGGGTGCCGGATCGCATTTTCGCGGGATGCACTGCTTTAACTAGCGCAACTTTCTTCGGTGGATTGTCCCAAATCGGCACCAATGCGTTTGCGGATTGCACCCATCTAGGCTGGTTCCTTCGTTACATTTCGACTACTTCTGAATCTTTAACTAACATCGCCCGCGGCGCTTTTTCGAATTGCCAAAGCCTGGTGTATTGCGATCTAGGCAACAACCTTGGAAGCCTGGATGCCTATGCCTTCGCGGGCTGCTCCCAACTTCCCTCACCCACCCTGCCGGGCAGCCTGACGCATCTGGGCGTGGGCGCCTTCAAAGGCTGCACCTCCTTTACCAATCTGGTGATTCCCCCCAGCTTAACCGCCCTGCCCGCCGAAGCGTTTTCGGGTTGCTCCAGCCTAACCAGTGTCACCTTGCCCCCATCCCTCACGCAAATCGGCGACTCCGCTTTCGAGGGCTGCTCCCACTTGTACAGCCTGATTTTGCCACCGCAACTGCAAAGCTTGGGCAATCGGGCTTTTGCGAATTGCACGGGGTTGAACCGCCTCTACTTCCAAGGCAGCGCACCTGCGTTAACCGGCGGAGATACATTTGCGAACGATGAGGCGTTGATTATTTATTTTGATCGCGGCACCGAAGGTTGGACCTCCCCTTTTGGCGGGCGGCCCACCGGCTATTGGACTCCCTCGACCATTTTTGATTATGAGATTTATGACCGGTCCTGGGTCATGCTCACCAAATATCACGACACTGGGGGCCACGTCGTGATCCCCGATACTTTGGCCGGGTTGCCCGTCAACCAGATCGCGCAATGGGCCTTTTACGGCTGCACCAACCCGGCGAGTATTGACCTGGGAAACCGGCTCACCCGAGTCGATCCCTTTGCCTTCACGGGTTTTACCGGCCTCACGAACGTAATCTTGCGCGACTCGGTTACTTCACTCGAATACTTTGCGTTCTACGGATGCAGCAATCTGGCAAGCATCACCCTGCCGGCCAATCTGAACCGCATTGGCGGCTACGCCTTTGGCTATTGCACAGGATTAACGAACATGGACTTGCCCGGCTCGGTGAACAGCCTCGGCGAAGGCGCGTTTCAAGGCTGCTTCAAGCTGCAAAGCGTGGCCATTCCCGAAGGAACAGCTTCGATCCAGGACAAGACTTTTCAATATTGCGTCGATCTTAAGGAACTAAGCCTGCCCAATAGCGTGACCAACTTGGGCGAATATGCCTTGGAGTATTGCGTGGCGCTCACGAATTTAGACCTGCCGGAAAGCCTCACCCAGATTGGCAAATACGCGTTCGCCAATTGCCGCGCGTTGACGCAACTCACCCTGCCCGCTGGCGTGGAACAATTGCCCGAACGCGCCTTTTCCGAGTGCGCGCAATTAACCGAAGTGACCTTGCCCACCAGCCTGCGCAGCGTGGGAGATGGCGCCTTCTATCAATGCGCCGAGTTGAAAACGATGGCCTTGCCGAATAGCGTCACCAACATCGGGACGGCAGCCTTTAAATATTGTTTAAAGCTCGAACATATTACTTTGCCGGAAAATATGAGCGCCATTAATGACTCCGTTTTTTACGCCTGCAACAGCTTATTGGACTTTGAATTTCCGAGAGGCATCGCGCGCGTCGGACCATATGCATTTAGTTTTTGCGTGTCCCTTTCCCATCTGGATATCCCCCCCAATCTCGCCAGCATCGAGAATCACGCCTTCGAGCATTGTTGGGGTTTGCAGTCTCTATTCCTGCCGAACACCCTCACAAATTTGGGAGCTTATGCCTTTGGAGACTGCGCCCAATTGGAAAATTTGGAGCTCAACTACAGCGCCTCCCAGCCCGGCACAAACGTGTTTCTCGCGTGCCCCAACTTGAAAAACGTGGCCATTGGCGGCAAGGTTACGTATGATTGGCTCAGCCTGATCACCGCCGATACTTGGCGGAACGTTTATTACCTCACTTTCAACCCACCCACCCAAATAACTAATTACACGGTCGATCCCGCCAATCCCACTTTCATGAGCAGCCAGGGCGTGGTTTTCAATAAAGACCAAAGCAAACTGCTGAAATATCCCGGGAGCAAATCTGGAAATTACGAGGTGCCTGATACGGTCCTCGAAATCGCGCCCTATGCCTTTGCCAGTTGCGTCAATCTCACCCGCCTCCGGCTGCCTGACTCCATCACGAATCTGGGCGCGTGGGCCTTTTCGGGCTGCACCCAGCTGGAAACGATTGTTTTGCCGGAACAGCTAACCGCAATCGACGATTGCGCCTTTAGTAATTGTGTAAATTTAGCCAGCATCAGCTTGCCAGCCCAGGTTGCGCGAATCGGCGACCACGCTTTCTATAGATGCGGCAGGCTGGGTCAAGTCACCATGCCCGATTCGGTAGCTTCGATTGGAGATTATGCTTTTTTCTTTTGCACTGGATTAACCAACGTAGATTTCTCGAAATACTTGGTCTACATTGGCAGCCATGCATTTGGTTTTTGTTCCAATTTATCCCAAATCACCATTCCTAAAGCAGTGGCAAATATTGGAATACAGGCTTTTTACCAATGCCCCTATTTGACGAACCTCTTTTTCGCGGGCAATGCCCCGGCGGGAACCAATAGCATCGTCGCCATCAACACCAATGCCGTGATTTATTATCTGCCGGGCGCCACCGGCTGGGGCAAAACGTTCAGCGGCAGGCGCACCGCCTTGTGGTTCCCGCCGTATGAGGAATGGGCGGGCATGACGGGCTTGCGCGCGCAATTCCCCAACGCCAGCGGCGAACAAGACGATCCCGACGGCGACGGCATGAGCAACGCACAGGAACAGCTGGCGGGCACGGACCCCACGCGCGCTGATTCACGGCTCGTGTTCGAAGCGGAACCGCGCCCGGCCGATTTGAGCGCCGCCGACCAAACTGCGCTAGCCCCCGGGCAATTCGCGCTCTACTTCCAATCGGTTCCTCAAATGAGCTACGATATTTTTGCATGCACTAATCTAGCCATCGGCACGTGGCACATGGCGACCAACGTCACCGCCACCACCACCCAAAAACGCGTGGTGCTGGATCGCCCGGTGGGCCAGGCCTTTTACCGGGTCGCCGTGCGGCGTTGAGTACAGGCCGAGGACATGTTTGAGCCCATGCTTTTTGAGTTTTCTATCCGCAGTAATCCAGAAGGCTGACGAAATATTTCGCGAAACAAGGCAATAATCCATATTCCACCAACACAGGTGTGATAATATGATTCAATTATTATTGTCTACCGGAAACGGAATATTTCAATATTAACTTGACGCGCCACATTTCATGGAGCATCAAATCTAGAAAACTCGATTAACAAGTAAAAGCTCCATGAATTTTACATCCAAACAGCTTGAAGCTATCAATCACCACCACACAAATTTACAGCTTATTGCCTGCGCTGGTTCTGGCAAAACAGAAGTGGTTGCACGCCGGGTTGTTGCCATTCTTAAAAAGGGGGCCAATCCTGGAAACATAATCGCCTTCACGTATACAGATAAAGCAGCCGCAGAACTGAAGGAACGCATCATGACCCGATGTCAGGAAGAGTTGAATTCAACACTTGGCATGGCGGAAATGTATGTGGGGACTATCCACGCATTTTGCTTGGACCTAATTAAAACAGAAGTCCCGAAGTTCCTGAAATATGATGTGCTCAACGAAGTGCAGCAAATTCTTTTCATTGATAGACGTAGTAAACTTACAGGCCTAACAACATCCACGGATTTAGATGGTGCTCCTTTGCACCGATTCACTGACACGGTTTACTACGCCGCCGCCCTCTCAATCCTCCGTGAAAGCGACCTAGTTAGTGCGAATCTGACGGATTGTTCCGTCATTAACGGACTGGACAAATACAGATCACAATTGGAATCCGAAAGCTACTTGGACTACACTTCCATTATGGAGTCAGCCGTACGCATCTTGCAGGATAATCAAGCTGTTCGGGAACGGTTATCCAAACGCATCCAGCATGTAATTGTTGATGAATACCAAGATTTGAATCCTATTCAAGAAAACATTGTTTCGTCACTTCATCAGTTGGGAGCAAAGATTTGTGTCGTCGGCGATGACGATCAAACAATTTATCAGTGGCGAGGCAGCAATGTGAGCAACATTTTAACTTTTGCTCAACGCTATCCCAACGTACAAGAAATCCGCCTGGAGGAAAACTGGCGTTCAAGCGAAGGCATCGTAGAAACGGCTCGGAATTTTATCGAAAAAATCAGCGTCCGCTTGCCCAAAACAATGCAGCCTGCAGGTACCCAAGATTATGAACAGGGAGACATTGTCGCCCTATCGTTTGATAGTCCAGACCAGGAAGCGGAGTATATTGTCAAAACAATTCAATCTTTGCGTGGTGTTCCGATCAAAGAACCATCTGATCTCGATTCGAGTCAAAAACGTGGCATTTCATGGTCCGACATGGCGATTCTTTTGCGTAGCGTTCGCAAAAACGCAGAGACCATTACTAAAGCTCTGCGCAACGCTGGAGTCCCCTTTATTGTGTCTGGAATGAGCAGCTTATTTGAAACAGCCGAGGCGCTTGCCTGTCGAATGCTGTTTTACTACATGGATTCAAGGGCTACAGTACCAGAAACGGAAGTGAGAAAGGCTTGGCTTGATGCACAGCTAGGTATCAGCATGAAGCAGTTCAAAACTGCGATTGATTTTGCAACCAGTTTACGCTCTGAGTTCCCATCGTCCAAAATCAAGAAACGCTTTGCATTGCAGCGATTTTTCTTCGATTTTCTTGAACGGGCTGGCGTAAGAGAGGACACGGTTCCAAACGATCCTCCTGGCCGCAACGAAATCGTGTTTTATAATCTTGGCAAGTTTAGCCAAGCCATCACCGATTTTGAACAGATCAACTACCATACTCCTCCACAGGAACTCTATTCAAATTTTGCCAAGTTTCTCGAATACCAAGCCGAGGATGCTTACCCGGAAGGCTGGCAAGATAGCGCTTACGCTAACCCGGATGCTGTTCGGATAATGACCGTCCACCAGGCCAAAGGCATGCAGTGGCCGGTTGTTTTCATTCCAGCCCTACTCAAGAACCGATTCCCATCAGCCAAACTAGGCGGCAAATCTGTGTGGCATTTGATACCTCGTGATGCGATTCAAGACCAACCTCGTTACGAAGGTTCCACTGAGGACGAACGCCGTTTGTTTTATGTAGCCATGACACGAAGTCAAAAATATCTCCACATGACATGGTCTCCTATTCCAGGAAAACCTCGATACCAGAAACATTCTCAATTCTGGGGAGACGTCCTTGTTTCCACCTACGTGAAGCGTAAGCATCAAGATTACACCACAACACGAAACCATGTTAACCCTAATCCACGCCAAGGAATCGCTAATGTAATTTTTACTTTTTCAGATCTCAAATACCTTTTCGAGTGCCCTTACATGTTCAAACTGCGTATCCTATATGGCTTTAATTCACCGATTCAGGAGGAACTTGGTTTCGGAAGATCACTGCATAACGCGCTTGCAGAAGTCCACGCAAAAGCATTGAGACAAGAACTGGTGACTGAGGACATGGCAGAAAGCTTAGTTGCTACTCACTTGCACTTGCCGTTTTCAAATCATGCATTGCGCGATAGACTTAATGAAACAGCTCTTAAAGTGGTAAAAAACTATATCCGCGCTAACCAAAGCCTATTCCCTTATTTGGAATTTGCTGAAAAGCAGGTTCAAATTAGCCTTGGTGGCGGCATCTCGATTATAGGACGTATTGACCTGATCCGCCGTAAAGATACTGATAAGACATATATCGTTGATCTCAAATCTACCGAGCAGTCCCAACAAGAGAAAGTCACGGAATTACAGCTGCATGTATACGCCCTAGGGTATCAGGAGTTAACAGGTCGCCCAGCAGATTATGTTGAAATTTATGAACTCGACGATGGCGAACGCAAACTTCGTTCCGTAGATGACGATTTTATTTCTGATGTTAAAAGCCATGTAAAAACAGCGGCCAGCAGTCTTAGAACCAACGTGCTATCGCCAAATCCTGATGGCAATCGCTGCAAAAAATGCGATCTTCTTGGCCTCTGCAACCAAGGACAAGTAATCTGCAAATGACATGTATTGAACATTTCAGCAATACCTTTATACTTTACTCGACAATTATTGCACAACATAATATCCCTTACTTCGGCCCGCCCAGGTGTTCCTGGAAAAAGCGGGTGACGCGGGTCCATTTTTGGATTGTGACCACGGGGTCCGGGGTCATGTGGGTGCTGCCGGAAAGGGGCAGGAAATCAAACGGCTTGCCCGCGCGGAACAAGGCGTCGGCCAGGCGCAGGGCGTGGCGGAAGTAGACGTTATCGTCGGCGGTGCCGTGGATAATCAGGAGCGGGCGGCGCAGTTGGGGCGCGTAGGTTAGCAGCGAACCTTCCTCGTAGGCTTGCGGGCTGGTTTGCGGCAGGCCCAGGTAACGCTCGGTGTAATGCGTGTCGTAGTCCAGCCAGTCAGCAGGCGGCGCGCCGGCCACTCCGGCTTGGAAGATATCGGGGCGCTTCATCACCGCCAGCGCGGAGAGGTAACCGCCGAATGACCAGCCGACAATGCCCACGCGTTTCAAATCCATTTCCGGATGCAACTTGCCCAAAGCCTGCAACCCGGCCACCTGGTCCTCTAACGGCACGGAGCCGAACCGCCCGGCGAGCGCGCGGATCCAATCGTGCCCGCGCGCGGGCGTGCCCCGGCCATCGATGCGCGCCACGATGAATCCCTGGTTCGCGAGCCATTGGTCCATGAGCCAGCCAGCCATGCTGGCGGTGACCATTCCGCTGGATTCCGGCGGCAGCGGCCCGCCGTACACGTTGACGAGCACCGGGTAGCGCTTGCGCGGGTTATAATTCTGCGGCCGCACCAGTCCCGTGTAAAAACCCTCGCCCGAGCCCACGCGCGCCAATTCCACCCGCGGCATGAACGGCGGCGGCACGGCCACCGAGGGCAGCGTGCGCGCGTCCTCCATGAGATTGCCCTCCGCATAACCCACGCTCGCGGACGGCATGCCATCCGGGCCATTAAAGGAATAAACCACCAACCCGTTGGTCTTCGACAAGGTATAACTGTGCGTTCCCAAGCCGGTCGTCTCTTGGTCCGGCACGCCGGAATCCAAGTTCACGCGGTAAACCTGCGATTGCAACGGATCGGGCCGGGCATTGAAATAAATTACCCCGCGCCCGGCATCGACGTGGCCCAGCGCCTGAAAATGCAGCTCCGCCGGGGCCAGCACGCGGCGCAACTTGCCTGCGGGATCGCGCCATTCGAGCTGCCAATCGCCCCCGCGCTCGGCGGCCCATAGGAATCCGCGCCCGCCGCCGAGCCAGCGCGGCACGTCCTGCCGCACCGCCACCCACGCCGTGTCCTGTTCCGTGAGCAAGGCCGTGGTTTGGCCGGTAGTTATGTCCGCCCGCAGCAGGGCGATTTCCTTTTGATCGCGCGTTTGCACTACGCACATTAACGGCCCCTCCTCCTCCCACCGCACGGTGGTGAGGTAAGGATACTTCGCTTGGTCCCACTTCAACCACGTGGGGGCGCCGCCCGTGATCGGCGCGACGCCGAGGCGCACTTTAACGTTCGCCTTGCCTGGGCGCGGGTAATACGACAGCCACGGCGTATTCTCCGGGTGCGCGGCGTCGGCCACTTGCCAGATTTCCACGTCCGTCGCGTCCGCCTCTTCGAAGGCGATGAACCGCGAGTCCGGCGACCACCAGTAGCCGCTGAACCGGTCCATCTCCTCTTGGGCGACAAATTCCGCGAGGCCATGCGCGACCGCCGCCGTGCCGCCGGTGGTCACCGCCAGTTCCCGCTGCGTGCCCAACTCCAACACGCGCACATCGTTATCCAGCACATACGACAACCAATTGCCATCGGGGCTGAACTTGGGGTCCAACAGCGTGCCGGGGCTGGTTTCCATCAAAGTGAGCTGTCCCGTGGCACGGGTGAACAAAAACAGCCGGCCCGAAAGGCTCAGCAACACTTGGCGGCCATCGGGCGAAAGCTGGAAGCTGGTGAACCCGCCCACGCTGATCCGCTGCCGTTCGCGCCGCGCCTTTTCCGCGGGTGACAATTGCTCTTGCGTGCCCCGCAACACCTGTTCGGGGGTGAGCAAGAGTCGCGTCTGTCCCGTGGCGGCGTCAAATTCGTATAATTCCAACTGCGGCTCGCGGGCCTTGGCGCGCAGGAACAACACCGTCTGGCCGTCGGGCGTGGGCTTGATCGCCGTGGGCCGCCCCAAGCCAAACCCGCGCGTTTCGGCGAAATCTCGCAGGAAAGTGGTGTCCAATTCTTTGGTTTTGGCGGCGCTGGCTGCATTGGCTGAACCCGATAAAGCGAAGAGCACCAGCCCGCAGGCCACCGCTAAGTTGCGTCCGATGGAAGTCGAAAAATGCCGCATGCCGCTACTTTACAGCGGAATGCGCCCGGTTGTTGAGCAAAAAGGAGCGGCAACCGATTGATTTGAGCCCGCGTTACCACACCTTGGTAGCGCGAAGGGCAATCCAAACTCTGAACCCGCAGCGCGGGGTAGACGCTCCGGTGCAACTCGGAACTGGCCGGTCTCGCACTTTCCGGGCGCGTGCATGCCTTGGGGCAGTTAACAAGCTTGAAAACGGGATTGCGAAGAGAACGGATGCTCAAGG
>MTLE01003680.1_pt1 | contig 14397 bp, 11 predicted proteins | sample 1982461 | NCBI WGS metagenome assembly MTLE01 (sample SAMN05712605, study PRJNA340218) | biofilm metagenome | isolation source: sample SPL anode biofilm adapted to -200 mV | place: USA | collected 2012-02-03
TCTCGGTTGATGCAGGCGAATTAGGATGTATCCTTCTAAGAAGCGGCTCTGCATAATACTTCAGAACCGGGAGTTCATATATCAGGGCCGAGTTAAACATTACATCGGCATTTTCCTGATAGGGGAATATGTTTCTAATCTCACCCCTCCTTACACTCGGCCACCTGAGAATTGTCTCCTCCGGTGAAACTCCCCGATAATTCCCGTCCCTTACGATTCTCCTTATAAGACGGTTGTCAGAGGTTGAGATATTGTTGTTTTCGTCCAATGAAAGAGATGTCAAGGCCGAGGCATATATCCTGAAATATTTATCCGGATCTATTCCCTTTGTCAAAGCCGGATTCAGGGCATGAATCCCCTCCATGATCAATATATCTTTCTCCCCCATTTTCAGGGTATCCCCGTTTATTATCCTTCTTCCCTCTGCAAAGTTGAACTTGGGAAGAACGATTGTCTCTCCGTTAAAGAGTTGGTTCATCTGAAGGCCGAGAAACTCGACATCCAGTGCGTGGAAACTCTCAAAATCATAATGGCCGTGCTCGTCTCTCGGTGTCTTCTCACGATCAACGAAGTAGTTATCCATTTCAATAATTATAGGATTCAATCCTAAAACCTTACACTGAAGTGCAACTCTCTTTGAAGTGGTTGTCTTACCGCTGCTTGACGGTCCTGCTATCAGAACCAGTTTTACATCCCCCCTTCTCTGATATATCTGATCTGCTATCGCTGCATACTTGCGCTCATGTAGCCCCTCTGCAATCTGGATCATGTCTCTGGATTTATTGTCCAGTATAGTGTTGTTAAGGTTACCTACACCTCTTACACCTAGTATCGAACACCACTCTGAGTGCTCTTTGAAGACATCAAACAGTTTGTATTGATAGGGGCACTTTTTGATTTCGTATGGAGATGTGATGGTCGGGATATTCAAGAGGAAACCACGGCTGAATGATTCAAAGACAAATGTCCTGAGCACACCCGTGCTCTCTGTCAAAGGGCCATAGAAGTGGTCGGCATATCCGTCAAGATAGTAGACAGTAGTAAAGAACTTCCCTCTAGACTCGTGGAGTACCGCCTTCTCCTCCCTATGGTTGTTACGGAACAGCTTGACTGCCTCTTCGGTATGTACTTTTTCCCTAGTAAATGGCAGGTCGGAATCTATGAGCTCCTGCATTGCCACTCTAATTTTATCTATCTCATCCTCAGAAAGAGCAACGATCTTTGGAGATTCACCCTCCTCCTGCGCCAGTTCCCTCAGCTCACAATACATACCGTTTTGCATGTTGTAATCTACAATAAGGGAGTATTGAGGATAGAGCTGAGCGATAGCCCGCTGAAGCACAAAGATCAGGGAACGGCTGTAGCATCGCTGCCCGTCACGGTCGGTATAGTCTATAAACCTGACCTGATGCGGCATATAAATAGGAAATGAGAGCTCCTTGAGCTGATTGTCGACAATTGCAGCCAAAAACGGCCACTTGCCGGTTATCTCCGCTTGCTTAAGCAGCCGGCTGAGTGTTGTGCCCGGCTCGCACTGAATGCTCTTCTTGATATTCTCGCAATAGATCTCTACCATGATAAATCTCCTTTATAGATTGATATATGATCCGGTGACTGAGTGTGGATCAGAACTCAGCTCCTCAGGTGTTCCCTGTGCAACTATTCTGCCACCGTTGCGGCCGCCTTCCGGACCCATGTCGAATATATAGTCACAAAGTCTCAGCACATCCAGATTATGCTCAATAATAATAACCGTATTGCCCTGATCAACAAGCTTCTGCAAAACACCCATCAGAACCCTTACATCCTCAAAATGAAGACCTGTAGTAGGCTCGTCGAGAATATAAATTGTTGAACCGGTAGCTCTCTTTGAAAGTTCTGCCGCAAGTTTTACACGCTGGCTCTCTCCACCGCTGAGAGTTGTCGAAGCCTGTCCGAGTCTGACATAGCCGAGTCCGACATCCTCCAGGGCCTTGAGCTTATGTATCATTGATGGTATGTGCTCAAAAAACTCGACAGCCTGTGAAATAGGCATCTCCAGAACGTCGTTTATAGACAACCCCTTATATCTGACTGCGAGTGTGTCCGGCTGGTATCTCTTTCCGTTGCATACTCTGCAATGAACATGCACTGCGGGAAGGAAATTCATCTCTATCACCTGAAGCCCTGCCCCCTTACACTCCTCACAACGCCCCCCCTTTACATTAAAGGAAAAACGGCCGATCTTGAAGCCTCTGGTCTTTGCATCGGGTGTCTGTGCAAAGATTTTCCTTATCTCAAGAAAGAGATTGGTATATGTTGCGGGGTTGCTTCTGGGACTTCTTCCGATAGGTGACTGGTCAACCTCCACAATTTTATCCACATTTTCGATGCCGCGTATCTCCTTGTAAGGCAGTATATTGTATAGGGATCTGTTTATCTTGTTGCTCAGGATTGGCATCAGTGTCTCGTTTATCAATGAGGACTTGCCGCTTCCGCTGACCCCGCTTATTCCCACAAGGGCTCCGAGCGGGATTTTTATATCCACATTTTTTAGATTATTACCTGTTGCCCCTATGAGCTCTATGAATTTACCATTTCCCTTCCTTCTTGCCGAAGGTACCTCAATACTCCTCATCCCTCTCAGATACTCAAGACTGAGACTTTTACTCTCTCTGATCTGCTCAGGGCTCATTGTGTAAATCTCCTCCGGTGAGCCCGCGAAAAGTACACGACCTCCTCTCTCTCCCGCTCCGGGGCCCAGATCGACAAGATAGTCTGCACTCATGATCATCTCTTGGTCGTGCTCCACAACCATCAGGGAATTTCCCTCATCTCTGAGCCTCTTCAGTGAGTCAATCAGCTTTATGTTGTCTCTCTGATGCAGTCCTATGCTCGGTTCATCTAGTATATATAAAACATTAACCAGTTTTGAGCCAATCTGTGTTGCCAGTCTGATTCTCTGGCTCTCTCCGCCGCTGAGGGACTTTGTGGACCTGTCGAGTGAGAGATATTCAAGCCCCACATCAATCAAAAATCCTATACGGGACTGTAACTCCTTGATGATATCACGAGCCACCAGTGCCGCCCTTCCGGTTAGCTTATCCTGCAATGATGAGACCCACTCCGCAAGCTGATCTATATCCAGTGCCGAGACCTGAGCTATGTTCAGCCCGTCAATCTTGAAACAGAGTGTCTCCTCCTTCAGTCTTGTGCCTTTACACTCCGGACACGGCCCCTCCTCAACAAATCGCTCTTTCCTCTCCAGAAGGTCTTCACTGTCGCTGTCATTCTGCTCTATTTTTGATATGACACCCTGGAAGGTCATCATATTTGCGTAGGATGTTCCCTTTGCCACCCTAAAGAGTTCATCGGATCCATAAAGTATGGTATTGAGTGCATCCTCCGGAATATCCCTTATAGGAGAGTGCAACGAGAATTCATACTTCCTTGCTATTCCCTCCAGCTGTGCAAAAAGCATGTTCTCTCTCATAGGCCCGAGAGGTACGATGCCGCCTTTTGCTATTGAAATGTTGTCATTGGGAATTATCTTGCTCATATCCGCCTTTGCTATCACCCCTAGACCCTTGCAGTGAGGACATGCCCCCTGAGGAGAGTTAAAGGAGAAGGTATGCGGGGCGGGTTCGGGATAAGAGATGCCGGTCAGAGGGCACATCAGGTTTTTGCTGAAATGCCTGATCTCTGTATTATCTGCCACCTGGACGGCAAGTGAACCTTTTCCCGAGTTGAGGGCTGTTATTACAGACTCGCGGATTCTCTTCACATCTCCCTCCTTTGGAACAAGCTTGTCTACAACAAGTTCTATAAAGTGTCCCTTATATCTGTCCAAAGGTTTCACCTTTGCAAGCTCCTGTACAACCCCGTCTATCCTGACCTGGCTATATCCCTTTCTGATCAGATGCTCGAACAACTCTTTATAGTGACCCTTACGCCCCTTGACAAGCGGAGCAAGCAAGAAAATCCTCTTACCGGAATACTTTTCCAATATCAGTGAGACTATCTGCTCGTCGTTATACCTCACCATCTCGAGACCGGTGGCGGGTGAATATGCGGTAGAGGCTCTGGCATAGAGAAGCCTCAAAAAATCATAGATTTCTGTTATTGTCCCGACTGTCGACCGGGGATTCCTACCGGTTGTCTTCTGCTCAATGGCAATAATAGGACTAAGTCCGGTGATGTTCTCGACATCCGGCCGCTCAAGCACACCCATGTACTGCCTTGCATATGCAGAGAGTGTCTCCATATAGCGTCGCTGACCTTCGGCATAAATAGTGTCAAAGGCCAGAGAAGACTTTCCGCTGCCACTCAGGCCTGAAATGACAACAAGCTTGTTTCGCGGAATTGTAACATCTATGTTCTTGAGGTTATGTACTCTTGCACCCGTAACCTCAATGTTGCTGCTCATCTTGTTCCCTCTTTTGGAACTCTCACAATAAATGTGTTCCTGTTCTTGTTTGTAAGGTTATTTGCCTTTATCCATTGATTGTACATCTTGAGAAGCTTGAAGTTTGTCCTGTGTTTTGCCGCAAAAGCAGACCAATTCTCAATCGGAGTGTTCACGGTAACCTCTTTATATTCAAACTCGGGGTATAATTGATCCTTATCGAGATTAAACCCATACTTCTCAGGATCGTTCATTATTGTCTTGAATGCAAGTGCCCTGAATACATATCTTCCTGTCTCCTCAGGGAACTGCATATCATAGTAGTTGTTCTGAAACTGTATCTTTTTCCTGTACTTGACATTTGCAAGACCAATGTTGTATGATGCTGCGGCCAGAGTCCACGAGCCCAGCTCTGCATACGCCTTTTTGAAATAAGCCGCAGCCGCCCTTGTCGACTTCTCAATGTTGTATCTTTCGTCTACCTCATCATCAACCACTAGTCCGTACTCCTTTGCAGTGGCAGACAGAAACTGCCAGTAACCACAGGCTCCCGCATAAGATGAGACAGGCTGTAGGCCGCTTTCTGCAATACCTAGATAGTAAAAATCCTCAGGCACGCCCTCCTCTTTGAGTATCTTCATTATCTCTCTCCTATAACGGTTGTTATTCTGGAATATGAGGATCATTGATGAGTGCCAGTATGTGATCACAGTCATCTCACGCTGCAAAGACTCCCTGACATCGAAGTATTTGAGAGGAACCTCCTCTCCGGCAAAAGAGATCTTAGAGGGTAATTCGGGTATAACAGCAACCTGTTCACCATTCTGGATTGTCTGGCCGGAGTTGACTCCTCCTCCGGTACAAAATGACAGTGCCGGTATAAGAAACAATAGTTTAAAATAAAGAAAGCTCATGGTACATATATTTAGCTTATTCGTAACGTAGGAAAGGATTTGTGGAAAGCTCATGGCTGATTGTGGTTTCCGGGCCGTGACCCGAAAGAACCTTGTAGTCATCGCCAAGCTCAACAATCTTTTTAAGGAGAGAGTTCATCAAATCATCGTAATCTCCGCCGGGAAGATCCGTCCTCCCGATGCTGCCTGCAAAAAGAGAGTCTCCTGCAAATACGATTTTATTCTCCGGCTCTTCTGTATAATAGCAGACACCGCCTCTCGTATGACCCGGTGTTGTAATCACTTTAAGGTAGGAATTTCCGAACTCTATCTTGTCGCCGTCACTGACATCTATGGTGTCAGCCGGTGGTTGTTCAATGCTGTATCCGAACATCTCGCCGTATGAGAACGCTCTCTCCAGCTGAGGTTTGTCCTGTGGATTAATATATGTCTTTACCCCCCATGTCTTTACCACAAAAGCATTGCCCATAACATGGTCAAAATGGCCGTGTGTGTTGAGAAGTTTAACCGGTTTCAGATTGTTTGTCTCTATGAATTTCTTAAGTCTCTCACGTTCACTGTCGCTCTGGCAACCTGGATCTATTATCACGCACTCCCCGGTCTCATCCCAGACAACATAGGTACACTCTCTAAGATCATTGAAATAAAATGTCTTGGTTTTTATCATAACTGTTTTTTCATTTATTTTCCACTCCTGTCAACATAGGAACAAATTTAAACTCCCCATGTTCAGTCGTTTTAAAATCTTCTTCGCCCAATCTCTCTATTACCAACATCCTTTGTACTCCGTCACCGACAGGAATAACCATTCTTCCGCCTATTGCCAACTGTTTCAGAAGTGCGGTAGGGACATCCGGTGCTCCGCAGGTAAGTAGAATTCCCTTGAAAGGTGCGAATTTCGGAAGGCCTGCAAATCCGTCCCCGAAAAAGAGCAACGGTGAGGTATAACCAAGAGATTCAAGGTTTTTTTGAGCGAGCAGGAAAAGTGAACGTTGACGTTCAATGCTATAAACCCGAAGTCCCATCTCGGCTAGAACTGCTGTCTGATAACCGCACCCCGTGCCAATCTCCAGAACCTTGTCAAATCGTGAAAGATTTAGAAGATGGCTCTGTATCGCCACTGTGTATGGTTGTGATATTGTCTGTCTGGCTCCAATTGGTAATGGTTTGTCCAGATAGGCAAGATGATCAAGTCCAGGTTCTATAAACATATGCCTCGGCACCTTGCCCATCGCCTCTAAAACATTGCCGTCAAAATCATACCTTTTAGAAAGATTTTCCAGAAGTTTCTTTCTTCTACCCTTGTGCTGCAGTGAATCTAACATGGTGCAAAAATACTAAAAGTTTTTTTGTAATTTTGTCTCGGATCAAGACTAGAACCCTTCATCAAAATTATAATAAAATGCATATAGCTATAGCCGGAAATATCGGCAGTGGTAAAACCACGCTAACAAGATTATTGTCAAAGCATTACAATTGGGATGCAAAGTATGAGGATGTAGATGAAAATCCATATCTGGCCGATTTCTATAACGATATGCAGAGATGGTCTTTCAACCTTCAGGTTTACTTTCTCAAAGAGCGATTCAAGGGAATAGTTGAGATTCAGAAGAGTCTTGACAATGTTGTTCAGGACAGGACAATCTATGAAGATGCACGTATTTTTGCATCAAACCTTCACACTATGGGATTGATGAGTTCAAGGGATTTCGAAAATTACAACTCCCTGTTCGATCTGATGCTTTCACTTGTCAAGGCTCCCGACTTACTGATTTATTTAAGGTCTTCCATTCCGAACCTTGTATCCCAGATTCACAAGAGGGGTCGTGAATACGAAAGCAGTATAAGGATTGACTATCTCTCAGGTCTGAATGACCGTTATGAGAAGTGGATAGAGGGTTACAAAGACGGAAAGGTCCTGATAATAGATGTTGACGAGAATAAATTCGAAGACCGCCCCGAAGATCTCAGTATTGTTATCGACCGTATTGAGGCTCAGCTTCACGGCCTCTTCAAATAGCCAATACTTCTGCCTTACTGTTTAAGCAGACCGGTGAGATCCCTGATCTCCTGTTTTGCCAGCTTCCAGCGAGGAACGTCAATCTTTGGACCAATCACCTCAACCACCTTGGCTGCAACAATTGACCCGACATCCCCGCAATCTTTCAACGAAAGCCCGTGTGAATGGGCAAAGAGAAATCCTGCAGCATAGAGGTCTCCTGCTCCTGTAACATCGAGTGTTGCTGCAGGCCATGCCTCAATATAGTGGTACTCATCCCCGCTCATGACCATTGAGCCGTCTTTACCGATTTTAACAACAGCAATGTCACACATGGATGCTATATCCTCAAGAGCCTCACGCGGTGGCTTTTTCGCAAAGGCCTCCGCCTCCGTCTCGTTTGCAAAGACAATATCTACATACTCCTCGATTATGTCATGCAGAAACGCATCGTTGCTCTCAACCACATTATAACTGGCCATATCAAGAGATATAGTCATGCCCGCCTCTTTCGCCAACTCGACAGCCCTGCGGACAAGGTCTTGGTTCTGAACGAGGTATCCCTCAATGTGAAAATAGTCATGCCCCAGGAACATCTCTATTGTAAGATCTTCGGGCACTAACTCGATGGCTGCTCCCAGATAGACAGCAAAAGTCCTCTCTGAATTGGGCGGTGTGATAAATACCATGGCCCTTCCCGAGGCTGCCTTGCCTTTAAGAAGAGTCGACTTGATACCGTTTCTTGCCTGATCAGATTTGAAAAGTGACCCTATCTCGTCATCACCGATCTTGCCTATAAATGCTGAGGGCATTCCTAAAATAGCTGTGCCGGCGATTGTATTTGCCGCAGATCCTCCTGCAACAAGCTGAACCCCCATAGCCCTGAGGTGTTGCCAGATCTTCTCTCCTATCTCCCTATCTACGTGTTGCATGCTTCCCTTTGGCAAATGGTAAGTTTCCAATAGTTTATCATTGTCCAAAAGCGCCAGAATGTCTGTTAAGGCGTTGCCTATTCCTAATATCGATTTCATAAAGCAAAGTTCTATTTTTTTTGTAGGTTTGCAAAAAAATAACAGCAAATGATCATATGCAGCTCCCTGTCCGATTTAGAGCAAGCTATAAGCTCATTATCAAATGATTGCAAAATCGGACTCGTTCCAACAATGGGTGCACTTCACCAAGGGCACATCTCGCTGGTAAAAACCGCTTTTAAATATACCGACACTGTAATTGTAACCATCTTTGTCAATCCTGTGCAGTTCAACAATCCCGATGATCTGAAAAGATACCCGAGGACCGTTGAGGCTGATTGCAAGATGCTTGAGGAGGCCAACGCTACTATAGCATTCATCCCTTCTGTCGAAGATATATATCCTGAACCTGACACCAGGGAATTTGATCTGGGCGGGTTGGATTCTGTCGGAGAGGGACCCCGCAGGCCCGGGCATTTCAATGGTGTGGCAAAGGTTGTTACCCGCTTGTTTGATCTGACAAAACCCACTTATGCTTTTTTCGGGGAAAAGGATTTTCAGCAACTGGCCATTATCAAATATTTCACAAAAAAACTGGTATATCCGTTGGAGATTATTCCCTGCCCGATATTCAGAGAGGAGGACGGCCTGGCAATGAGTTCCAGAAACAGGCTCCTGAATCCTGAGCAGAGGAAGGCAGCCCCTGCCATATATAAAGCCCTGTCAAACGCTGCCAGCCTTGCAGGACAAAGGGAGTTGACGCCGGTTGAACTGATTGGTATTACAATAAAAGAGATAAATAACACCCCACAACTGAATACAGAGTATGTGGAAATTGTAAATTCGTTAACTTTGCAGCCTGTCACCTCTTGGGATGAGGCGGAGGAGATACAGATGTGGGCAGCAGTGTTCGCAGGAGAGATAAGACTCATAGACAATATTAAATTGAAGTAAGATGCAACTCGAGATAATGAAATCAAAGATCCACAGGGCACGTGTAACTGAGGCAAACCTCAACTACATCGGAAGCATAACCATAGATGCCGACCTTGTCGATGCAGCCGGTCTCTATGCCAACGAGAAGGTTGCTGTCGTGAACATAACAAATGGTGAGAGGATCGAGACATACGTGATTAAAGGAGAGAGAGGAAGTGGCAAGATCGGCATAAACGGTGCTGCTGCCCATAAGTTTTCTGTAAATGACCTGGTAATTATCATGGCTTATGCTCACATGTCTCCCGAAGAGGCTCTTACATTCAAGCCCAAAGTGATTTTTCCTGACTCTGACACAAACAAACTGCTGACATAGATGAAAAGTTTATACTCTGCCCTGAAATACGTGCTGTTATTGGCACTTGCAGGTCTCTTACTGTGGTTCTCCTTTCGGGGAGTCAAATGGCCTGAGTTTCTTGATGGGTTAAAGAGTGCAAACTATTGGTGGATACTTGCCTCAATGGCAATAAGTGTCGTCGCCTTTCTAATCAGAGCCATAAGGGGTCGTCTGATAATGCTGCCTCTGGGGCAGCCAATCAGGCTCAAAGATTCCTGGGATGGAATCAACATAGGATATCTGACAAATTTTGCCGTTCCGCGTGCAGGGGAGGTTGCCCGATGCGGGGTTATAGCCGGCAAGTGCAAGATTCCCATTGAATCTGTTGCAGGAACCGTTGTCCTTGAACGAAGCATTGACCTGCTCTCACTGATTGTGGTGCTTAGCACTGTTATCCTGATCTCCTGGGAAAGATTCGGGACATTTATCAATGAGGAGATATTAAGTTCGCTGCAAGGCCGTCTCTCTGCCAATCTATTTATCGTAGCAGGAGCTGTTGTATTGGCATTTGCCATGTTCATCTATATTGTATTTAAATATAGGGAGAGGCATCCTATATTCAGAAAATTGAATAAAATCATCAAAGGATTAGCTGAAGGTCTCACATCCGGTTTCCGTATGAAACAAAAATGGCTCTTCATCTGGCTGACAATTATGCTTTGGGTATGTTACTGGCTGATGAGTCTCACTACCATATATGCTTTTGATCAGGTTAGCTCCCTGGGGATGAAAGATGCTCTTTTCCTCATGGTTGTCGGTAGTCTCGGCTGGTTAGTACCGGTACAGGGCGGTATCGGGGCATACCACTTTGTGACAACACTTGCTCTCACATCTGTATATGGCATTTCCCATACGACAGGCATCATATTCGCGACCATATCTCACGAATCTCAGGCATTGACTATGTTGATCTGTGGTTTCATCTCCCTGCTGAGCCTGTCATTTTCAAAGAAAAAGGAGGCTCTTCAATGATCAAGAGGTTCCTGCTTATAGTTTTGAGTATATTTCCCCTGCTCACAGGAGCAGAAGAGATAAAAGAAAAGGGTTCTGGGGTTTACCTTCTGATTTCATCATACAATCCTGACACACAGAGAATGTCAGATTTTATTATGAATATTGAGACTAGTGTTACAGGTACGGACCCGAATGCCGAAATAATCATTGAAGATCTGGGATGTAAAAGTTTCAGCGAAGAGTCTTTCCTCTGGAAAGATCAGATGGCCAATGTCCTTTACAAATTCCGTAACTCTGACCTGAAAGCTATAGTTCTTCTCGGGCAGGAGGCCTGGGCTGCATTTCTACAGCAGGATTCTATACCGGAAAATGTACCATTCTTCTCGGCTTTCGCCTCCGTAAACGGAATTGAGCTTCCTAAGGACTCCGTCGGTTACGACTGGTTTCCTGAATCAGTAAATACAACCATAAAGGCAGCCAGATTAGGGCGAGGGGGAGGATACCTGCATCAATACAATGTAATTGAGAACATCCGGCTTATAAAGAAGCTGTACCCCAACACAGAAAATATTGTATTTGTCTCAGACAACACATACGGAGGTGTTTCGCTGCAAGCTCTTATAAAAAAGGAGTTGAAAGACTATCCGGGAATAAGGCTGACTCTTCTTGACGGAAGGAATCTCAACCTAAATGAGGCGGAGTATATTATGAAAAACCTTCCTCCAAATAGTGCCGTTCTGTTGGGTACATGGAGGGCAAAGAAAGATGGCATCGGTCTGACAAACTCTACCTTGGCAAAACTTGGTGCCGCTAATACAAATGTGCCTTTTTTCACAATAACAAGTACCGGTTTCGGGACTGTGGCAGTTGGAGGCTATATTCCCGTTTACGGAGCTCATGCTGATATGGTTTCAAAACAAATTTCAGATTATTACAGAGGTTATAAGGATTCTGTCAGGTTTATAACAGGCCGGTGTGAATATAAGTTTGATAAGGTTTTACTTGAAAAACTAGGGATAAAGGAGAGTATGCTCCCGGAAAATAGCATTATTGTGCAGAATGAGGATCCAAGAGTCAAACAATACCGGAATTTTGCAATAATCCTGTCGGTCATATCCTTCGGTATGCTGTTGCTGGCTGTCACCCTCCTTGTTTTACACTCCCGGAACAAAAAGCTGAGGATTAAGCTTCTCGAGCATGAAGCAGAGCTGATAGAGGCAAAAGAGAGGGCTGAGGAGTCGGACAAATTGAAAAGCGCTTTTCTGGCAAATATGAGCCATGAAATAAGAACTCCTCTCAATGCAATTGTAGGGTTCTCGAATCTCCTTTGTACAGATAATCCTGATCAGGAAGAGAAGATTCGCTACAACAATTTCATTTCCAAAAATTCAGATATTCTCCTTACGCTAATAAGTGACATTCTTGATATATCGCGACTTGAAACCGACCAGATCAAATTCGTCTATAATAATACGGACATACTCTCTATCTGCAACCATGTCCTCAACACCATCAAACATCAGAGTAAACCTCAGATAGATTACTCTGTAGATCCTGAATGTAAGAGTTATCATATTGTTACCGACCATCAGAGGTTGACACAAGTTTTACTCAACCTGACAACAAACGCAAATAAATTTACAGAAAAGGGATCTATATCATTGAAATATGTGGTTGACAATCAGAACAACGAGGTTGTCTTTTCGGTAACTGATACCGGGTGCGGTATTCCAAAAGAGAAACGAGAGAGTGTTTTTCAACGGTTTGGCAAACTCAACGAGTTCACTCAAGGAACCGGTCTTGGTCTCGCTATCTGCTCTCAGATAGTCAAAAGATTCGGCGGTAGAATCTGGATTGACCCGGAATACACTTCGGGAACAAGATTCTGCTTTTCGATACCTATTGTATCTTCGACATAACTTCCCGGACATTCTCTGTACGGCCTGTAGCATAAAAATGGATGACAGGTACATTAGCCTTAATCAGTTCAAGGCATTGCTCCGTGCACCACTCTATGCCTATCTGTCTGACAGCATCGTCGTTTTTGGCCTTTACTATCATCTTGACAAGCTCATCGGGAAGGTCAACCTTAAATCGTAGAGGAATCAGGTTAAGCTGTTTCCTGGTAGCAATAGGTTTGATTCCGGGTATAATCGGGACAGTAATCCCCTCCTCCCTGCACTTTTTCACGAAATCAAAATATTTACTGTTATCAAAAAACATCTGTGTGATTATATAATCAGCACCATTACGGACCTTCTCCTTGAGAAAATGTATATCACTCTCAAGGCTAGGTGCCTCCATATGTTTTTCAGGATAACCCGCCACTCCGATACAGAAATTTGTAGGGGCAGTATCGAGAAGCTCCTTATCCAGATATATCCCCTTGTTCATGTCTGAGATCTGCGATACCAGCTCTGTCGCATATTTGTTACCATTTTTTTCGGGCACAAAGTATGTTTCGTTTTTAAGGGAATCGCCTCTTAAAGCCATAACATTATTTATACCCAGAAATCCCAGATCAATCAGGAAATTCTCCGTCTCTTCCCTGTTGAAACTGCCACAGAGTACATGCGGTATTGCATCAATCTTGTAACGGTTCTGGATGGCCGCACAGATTCCGACAGTTCCGGGGCGTTTTCTTACAATCTTTTTTTCCAGTCTTCCGTCTGGGAACTCCTGATATTCAAACTCCTCTCTGTGATATGTGACATCAATAAAGGGCAAGTTAAATTCTATAAGGGGATCGAGTCCCTTGAAGGTGGACTCGATATTCTGGCCTTTCAGGGGTGGTAATATCTCAACTGAGCAGAGTGTCTTGCCCTGAGATTTTTCTATATGTTCAACTACTTTCATCTCCTTCTAAAAATTCTTGATTCCTACTCCAAAATATTTTGCATCCGGATGCGAGAAATAGAAGCCAGATACAGTTGCGGCCGGCCACATTGCATAACTTTCGGTAAGTTTTGCTCCTATTTTCTTCTCAACATCAAGAAGTCTCCAAATTGTCTTTTTGTCTTTATGCTCTGGGCATGCAGGATACCCGGGAGCCGGCCTTATTCCGCGATATTTCACTGCTATTATCTCATCCATCGTCAGGCTCTCAGAAGGAGAGTATCCCCAGAACTCTTTGCGGACCCTCAGGTGAAGATACTCGGCAAATGCTTCTGCCAACCTGTCTGCCAGAGCTTTCAACATTATTGAACTGTAGTCATCCAGCTGAGTCTTGAAAGATTCAGCCTGCTGATCAGCCCCAAAACCGGCCGAGACGCAGAACATACCCAGATAGTCTCTCTTTCCGCTCTCCTTTGGCGCAATGTAGTCGGACAACGCTAGGTTCGGTCCGCTCTTTGTCTTGCGTGTCAACTGCCTCAATGTGGGAAAATGAGCTATAACCTCGTTGTGGGCACCATAAATTTCAATAACATCATTGTCTGCGGTACTTGCCGGAAAAATTCCGAGCACACCTCTGGCTGTAAGCCATTTGTGCTCGACAATCTTCTGCAACATTGCCTTTGCATCGTTTAAAAGTATAGTTGCCTGTTTTCCGGTCTGTGGATCTTTCAGCAAATCCGGGTAATTGCCCTTTATGTTCCACAGATTGAAAAACGGATTCCAGTCAATAAATTCAATAAGCTCTTCAACCGGTTGCTCTATAACATTGACGGATGCCACTGCCGGCACCGGAGGGTTGTATATGCTCCAGTCAAGCGATAGTTTGTTGGCTCTTGCCTGATCTATGGTAAGCATCCTGCTTTCACGCCCGCTATTGAGAAACTCGTCACGGATTTTATCGTATTCCTCTTTTATCGTAAGGGAATACTCCTCCTTTGTATCTCTCTGCA
>MTLE01004419.1_pt3 | contig 14374 bp, 7 predicted proteins | sample 1982461 | NCBI WGS metagenome assembly MTLE01 (sample SAMN05712605, study PRJNA340218) | biofilm metagenome | isolation source: sample SPL anode biofilm adapted to -200 mV | place: USA | collected 2012-02-03
CGGTGGCTTGGTCAACGATTTCCAGGCTGGCCTCCTGGCCCTGAAATTCGCTGACATCCCAGTAACTCCAATCGAGCTTTTCGCGGTCGTGGCCGGTGGCCGATTGTTTGACCTGGCCCGCGATGAGCAAGTTCAGGCAGGTCGCTTTTTCTTGACGGCCGCCGCCAATGAGAAACGCAATGAAGCGGCGATTGATCGTGAACTTTTTCGACTTCAACCGTCCGGTGGTGGCGTCGCCTTCCAAGTAGGAATTGACCAGTCCTTTGCCTTGGAAGCCGCTCACATTTTGCTGATTGGGCAAGGTGCCGCTGGCGGGGGCCGGGCCGAAAGCGCGCCCTTCGACGGACCACGCGCCATAGCCGTTTTCGAAGTTCTCGAACACAATGTCCGGTTGCGTGGCGGGGCGCTCTTTTTCCGGCAACGAAGCGGCCGTGCCCGTCACCAGGGTCAACCCCTCCTCGCGCACCACGCGATTAAAGCGCTGGCCAATATGAGGCAAGCGGTTGCTCCGGCATACCCCGTTCTCGAGCCAGCCGGCCAGTTCTACGTCCACCGCCGCCACGCTGGTATTCTTGACGGTGTAATGCATGACAATCACCGGCAGTGAAGAATCATCCGCGTTTAAGGGGATGAACGGCGAGAATGCTTCCAGCGACACTTGCACCGGCAGGGTGGGATCGCGGAAATCGACCAAGCCGATCGGATATTGCCCTTTGAAACCAATCGTGCTGGCGGGAAATCCTTCGCTATCCAGCCGCCGCGTGTGCGTGGCGCCGCCGCTGGTGACCTTGAGGACGAATCCCTGCTCGATCGGGCTGGCGGGCTTGGGTGGTTTGGCGTAATTCGGCCCGCCGGTGTCCGAAAATCTCGGCTCCTGGGGCAGGTTAAAAATGTCCCAATGCCACAAGCGGCCGTCGCCACCTAAATAAACTTGGCCACAGCAAATACCGCCCACGGGCATGCCGATCAATTCCAAATCCTTGCCGTGGTAAACCGATGGCTCGCCCCGTTCGAACAACGACTTGACCCACTCGGGCTTGAGCTTTTTGTCGGCGGGGATCAATTGTTCGAAGTCAGCCCCTTCAAAAGGCCCGGCCACCGCCTGCCAGTCCATCACGGACAGCGCGGCGGCCAGGCCGGAGAGGCGCAAAAAATCGCGGCGGTTAAATGGCGGCTGGCAGCCACAAGCCGATGAGGCACAGTTGGATTTGGGATGGGTCATAGGATGTATGGATGGACGCTTATAGCCTAAACCTATTCACTTTGCCAGCCATTTGAAGCGCATTTTTGTGCGCTGCCGGGATGCATCAGCTTGAACATAGCTGGATTTTTTACAGTTCGATTAAAACCGCATCATATTAACCATCAACATGTTATACTCATAAAAAACAAGATCCAGGCAAGAACGTCGGCGTTTTTTACACATTTCCTGATAAACACGCCTTCCACCCTGGTTTTCTTCTTATTTATCCAACTAAATATAAGCATGTTACAATTCTAAAGCACAATATGGCATGCCAATTGCTAATCTTCATCACACCCATTTGTGGGTGTATGTTTTTAACGAATTTGGATTATGAAATTTACTCAAAAATTGGCACTAGCGGCCACTGCCAGCGTGTTGTTAAGCGGATTAACCTCCCAAGCCACCCCGACAAAGGTCGCTTCCACGTCCTACAATGGCCATGTTTACGATCTATATGCTGACACGGGAATTACTTGGGCCAACGCAAAACAATTTGCCGAAGACCAAGGGGGTTACCTGGCGGTTTTGACAACTACGACTGAAATCACAACGGTTTATGGTGGTTTGATTGGCCATGGTTTTTTTAACACGTCATATAAAACCCCGCAAGAAGGTCAATTAGCTTCGGCTTGGGTTGGCGGTTATCCCGCAAACATGGGAAGCACGACGGATAAATACGCCTGGAAATGGGTGACCGGGGAAGCCTGGACAGCTGATGATGTAGCCAACTGGTCCGGGAGTGAGCCCAATGGTGATTCCGGAGGACTTACCATTAATCGCTATGGCAATTACAAATGGAATGACGATAAAACGGTCGGTGGTTTTATTGTTGAAGTTCCGGATGCCGCTTCCACGCTGGCGCTGATGGGCGGGGCATTTGCATTAATTGGAGCTTACAACCGCAAATTCCGCAAATAGCACCCCATTTACGGCAAGCATTTAAGGCACGATTTAGGTCGTGCCTTTTTTATTGCCTTTTAACCGCCTGAGACCGGGCCTCCTCAAAAAATAACCCGCTGAAATCCTAGGATTCCAGCGGGCCTGACCCGAACAAAAAATGGGGTGACGGTTTACGAGTTGCGGCGAGCGGAGCGGCGAAGCAGGAGATTCAAACCACCCAGGGCGCTGCCCAGCAAAATGAGCGAACTGGCGCCATCGGGGACGGGCGCGCACTCGGCTTCGACACACAGGGAAGCCAAGTTCAATTTGAGTGAATTGCCAGTTTCCTGAATTAAGGAGTAAGTAATGCTCCCATCCGCATTCAGATCCGCCAACATGCTGGCGGTCAAAGATCCAAAAACCAGCTGAATGCTATACCGAGAAATTTTGCCATCGAAAAACTCGGAATTCCCCAAATCGATATCGTAAGTTGCTTTTTGGCCACACCAATCCGTGAGCACGAACTTAGCTATAGCCGAGGTCACGATTTGGGTCTTTGGTTTGAACCCCGCTTTATCCCCAAAGTCACCATCCCCTTCGGCAATATCAAACGTTTTGGTAAATGGCGTGCTGCCCAATTCCTGGCCGAACAGCCCAAACGTATCAATATCCCAGTAGGACGTGGCGCTGGCATTAACGCACAAGACCAATCCGGCAAGCAATGTTAAGCAATTTTTCATGGTTACTCCGCAATGAGCTGAACTATTCATCCTACAGCGGAAATTAGGACAAGCAATAACCGCGCCAATCTTTCCCCGCTCCCTGGCGGCACCCTATAAACTTTCATAAATCACTTAACATAAACTATTTATAATTTTCACCCTGCGGAGAACGCCACCAATTAATAAACCAAAGTGTAAAGCAGGCCTACACAACCAGTTGAGCCCAATCCACAACTCATTGGGATAGAATTGTTTACCATAGAAACCTAAAGCGTAAACCGAGCTTACACCCAAGCAACCACAACCAACTAAAATACATCCAACTGATAATCTGCAAGTTACGACTGTTGTTTTATAACATTTACTAATCCACACCCATCCACAACTTATTCCATAAAAACCAAAAGAATTCCCGCGACGGGTATAACCTTGCCTACAAAACCGCAAAACAGGTAACGTCGCACCAACCATGATTTGTTGGGGAAGCCATAGAATAGAGTGGAAGTTTTTAAGCGCATTTGCAGTGTGGTGTTTTTTCTGGCTGCAAATCCCCCCCCATTGCTTTGCCGGTGGGGAGGGCACCGTGATCACGACTTTTAAGGAATTGTTTGAGGGGCCGATAAGTCCCGACACGCAGGCCCGCGTTCCGGCAATTGCGACCTATATCGACCCGACATGGAGAACGCTCTACGTCCAAGATGATACCGGGGGCTGCCTCATCCGCCATGACATGCCGTATGGGGATCTTCGGCCTGGTGACCGCTTATTGGTCGAAGGCCAGCGGCTGGATCCCGGCGCCACCAATCCCCTCCATGTATTGCGCAACGTGACAGTGCGGCGCACCGGGACGGGCCCCCTGCCGGCTGCCCGGCCGGCTAGCGCGGCGGATTTGGAGAGCCACGATTTTGTCGCATGCCGGGTGCAAGTGCAAGGAACCGTGCGCGCCCTCAATAACGTGACCCGCATGCAGTTGCACCTGAAAGTGGGTGAAAAAATGTTCAGCGCCTTCGTGCGCCAGCCTCCAGCCCAAGAGGTGGAGGGTTTGCTCGACGCGGAAGTCACCCTGCAAGGCATCTGCAATCAGGAAGGTCCCGCGGCGGATGGCCGGCCGGTGGGCACCTCCTTGTTTGTGGAGGATTTTCAATCCATCCTGATCCGGCGGCGCGGCCCCGCCCAGCCCTTCGCGCTGGAACCCACGCCGGTTAGCCGGCTGGCGGACCAAGTTGGCCAGACCGAACGGCGAACTCTCGTGCGCGGCCGGGTGACGGAGCAGAAACAAGCGGTTTCCGTAACCCTTCAGGATGATACCGGCTCAGTCCTGGCCCTCTCGCCGTTGTTGCATCCCTTGACGCCGGGGGCCTTAGTGGAAGCCATTGGTTTTCCCGAGGTGGAGGCTGGTGTCACCGTGCTCAAAGAGGTTCAATTCCAGGAAATTAGCGCGCCCAGAAGCGGGCCGTCAATCTCCGCGGCGGGGAGTCCCCAGGCCGCCCCCAAGCCCGCGTTGGATTCCATCAAAAAAATCCTCGAACAAACCCGGCAACAAATCCGCCAGGAACTGTCGTTGCAGGTGACCGGGGTGGTAACGCGCTTTGACCCGGTGGGCAAAACGTTTTTCATCCAAGATGGCGAGGCGGCCATTTTTGGCGGACCCATGTTGGAGGAGCAAATACTTAAGCCCGGGCAAGTGATCGAAGTAATCGGCGTGACCAAACCGGGCGACTTGCTCCCCATGATTTCCCCGGCCAAAGTCACCGTGCTGCGCGAGGGCAAAATGCCCGAGGCTCCGCTCATTGCTTACCACAACGGCATCTCCGGAATCTTCGATTGCCGCCGGGTGAGAGTCCAAGGAGTGGTGCAATCGGCTTTCTGGTCGGGGGGCTTGCTGAACCTGGATTTGGTGGCCGCTGATGGCCGGTTTTGGTGCACCCTGCCCGCGCCGCCGGACACACCCTATCGCACCAATCTGATCAACGCGTTTGTGGAATTGGAGGGGGTATGCATCGTGACTCTCGACAGCCTGGGCACGCCCAGCCATCTGCAAATCGCCCTGCAATTAGAGAGCGACATCCGCGTGCAACGCCTCGCCACCGTGCGCGAATACCAACCGCTGTCCATGGACATCAGTGAGTTCACCGGGTTCCTCAATCCCGACCGCGCCAATGCCCGCATCAAGATTCGCGGCGTGGCCACGTGCTGGCAGCCGGGCCGCGAACTTTACTTGCAAGATGAGACCGGCGCCATCTGCGCGCGCACCACCGATCAAACCAACCGGGTGGAAATCGGGGACACGGTCGAAGTGGTGGGATTTCGCGCCATGGGCGAAAGCGCCCCCATACTCCAGCATGCCGAATACCAAGTCGTGAGCAATGGCGTGCCGCCAGACGCCATGGCGCTGAAACCCGGCGAAGCTTTAGACCTGGGCTACCGAAACAAGCTGGTGCAAATCGAAGCCCGATTGCTGGAAAATGTGTCGGCCTCGGCGGCTCCGGAACTGCTGCTCGAGGATGACTCGGGCTTTTTTACCGCCCGCCTGGAGCCGCGCGAGGGCGGCCCGATCGCCCCGGCCTGGCGCAAAGGCAGCCGCTTGCGGGTCACCGGCATCTGCATTCTGCGTTTGGACGAAGCCCGCACGCCGCGCGCCTTCCGCTTGCTGCTGCGTTCCCCCGCCGATGTGGAGGTCTTAAAGTCCCCGCCCTGGTTTACCACGCCGCGCATCGTGGCCTCAGCCCTGTTTCTCATGGTGGCGGTGATTGCCACGCTCGGCTGGGTGGCGGCGCTGCGCCGCCGGGTCGCCGAGCAAACGGATCAAATCCGCCGCCGCCTCGAATCGGAGGCCGCCACCGAACGCCGGCTGGCATTAGTCTGGGAAGCCTCCGCCGATGGCATGCGGATGTCCGACGCCAGCGGCCTCGTGATTCAAGTAAACCAGGCCTATTGCCAAATGACGCAAAAAGAGCGGAGCGAACTGGAGGGGCATCCCTATTGGAAACCCTTTCAAAATGGCAACCAGAAATTGCCCCTGGCGGAATATCAAAAGTTTTTCCAGAACCGGTCCGCCCCCAACTGGCATACGTTTGAGCTCGTGCTATGGAACGGCCAAAACAAATGGTTTGAACTGGCTTATCGCTTTATCGAACGGGCGGGCAGCGAGCCGCTGTTGCTGGCGCAATTCCGCGACATTACCGAACGCAAACGGGCCGAGGAAGCCACGATGCGCCTTCAGGAACAGCTGGCGCAGAGCCAAAAAACCGAATCGATCGGGCGCCTTGCCGGAGGGGTGGCGCACGATTTCAACAACATGCTCCAAGTCGTGCTGGGCAACACGCTGCTGGCCTTGGACGAAGTCCCGGCCGGGAGCCCGTTGCACGAAGCCTTGCAGGAGGTCAAAAACTCCGCCCAGCGCTCGGCGGATTTAACCAAGCAACTGCTGGCCTTTGCGCGCAAGCAAACCGCCGCGCCCCGCGTGTTGGATCTTAATGCCACCGTGGCGGGCATGCTGAGCATGTTGCGGCGGTTGATTGGCGAAAGCATCGAGCTGCGCTGGAATCCCGGAGGGCAATTGCCTTTAGTCAAAATCGATCCGACTCAGATCGATCAAATCCTGGCCAATCTCGCCGTCAACGCGCGTGACGCCATCGTGGCCGTTGGCGGGGTGGGCACCATCATGATTGCCACCTCGCAAGTCGAATATGACGCCACCTTTTGCGCGGATCATCCGTCATTTTCTCCCGGCCGCTTTTTGTTGCTGACGGTTAGCGACACGGGCTGTGGCATGTCAAAAGAGGTCCAGGACCGTTTGTTTGAACCGTTTTTCACCACCAAAGGCTTGGGTGCGGGCACGGGGTTGGGCTTGGCGACCGTTTACGGCATCGTCAAACAAAACGGCGGGGTCATCAATGTGTACAGCGAGCCCAAGCACGGAGCAGCCTTTAAAATCTATCTGCCGGCGTGCGACAGCCAGGAAGTTTCAGCTCCGCATGCCCGTCCCGTGCGGCCGCCGCCCGGACAGCTAGAGACCATTTTGGTGGTGGAAGACGATCCGGCGCTGCTCCGTATGACCCAAAAGCATTTGGTTAATTTAGGCTATACCGTGTTGGCCGCCCGGCGTCCTGGCGAGGCCATTCGTTTAGCCGAAGAGCACACGGGAAAGATTAACTTGTTGATGACCGATGTGGTCATGCCGGAGATGAATGGGCGCGATTTGGCGCAGCGCTTGACGGCCAATTGCCCGCAGTTGCGGCAGCTCTATATGTCGGGTTACACTGCGGATGTCATCGCGCATCAAGGAGTGCTGGAAGAAGGCGTTAATTATCTGGCCAAGCCGTTTACCGTGCAGGAGCTGGCCGTTAAAGTTCATACCGCGCTTTACTCTTGAAAGCCTGAGACTTGCAAATGGGCTGGTGGCCAAAATTTGGAGAATAATATTGTCGTGCGCCGAAGGATTTATTACTTTGGCGCCATGAAAATGCCAATTACTCGCAGGAGCTTTTTAGCAACCACCAGCACCGCCGCTCTGGCGGCCCCATTCTTAGGCGCCATCGTCACCCCGATTTCCGGCAAAGCCCAAGCGGCTTCCGAGAAAGTTCGCGTGGGCGTGATCGGTTGTGGCGGCATGGGCCTCGGCGATCTGGAAACCTTTTTCCTGAATCCCGAAGTCGAATGCCCCATTGTCTGTGACGTCGACGACGCGCAGTTAGCCAAAGCGGTCGCGCTCGTTCAAAAGAAACGCGAAAAAACCCCCGTTACGGTCAAGGATTTCCGCAAGGTAATCGATAGCAAAGACGTTGACGTGCTGCTCATCGCCACGCCCGATCATTGGCACGCGTTGCCGACGGTTTTGGGCTGCGAAGCGGGCAAGGACATCTACGTGGAAAAGCCGCTGGCGACCACCATCGCCGAAGGCCGCGCCATGGTCACCGCCGCCAACAAGCACAAACGCATTGTGCAAATGGGAGCCCATCGCCGCAGCAGCCCTTCCTACGAGCAAGCCGTGGAATTCGTGAAAACCGGCAAGCTGGGCAAAGTGGGCCTGGTTCGCGCTTGGGCTTATTTGGATTGGGTCAAACCCATCGGCAGCCCGGCGGATGGCGACGCGCCTGCCGGGGTGGATTATGACATGTGGCTCGGGCCCGCGACGAAGCGGCCGTTTAACCCGAACCGCTTCCATTTCAATTTCCGCTGGTTCTGGGATTACGCGGGCGGGTTCATGACCGATTGGGGCGTGCACTTGCTGCAAGTGCTCCTCTGGGGCATGGGCGCCGAACCGCCCAAAGCGGTGCTCTCCAGCGGCGGCAAGTACGTGTTGCAAGACAACGGCGAAACGCCCGACACGCAGATCACCGTCTACGAATTCCCCTCCTACACGATGGTGTGGGAACACAAAGTCGGCGTCGGCCTGGGCCTGTACAACCGGCCTTGGGGCATGGCGTTTGTGGGCACCGAAGGCACGCTAGTCATCAACGACGAAGGCTGCCAGATTTTACGCGAACCCACGAAGGATTCGCTGGAGCCGCAGAAATTCAAGGCGGGCGTCGATCCGCGCCCGGCGCATGTGCGCAATCTGCTCGATTGCGTGAAGTCCCGCCAGCAGCCGGTCGAAAACCTCGAAGTCGGCCAGCACATTTCCACCGTGGCGCATTTGGGCAATATCTCCCTGCGCACGGGCCGCAAGATCGTGTGGGATCACTCCAAGGAACGCGTCGTCAACGATGCCGAAGCCAACAAGTTGGTATATCCGCATTACCGCAAACCCTGGAAGCTGCCCTATCTGCCCAGCAACGGCTAAGATGGGCTTGGGCTGAGAGTGTTTTTTTTGCGCCAGGGGCTGGTTTTCCGGCCTCTGGTTTTTTATTTCCGGCGCGAGCCATAAAAAAACGGCTGAAAGGGTTGCCTTCAGCCGTGGAGAATAATTGCTAACTGGAGAATCGTTTAACGATTGAGGATGAAATTCGCGCGCCTGGTGGCATCGCCTTCGACCTTGGCGTCGACGATGGCTTTCGCCATTTCTTTGGCCAGGGTCCGGTTGTTAGACCGCAACAAATTGCCTGCCAAGTTGGCGCCAGCTTGCGCCGCGTCATTTTTCAGGTCGTTGTCCGCCAAGGCTTCCTTGAGGATTTTGACCGATTCCGCGGCGGGCACTTCGGCCAGGGCGGACAGCAAAACGGTCTTTTCCCGCGTGGACTTGCAGGCGGCCAGGCCCGATTGCACCAAACCCGCGCGATTGCTGGCGGGCTCATTTTCGCAGGAGCGCGCCATATGTGCCAAGCCTTGAATGCCCAGCGAGTGCAGGGTATCCGAAGCCGCCGCGTCTTTGGCGATCTCCAGCAGCAACGGCGCGGCGCCGTACTCCGGCCAGTTGGATAACGCGCGCACGGCGTTTTCCTTGATGCCCGCGTCTGAGCTGTGCGATAGGCCGGAGACCGCCGCCAACGCCTCTGGGCTGCCCAAGAGGGTCAAGGTTGAGAAGAAGTTAGCTGCGAGCTTTTCCTGTTTCACGTCCACTGCGGCCAGCAGTTGCTTGGCAGCGGCGGCGCGATCCTTGACCCGGCCGCCGACGGACTCCAACGCGAGCAGGCAGCTGGGATTCGGATCTTTGGCGGCCATTTGACAGAGCGTAGGAAACACCTCGTCCGCGCCTACTTTTTGGAATCCGGCAAAGGCCGCTTCGCGGACCGCGGCGTCCGGCTCTTGGGCGAAGGTCACCAAATTGGCGGCCAGCTTGGGATGCTGGCGCGCCGCCAGGGTGTTGATCGCTAACACACGAGTCGCGGTTTCGCCGTTCGCCGACAAGGTTTCCAATTTTTCAATGGCGGCGGGATTGGCCAAACGCGTTAAGGCGGCGTTGGCGGCGGACTTGGCTTTGCCGTCACCACCAGCCGCCTTAAGCAGCACGGGTACGCTGTCCACGCCACCGACCCGGCCCAAGGCCTCCAAGCCGGCGAGACGGAGATTCGCGTCGCTGCCATTGGCGCTTTCCAAGGCCAGTTTCTCGGGCACGTTATTCAACGCCCCCAACATTTGGGTTTTTAACTCGGGAAAGGCGCCCAGCCAGATGGTTTCAATCATGCTCGCGCCATTGGCACCCGCGTTGGCCAGCAGGGATAAGGCGACGTGGCGCAATTTGGGATCGCTCCCTTTGATGGCTTCCGTGATTTGCGACTCGGTGGCCTTGAAATCGATCTGGGCCAAGCCGGATAATGCCGCCGCGCGAATGGGGCCTTTGGCGGAGGCGTACAATTTCTCGTAGATGGTCTTGGCTCCAGCGCTGTCCTTGGCGCGGGCCTGCTCCTGGGCCGCGAGGATCAACCCTTCAAAGGCGCCTTTGGCGGAAGTGTTCTGCCACAACGCGGCAACAGCTTCCGAGCTGGCGATCCGGCCCAGGGCGCGCGCGGCAGTTTCCGCGGTCTCCGGCTTGCTCAAACGCTGGGCAATAGCCGCGACGGATTTGGTGTCGCGCCGCTGGCCCAAGGAATTCATCAGGCCAATTTCCCAGGCGGCGTCACCGCCGCCTTTGAGCGCTGAGCGCAAGCTCGTGGAGGCGCGGGCCGCCGGGTTTTTCTCCAAGGCGCGGCGGGCGCATTCGCGCAGCTCGGCATTCGAGCTTTCCAGTACCGACGCCAAGGCGTTGACGGATTCTTCACCGCCAATGTTTTCGAGCTGGCGGATGACCCACATGCGGGCCGCGGGATCGATATCTTCATCCGAAGCTTTGTCCGCCAGGATATTGGCCAAGGCTTCGCGCTGGGCGTCGGCGCCCGGTTTGGAAGAATTGGCCGCCAAATTTTGGAGCTTAATCCAGGCGTCGTAGCGTTCGGCGATTTTTTCCGACGCCAGTTGCGGCAGGATGGCGTCGACGTCGCTTTCCAAGGAGGCGCAAGCCGTGTGAACCAGGCAACAAGCCGCCAATAGTGACAAATATTTTTTCATGTATCTCAGCAAGTAATAGGTTGAGGGTGGCGGCCGTTTAAATATAGGTGTAAGGCGCGCGGCGCGGGCGATCGGTCCAGCGGCTGGCTTCGGCGTCGCCCAGGATTTCCTCCTTGGCCGGATCCCATTTCAGCGGGCGTTTGAGGCGTTCGGCGATGCCGCTTAGATGGCAAATGGTGGCCGTGCGATGGCCGATTTCCGCCGTGCAGATCGGCGTTTGCCGCGTCTTGACGCATTGGATGAAATTATCCTCGTGATTGCGCGATTCATACAAATGAATGTCCGAGGAGCTCAACGCGCGGGACTTCAATTCCACGGGCGTGGTTTCCAAACGGTCGCCGCGGCTCACCAACACTTCGCCCTCGGAGCCGATGAATTGGATCATTTGCCCGTTTTTCGTGGGATGGTCGCGCAGCACTTTCGTGCCGTCGGCGTAAATGTGGGTCTGGTATTGGGTGCCTTCGTAACCCTTGGGAATAAACTGCACCGGGCCGGAGTCATCCATGCCCAGGGCCCACTGGATGATGTCGAAATGGTGCGCGCCCCAGTCGCCGTTTTTGCGCGAGCCATATTCCCAGAACCGCCGCCAGCCGCCGCCGTAATCGCCCCGGACGCGCTCCTCATTATACACGTAATAGGGAGTCGGGCCCAGCCAGCGGTCGTAGTCGAAGCCCTCGGGAATCGGTTGCTCGGGCAGGGTGGCGGGCGGCGGGAACTGGCCCAATTGCGCGTAAATGGTGTGCACCTTGCCGATCCAGCCGTTGCGGACGATCTCGCACGCGCGGCGGAAGGCGCGCTCGGAGCGCTGCTGGGAGCCTACTTGCAGGATGGCCCCTTGCTGGCGGGCGACGTCGCTCATGATGCGGCCCTCGCGAATGGTGAGCGTCATGGGCTTTTGCACGTAGACATCTTTGCCGCTGCGCATGGCGGCGACGGAGATAGCGGCGTGCCAATGGTCGGGCGTCACGATGAACACGGCGTCGATGTCATCGCGCTCGATGATTCGTTCAAATTCGTTATAAGCGTCGCACCCTTTGTAGGTGCCGCTGGCGGTCTTGCCCGCGTAGGCGTTCTCGACCTGGGATTTGGCTTTTTCGCGGCGGCTTTTGTACACATCACACACGGCCAGCACCTGGGTATCCGGCCGGCCCGTCATAGCTTGGCGATGGCCATCCATCATAAGCCCCATGCCAATGAGGCCGATGTTAATCCGGTTGCTGGGGGCGTTTTGGCCCAGCACGGTGGCCGGAATTAGGGTGGGGAGCGAGAGGGCGGCGCCGGCGGTGAACGCCGTTTTTAAGAAACCGCGACGGTTGAGCGAAGTATTGGTTTTCATATCGGCAGCAATGCGCATCCACTGGCAACGGCGGCAAGCCATTCCAGGGAAATTCTGTTCAGTGACCCAATGACTGATGATTATCGAAGGCTGGCCAAAGTAAGCAAGTAAATTGGCCGGTCAAATCTATCCCCATAACTGGGGATGAAAAAAAGCGCCAGATAGGCTCTGGCTTGCCAGCCCAGCCGGCCCCGCGTTAAACTGAGCCTTGCATCATGGTGGAAGCTACGATCGAATATACGGCAGAATACCTCACGGATGCCCTGCGGCATTATCACCGCCAGGGAATCGTGCGGTATTATTTCATGGCGGTCAAACTGTTGGGGCTGGCGTTTTTTATCCCGCAAGCCTTGCTGCTTTGGCAAAAGGGGCTTTATGTGAGCGCCGCGCTCTCGGCGGGGATGGTGGCTGTCTTTTTTTACATGTACCGGTTCGTGTGTTGGATGGCCCAGTGGAACTTCCAGCGCCGGCCCTATTTTGGCCAAAAACTAGCGGTGCATTTTACCGCCGAAGGCTTCCATGGCTGGTCCAAGGAATGGGAAATCAAGCTGCCGTGGTCCGCTTTCCAGCGGGTGGTCCATTTCCGTGACGGATTTCTCCTCTTCCAAGGCACCAAGGTGTTCAACTGGGTGCCCGTAACCGCCCTCAAGAACCCGGCCCAGGTTGCCGAATTGGAAGCCTTGTTGCGCGCCCAGATCAAGGCGCATCATGTCATTGCTCCGTGCGTGCGCTAAAGGATCGCCTTATTGGATTTGCTGCACGTAGCGGCCCATCCAGTAGCCCAGCAGGTATTCGTCCCCGGCGAATTCTATCTGGCCATCGTCGCCGCCATCCAGGATGAACGGCTGGGTATTGCACCGGGTAATTTGACGTTCACCGGGCGGTAACAGTTCTTCCAACTCATGCCGGTAGAAATTTTCGGCCAGCCGGTTCAGATCGCGGCGCTGGGAGTTGACGATCCGCCAGGTGATCGTTTCTAGCGGGAAGCCTTGCAAGGTCCACACCGCGCCCGCTGTATCGGGGTCTTCCGCACCGCAGCCCGCGTAGACGAAATTCCAGAAGGGCGAGCGCTCGCGTTTCTCAAAATCCCAATGATCGCGGATCGCCGCGCCAAACTTGCGTTTCAACTCGTCATCCAACGCGAAACGGTAGAGCACCCAGTAAGTGATGAAGCCCAGTTCGTCGTCCGAGTGATTCCATTCATCGCCCAGCTGGATGCCTTGATGGACAAATTCCTTGGTGGCGTGCAGCCCGCGCATGCTGTTGGTGATGTTTTGCAGGTAGCCGTGCTTTTCGAGCAGTTCCACGATTCGATCGCGGTATTCGGCCTTGCCGGTCATGTGATAGGCCAATTCCAGGCTGGCGACGATTTCGCTGCTGTTGAGGCGGCGGTCATAGATGGACGTGGGAATTTTGTTCAGATACTCCGGGCTCCAACGGCCCCAAAGCGTCGGTTGGCCATCGATATCCACCAGATAATAATTGTTGCGGACGATGTGATCCACAATCCGGGTGAAGCAGCGGGCGATGCGCTGTTTCTCGGCGTCCGTCTTGGCGGCGCACTCGTAGAGCACGGCGTAGGCGAAAGTGTGCGAGGCGATCTCATCGCTGCTGGTCGTGTGCTTCCACTCCCAGCCATCCTCGGGACTGGCCGCCCAGCGATCGGGATCGGAAAAGCGGAACCCGCGCCGTTCGAAGGTGCGCGCGGGGAAGCCGGGCAGGGGATTGATCGATTGAAGCCGTTCCAGGGCGGCGAAGGTTTCCCAGGCGTTTTGATGCGCTTTCTCGCTGCCGGTGACCGCGAAACGAAAGGCTTGGCCGGCCAGATAATACGAACTCCAGCCGCCGTCATTGTCGGTGTCGATCATTTCGCCGGAGGAGATATCCCCGGGCACAAGCAAGCGGCGTTCCGCCGAGAATCCGTAGCGCATATGGCGGCTGCGAATCTTGCGGTCGAAGTAATCCGCCTTTTCGGCCAGAGTCATCGTGCGGAACTCGATCTTGTTTAATCCGGTCTTGGTCAAAGCCCACAAGTGGCCCTCGGGATCGAGCGATAAATCGATCACATAATCATCCGCCAGCCAGCGTTTGGAGGCGTAGTAGCGGATGCCGTTCGGGCCATCGGGCAGGGCGGGTTCTTTGGCGGGCGCGGTGCGTTGGAAGAACAAGCCTTGGGTGGTGCCGACCCACAGGCCATCGGTGACGGGCCGCAGGCAAGTGATGCTCGTGGCGGGCAATCGAGTTTGCTTCGGCGTTTTGACTTGG
>MTLE01001553.1_pt2 | contig 14371 bp, 13 predicted proteins | sample 1982461 | NCBI WGS metagenome assembly MTLE01 (sample SAMN05712605, study PRJNA340218) | biofilm metagenome | isolation source: sample SPL anode biofilm adapted to -200 mV | place: USA | collected 2012-02-03
GCCGCCACTTGGGAATATAAATCGCGCAATCCCCTGATCCGATTTCGCAAGAATGTGTTTTGGAAGGATGTTGCTTATCTGATCCAGCAATGCACGGGCATCACCTTGGGCGTGCACAAAAATTACCGGCTAATCAAATAGCCCGGCGGCCATTAGCGCTCGCCGGAATGATGCCAGAGAGCCAGCACGCTCAACCAGGCTCCCAGCGCGAGCGATAGCCCGCAGAATACCCAAGTCCAGGTTGTTGGGTTGGCGGTAAATGCCAGCCAGCAAGCCATGGCGGCCAGGAAAATATCCGCGCCAATCAAAGTGATGAACAGCAGTGGATCGCCCTCTTCGCGTGGGGCTGGGGCCTCGGTTTTCGGCAGGGTTTGACTGGCTTTCAGCAAAGTGCTGAATCCGGCGCTGAGGTTAGGCTCGGGAGCGGATTCAGTGGGCGGTTCGAATAAATCTTCGCGCGGTTCCGGAGCCGCTGGCTTGCCTAATAAATCATGCAAACCCCGGCCTAAGCCTGGTTTGTTGGTCGGTTTGGGCGGGAACGGTTGCGCCACAGTGCAAAGGGGCTGAATTAGTAACCTAGGAGGGTTGTTGGATTCTCTGAATCCGAGCCCAGGCCGAAGGTGGGGAACGCCTTCAGCGAGAAGGTGACGGCCACCGTATAGTCATCGCCGTTGGAGCGGTTGTCACGCACGCGCAAGGTCAACGCCGAAGTCCAGCTGCGGAAATCGCGGTACAAAGTGTAGTATTGCTCCTCCAGCACGCCATCGCGCGCTTCGAAATGCTCGGAAATGCGCATGCCCCAATTCTCGTTGAACCGGCAGTAAACCCGGCCCATGAACAGGTTGTTGCCCTGTTCGTAATCCTTGCCCAGGGAAGCATCGCTGCGCATATAGCGATGGCCCAGCGAAAAGCTCCAGGTGTCATTCGGAGTGAGCGTGACGTAATGGTCGGCAATGCGGAAATAGCCGTGGGCGATATCGTAACGGGTTTCTGAAGTTAGCGTCAGCCAGGACCAAGGCTTGAAATCCATCACCGAATAAGCGTCCGAGAACGTGGTTTGCCCGTCTTCCGGACGCAACCGCCAATCCGCCAGCAAGGCCCAGTTCACGATGTTATCCACCTGGCCATTGCGTTTCGTTTGCACTTTGTTGCGCAGGCCCCAGCGGATCACGTTCTGGGTGTCGATCGAGTCGATCGAATTATACTCGGGATACAAAATGGGGATCGGCTGGAAGGTGGGCCGTTCGGTGTCGAACTGCGGCAATTCCTTCGGGTCGGCATCGGGATGCGGCACGTAGACGTAATTGACCGACGGCTCCATGATGTGCCGGATGCCATCCACATTCCAAAAAGTATTGCGCACGCCGCTCCAGGTGCGCGAGAGCTTGGTGGAGACTTCGGCGCCGGTGTTGAAGATCCAGCGATTGTCCTCTTTATAATCGACAAATTTGCCTTCCGCTTCGCTGTAGTGAGTATAACGGCCACCCACGCGTGGGGTGACGTTCAGCCAGCCGAAGAACGTTTTGGGCAGCGTAATTTGGTGATAGGAATCCGCCCGGAACGCCGCGTAATTGGTGCCTAAACTTTCGGCCGAACGATAGCGCAAATAGGCGGCCGAACTATCGCTTTCGTAGTAGAACGGCGAAACCCCCAGCTGCTGGGGCAGGGCGGCAAACTTGAGATCCGGCAGCCGTTCCACCGTTTGCCAGAAAGTGTTTACCTGGGGCTGAACCAATGCGTTCAGCGTAAAGTTGGGCCAGGATTGATTGACTTCGACAAACGACTTGGGCTGGCTGTTTTGGCGGTATTCGGTTTCGAAAAAGTCGTGCGCGAGCATCGAATCGCTCTGCTCTTTAACCACCGCCGTGACAGTCAGGTTGGTGCGCAGGGTCAATTGATGCGAAAAATCGATGCGATGACGGTCCTTGGGGACGGGGCGGTTTAACAGATCCAAGCCCGGCTTGTCGTCGTAGGTGTAGTAATATTTGAATTCCCCTTGGCCCACTTTGCCGAGATCGTATTGAATGCCGGGGCCGACGCCGGGGCCGCGTTTGAAACGCTCATCCAGGGCGAGCGAGAGGCTGACTTTTTCGTTGATGAAGTAATGATACTCCGTGAGCAAATAGGGGCCAAATTTGCTGCGATACCCGGGGGTGACCACCCAATAATTGGGATGGCGGCCCATTTTGCGGCTGTAATACGGAAAATACATCACCGGCACCGCGCCCGCGTACAATACCGCATTTTTGGCCTCGATGGTGTTATCCGGATACAGTTTGAGCTGCTTGGCGCGGATGCTAAAGCCGGGTTCCGCCACATCGTCCGTGGTCACCAAAGCATTGGTGGCGGTGATGGTGTAGTTTTTGATGGCGGCGTTCTCGGTCTGGTTGGTCGATCCGGGAGCGGAGGCCGTGGCCGGAAGGGCGTTGGAATCAATATTCATTCCCTGGCCAGCGGCAAAAAAAGGAGCCATGCCGGTGCGGAATTTGTCCCCCTTGATATCGCCGGTGAACAGGTTGTATTCGATTTGATCGCCCGCCCAATGCCGGGTGCCCGAACGCAACGTAACCCCGCCATGGGCGATGGCTTGGCCGGTCTCTTGGCTGAAGCTAATGTGCGTGGCGGTGAGCACAACTTCGCGATCCTTGCCATTGGAATAACGCACCACCGCACCATTGGTGGCAAGAAACATGTTGCTGGTGGTGTCGAATTGCAAGGGGCTGCCATCGTCGAGAGTTTCCGCCTCGAAGACTCTTTCCGCCGCATGCGCGGAAGAAAGCGCCAGCGCGCTTAACGTGAGAGATGCCAGACCTATGAGCCGCCGTTTTTTCATTGGGCACCCAGAGCAAACCAAAAAGACCGCCCCCTGCCAAGCGCAAATCCCCGGCGATATCCCCATGAGGGAAACCCTTGAGGAACTGGGAAGGCTGCGGAGGCTACAGCCGCACCGGCCGGTCCTGATGAAATAAGGCTTCCAGCAAACCCGGATAATCGAGCAGGGATTCGGCCAATTCGAACCTTGCGGGCAAACCATCCGGTGATTTCGAATCCTTCAAAATCAAGGGATGGCGGCCCGTTGGGCAGCCGAGTTTGGCCATGATTTCACGGGTAAAAATGGTGGGTCCCAGACCGGCATCCCAGTGAACCACCCAATCACATGTCTCCGCGATTGGGGCGAATTCTTCCGGCTTCACCTCGTGGCATGGCACGGCTGGTTCCTGAATTTGAAATGGCTGGAGCCCTCCTTGCTGGATCAAGACGGGATGCTTGGCTGAGGCCGCCAACGGCCAGTTTTGGAGTAAAACGTCAGCATCGATCACCCCGAAGGCATCGGGTGCCAGCGCTTTTATGGCCCCGCCCTGGAGGTATGAAATAACCTGGATCTCCTGGCTGGCGTTTAAACCGGCTGCCAGCCGCACACCCTCAGCCACGCGTCCCGTGGCGCAGGGATCCGAGGAAAACAAGAGCAGCAGCTGGCGGGGCGTCATAGGCAAATGAAACGGTCGGTAGCCGTCATAATGTCGCTTAACGCCGACAGGCCGGCAAATAGCGCTTGGGTAGCCAAGGGGATTTGCCGCCGGCGGGCGCCATAGGCGCAGGCATAAAGCACCAAGCCTTTTTGGCGCAAACGCTGCAAGCGAGTATCATCCAAGCCTAAAACGGCGTCATCTAGGCAGTAAGCATAGACTGCGACTCGCGCCGCCAAGGCTGCTTCCGCAAGGCACAATGCGTGCGAGAATAGCGGGTGTCCCGGAGCCTGGGTGAGTAAAATCCCTAGCGATTTCCCGGCAAGTGTTTGGGGGGCGGGGGAGGACACGGCGCGGAGGCTATGGGGGCATTTTTTTGGGGCTAGGGCCAATTAATGTTTGCACCATTTTCAGCAGGTTTTCCGTGTGGAAAGGCTTCCGCACAAAATATTCCGGCTTGAAGGCGTAGCGCTGGAGTTCATCTTGACCCACATTGCCACTAATGATGATGCACGGCAACTTGGGTTCCAGCTGCCGGCAATGTGAAAGCAATTCCATCCCGTTGATGGGGGACATGACGTAATCCGACACCAATAAACGCGGGCGTGGTGTGGCGTGGGTAAATTGGTGCAACGCTTCCTTGGGATCAGAAAAAACGGCGGTCGGATAACCTTCCAATTCAAAAAAGGTTAACAGCACTTCGCCAATTTCGGACTCGTCGTCGACGACGAAAATCCAGGTCTCTTTTCGTGGGTCCAAGTAACTACGCTAGGTTGAAGCAATAATCCAGGCAACTTGCGCCAACGCCGCCCAGACTCGGTGTAATGTAATGACGAGGGATTATTCCTGAGGAACGCTAAAATATGCAAGCTTTTACGTTGCGGCAAAGCTGGGTTGCGGTTTATTGTGCCTCCTCATTAGCATGGGGACTGGGATCCAGAAAAAGAAAGCGCCCGCTCGGCCTTTGCGTGCGACCATAGGCCGTAAAAAGGCGCGTTTGCAGGCTTCCCGCCCCAAGCGCGCGCCCCGCAAAACCACTCCCAGCAAGCCACGACACGCAGCCTCGGTAGTACCCGCTTTTCATATCCCTCCCATTTTATTGGAAGGGGACCCCTTGCCCGAACCTATCGTTCCTTCCCTGGAAGCCCTGCCGGAAGCACCGTTAGAAATGCCGGTTGTGGCGGAAAAAACGGCTGGGGAAGCGGGAGGGGAATCGTCAACGGTGGTTTCGGAGGTAAAAGCTCAGACGGGGCCGGAAGTTCCCGCTAAGGCAGAATTATCGCCAGTCACAGCCCCGGATGAAGAAGCTAAAGCCTTTAGTCGAGCTGGGGTGGAGTTGCCTGCGGTCGCGGTTGCCCCGGCTGCGATTAGTGCCAGCCAAGAACATGCACTCAAGCCGGGAAACCTTGTGGTGCCTGTAGAAATGCCCCAACCCAAAGCCAGTTTGTGGCTTTCGCCACGGGATCCCCATTCGTTGCTCGTTTCTTGGGAATGGCAAATTGCCCCGCCGCCCGGGCATCCCGCCATAGGGTTGCGGCTTTATGAAGGGCAATCCGCCAGTGGCGAACCGGTCGCTGTTCTCGAATTGCCCCGGGACGTTTCGCATCGTTTTCTCTCGGTCAGCAAAGGCAATGCTTGGTTTGCGGCGCAAATGGGTTTCTTCCAAGCTCCAGGCCAATGGATCAGCCTCGCTGAAGCTATGCCGGTACACACGCCTTCGGACCAGATCGCCCCCATGGCGGAAGTGATGGTGACTCAAAAGGTGAACGAATCTAAACCGGCCAGTTTGCCTCCAATATCAACCGAGCTTCCTCGGCTTTCAGGATTAGAAGTTCCGGCACCCACACCTTTGGTCGAAGCAGCAGCTATAAAGAGCGCGGTTTCCGATTTGCTGTCTGCCGCCACCTCGGTCAGCGCCAAGATCGAAAACCAACCTGCACCTCAAGTTGCGACGCCGCTCTTCGCTGGAGAAAACCCTGCCGAACTTGCTAAGCCCGGGTCACCGCCGGTTTTGGTTCAGCCGGAAAAGTTCCCCGTGGAAAAAGCCGCCACCGTTGGCCAAACGGGTATCTCCGCTCAAGTTGAACCGGCAAGCAACCCTGTTTTTCCTCAATCGGTTGCTTTTCAGCCATTGGGCGCCAGTGAACGCTGGATTAGTTCTCTCGAGTGGGCCAAATCACAGGGGCCACCGCCGGCCATGGAACAAACGCAACCCGGCCCGATCGCTCCAAGCAGCCTTTCTGGCCCTCCAGAACAAGCCCCTGGCAAGGGGAAAGACTTTTGGTTGGTGGCAGAAGTTGAGCTCGTTGTTTATGGGGCCACGGAGCCTGGCAGCCGGGTCACTTTGGCGGGGGCGGAAGTGCCATTGCGTCCCGATGGCTCATTCAGTTGCCGGTTAGCACTTCCCGCCGGTCGGCACGAAATACCGATCCATGCCGTCTCTCCCGCTGGTGACGATTCCCGGCAAGTAGGTTTCCTGGTCTGTCGGGCTTGATTACTTCGGCCGTTTCCACCGTGATAGTCCATCCGCCTAGAGGTCTTTGCGCAATTGGGAAATTGGGCATAAGTAGCCGATTTCATAGGGCAAACCCTTAGGGTGAGTTTTATGACGCTCGTGTCATAATTGTTAATAATATGAGGCTCAACATGTTGTGAATATTATTCGGAGGGTCGGTTTAGCCTGCATAAGAGTTAAATTAGGGGTATTTGCCGAGCATTTTGGGTCAGGGGTTTCTCAGATTGAGGAATCTCATTGGGGTTGGATGATTTTTTTCCTGGTTGCATTATCGGGTGCAAGTTGCGTGCTTGCAGCCGACTCTAGGAGGAGGGTTAGGGGCGGGATAAACCGCCGATGATGAAATGGCATGAATAGTGCTCATAAGTCATTGGATACGCTAAAGTATCTGTTAAATGGCGCAGTTTGGAGATGTTATGTACGGGAATGCGGATTCAATGACGGTGACCGGGAGTGTGGCAGCTCCCGCCACGCCTGTTCCTCCGCAGCCCGCCAAACTCGTGCCGATTTGCGCGCAATGCCACCGGGTGCGCCTGGGCAAACAATGGGTCGCCATGTCCACCGGTTTAAGGGGTATTCACGATGCCTGCTGGACTCATGGGCTGTGCCCAGATTGTTTGAAGTTGCTTTATCCCGATATCGCGGAGACCGTTCTCAATGAAATTGAGCGGTCGCAAACGACACCACTCGTTTAACCCTCAGCTTGGCCCCCTCTGTCACTCCTGGCATTTGCCAGCTTGAGTTTCCTCTCGGTTCGTGTTTCAATTAGGGACATGAACCGGCGTAATTTCCTAAAAACTGGCGTCGCGGGGGTGGCCTTTACGGCTTTGGGAGGAATGCCCGCATTCGCGGAAACCAAACCCAAACGCGTGGGGCTTATTGGCACCGGATGGTACGGGAAAATCGACTTGTGGCGCTTGTTGCAGGTGGCCCCCTGCGAGATCGTCTCGCTGTGTGACGTGGATAAACGGATGCTCGCCGAAGCAGCTGATATGGCCGCCGCCAAGCAAGCCTCCAAAAAACGGCCCCGCACGTACACCGATTATCGGGAAATGTTGAAGGAAAAGGACCTTGACATCGTATTGATCGCCACGCCCGATCATTGGCATGCTTTGACCGCGATTGAGGCCATAAAAGCCGGGGCGGACCTGTATCTCCAAAAGCCCATCAGCGTGGACATCGTTGAAGGCCAAGCCATCTTGGCCGCCGCGCGCAAATACGGCCGCGTGGTGCAAATCGGCACCCAGCGCCGCAGCACGCCCCATTTGATCGAAGCGCGCGATCGCATCATCAAGGCCGGCAAGTTGGGCCAGATCGGCCACGTGGAAATTTGCTGTTACTGGCACATGCGAGCCAATGGCAATCCGCCGGAAATCACGCCGCCGGATTATTTGGACTACGAAATGTGGGCTGGCCCCGCTCCCAAGCTGCCGTTTAACTCGTGGATTCATCCGCGCGGCTGGCGCGCCTTTATGGAATACAGCAACGGCATTGTCGGTGATATGTGCGTGCACATGCTCGACATGGTGCGCTGGATGCTTGATCTGGGCTGGCCCAAGTCGGTTAGCTCCACGGGCGGCATCTTGGTGCAAAAGAGCAGCAAGGCCAATACCTCGGATACCCAGATCGCCACGTTTGACTTTGAAGGGGTGCCGGTAGTCTGGACGCATCGGACATGGGGCGATTCACCCGATCCCAAATACCCTTGGAGCGCCACCATTCATGGAGACAAGGGAGTGTTGAAAGCGAGTGTGTTCGACTACGAATTCATCCCGCTCAATGGCCAAGAAAAGCCGCAGCAAGGCAAAGCGCTTTACGAATACGACAAATATCCCGAAGACGAAACCGAGAAAGATTTGGAACGGCATTGCGCGTCCGCCGTTCGCGGCCACATGCGCGATCTGCTCGCCAATATCGAGACCCGCGGCAAACCGGTGGCTGATATTGAACAGGGTTACATTTCCACCACCTCCTGTATTTTGGCGAATTTGTCGCTTCAACTCGGCCGGGCGTTGCGCTGGGATCCCGTCAAAGGGCAGGTCATAGGCGATGCGGAAGCCAACCAACTATTGCGGCGCTCCTATCGCGCACCTTGGGTGCATCCGGAACCAGACCGCGTTTGAAGTTTATGCGCCAATTCGCACGGGTTTATGGGCGCCCCGCCAATGCGCGACGCCCGCTTAAAACATTTCTGTGGTGCGCCCTTGCGGCTGGATGCCTGGCGGTGGCGGCATTGCCTATCCAGGCGGAGGACACCGCTCCCACGACAAATTCCATATCCACGGCTGAGAGCGAAGCCAAATCGTTGACCGAGTCCGGCGTGGATTGCTTCCAACGGGGAGAATTTGAAAAAGCCGTCCAGCTGTTCCGCCAAGCTGCGGAAAAGAATTATGGCGACGCGCAGTCACGCCTGGGTTTTTGCTACTACCAGGGCAAGGGCGTGGCGCGAGATTTCGCCGAAGCGGTGAAATGGTACCGCCTGGCGGCCGCGCAAGGCGTGGCCAAAGCCCAGCTTAACTTAGGCCTGTGCCTCTATCGCGGGGAAGGTTGTGAAACTAATATAGTCGAAGCCGCCACTTGGTTTAAAAGCGCCGCCGAACAAAGCCTGCCGCTCGCGCAACTTACTTTCGGCAACTGCCTGGCCAGCGGTGAAGGAGTGCCCCGGGATGAACGCGCGGGGGTTAGCTGGATTCGCCGGGCGGCTATGCTGGGATTGGCTGAAGCCCAAAATCAATTGTCGATGTGCCTGCTCGATGGGCGGGGAGTCGAAAAGAACGCCGAAGAAGGTTTTCAATGGTGCCGCCGGGCCGCCGAACAAGGAGTGGTGGATGCGCAAAATCGGCTGGGCATTCTCTACCATTCCGGGGTGGGGGTTAAAGCTGATTTAGGGGAAGCGGTGAAATGGTACCGGCAGGCGGCCGAACGTGGGTTTGTGCGCGCGCAACATAACCTGGCGGTTTGTTATAATAATGGATTGGGGGTGACCCGTGATTTGGAGGCCGCCATCCAATGGTATCGCAAGGCCGCAGCTCAAGGATACGTCAGTTCCCAGCTTAATATGGGTTTATTCTACCTGGACGGGGTTGGGGTGCCTGCGGATATCTCCACCGCCCTGGACTGGCTGTTGAAAGCCGCCAAGGGTGGTTCCGCCGAGGCGGCCGCGCATTTGGCCAATTTTTACGGGGATGGCAAAAAGGTGCCCGTGGATGCGGAAAAAAGCCGGTATTGGCTGCGCATCTCCGCCGAAAGGGGTTTGCCAGGCGCCCAATATGAATGGGCTGAATATTTGGAATCCGCCAATCCCATCAATCAAGCGGAAGCGGTAAAGTGGTTTCGCGCAGCGGCGGAGAAGGGCCTGATGGATGCCCAGTACCGATTGGGAATGGCCTACCTCACCGGCCGAGGGGTGGCTGAGGATGCAAAAACCGCGCGTGAATGGCTGGAAAAGGCGTCCATTCGCGGTTTTCCCAAAGCGCAGATCGAGCTAGCCCAGTGCTTCGAAAACGGGTTGGGCGGCGAGACGAATGTGTTCCAAGCCTATAAATGGTATCTGCTCGGCACCAGTGGCGGGGATCCCCGAGGGGAACCCGCCAGCAAGCGAGTGGAAAAGCAACTAAACCAAGCGCAAATCGAAGAAGCCAAAAGCCAGGCTGGCTTGTCTACCCGTTAAGGGAGATTATCCTTTATACGCCGCCATCAAGGCCAACATTTCTTTCACCGCGTTGGCTAAGCCCGTGGTAATGGCACGGCTCATGATGCTGTGCCCGATGTTTAACTCCACCAGATGCGGCACCGCCAGAACGGCAGCCAGGTTTTCGTAGTTTAACCCATGGCCCGCATTCACTTTTACGCCTAGCGCCTGGGCTTGGCGCGCACTGGCAATCAACCGGTTCAATTCGGCTTCCAAGGTGGCCTTAGTGCGAAAGCTCTCCGCAAAAGCGCCCGTGTGCAGTTCAATGAATTGGCTGCCGATTTGCGAGGAAGCCTCAATCTGCGGCGCGTCGGGAGTGATAAATAGGCTGACTTCGATGCCCGCGTCGTTAAGCCGCTTGCGGGTCTCGGTGAGTGAAGCCTGGTGCGTTACGGCATCCAGGCCGCCTTCAGTAGTGATCTCTTGCCTCCGTTCGGGCACCAAGCAAACAATATCCGGTTTGACTTTCAGGGCGATGGCCAAGATTTCGGGCGAATTAGCCATTTCCATGTTGAGCCGGGATTTAATGCATTGGCGCAGCTGCCAGAGGTCACGGTCCTGAATGTGGCGGCGATCCTCGCGTAAATGGGCGGTGATGCCGTGGGCGCCAGCCGCCTCGCTGATCAAAGCGGCGGTAATCGGATCGGGTTCGCCATGGGCCATTCCATGGTAGCGCGCTTCGCGCAACGTGGCCACATGGTCAATGTTAACTCCTAACTTGAGCATGATTCAGTTTTTAACAGGTTGGACTCCCGGAGCGGGTTTCACGGCCGAAGCCGGCTTCTTTACCGGCGCTGGTTTAGCCGCCGGAGTGGCCGGAGCCGCAGGCATCGGAGGAGTTTGGGCCGCTGGAGCCGCTGGGATCGCGCCCGGAGGCACCACACCCGGGAAAGGAAAGTCAGGGCTATCCAGCCAGCGCGCCAGCAAGGTGATTTCCAATCCGCTGAGACCCAAGTGAGAGGAACGGTTGATCGTTATATCCCAGGGCGTCGTCAACCGCGCCTCGGTCACCGTATTGCCTAGTTCATGTGTGGCATTGTGAATCCATTCATTGGCCAAGTTTTGAGAGGTTGGCTGAGTCGGCGGGATTTGATGATAGGCTTTATAGATATCTATCGAGTTGCCGATCAGAATGCGGGTTTGCAACAGCCGAAACTCAGTGATTTCCCAATCGTAATAGAAAAGATTCGTTTGCCCCAAAATTTGATCAAAAATGGCCTGTGGGGCCGGCTCCGTGGATTCCCTGGGCAACATGGGAGAAGCTACTAAGTGTAAAAACTCCCCTTCATTTTGCCGCAGCGGCATCAGCGCGGGGCGTAACAATTCTAACGATTGAACCACCCAATTTAGGGAGTTGGTTTCGTATTTCATGGCACCCAATTGAGCTTTGGCTAATGCGGGGCTCATCAAAGGTATCAGATAATCAGCTAAACTCCGAACCGCAGGCTCAGGTTCGGGCATGGGCGCCACAGCATAAGCCCCAAAAGGGGTTGGCAACATCCAAGTGGTTAATTGATTCGGCCAGTGCTTGATCGGTGACTGCTTTAAAATGGGTTGTCTTTCCAGCCAAGGCCTGATCCCTTGTATAGCCGTTAAGCCAACCAAAGGATCACGGATCGTGTTAGTCGGAATCTTCCAAGGTTCTATAACAAAGTAGGGAGCAGAAGGGTAATGCAGGGTCGCTTTAGTCCGGACGTTATTTGATTTGCTGGATAATTTCAGGCTGATAGCCGGATTAAGATCCAAAGGTAAAAAGGGTATGTAGTTGCCTAACGGAAATTTGGGAGCCATGCGGCCAAGATCCAGGTAACCGGAAAACCAGCCTTCGTTAGTGCAGATTTGAGGCGACCCTTTAGTCCTAATTTCGGTTGCAACATTTTTAAGTCTTGGCAAACCGTCATTTCCCATGCTGAAACAGCACCAAGAACCCACATGAGAATAGCGAAACATCACATTCCCATTGGCTTGGCGATACTCCCAACCAGAAAAACCTTCGCTTTCAAATGGTGCAAAATTTCCAAATTGCCAGGCCTTGAATAGGTTCATCAAAGACGTACCCCATACTCCGGAGCGTTCTTCCGTGACTCGAATGGCCATTAGCCAAGACCATTGAGATCCCGCCAAATCGTAATACCCAACCGATTCGTGGGTGGCTAGGTCCTGGAACAAGGGGCGAATTAGCTCCGCCTTGCTTTCCGCTTTTCCGATTTTCTTGGAGTACCAATAACCGGGCAGGTAGGCTAACCGGGTAAGCGAGGCATCGAACAGTTGCTGGGCGGGGTAGTTGACAGCCGGCTTCCCATTCTTATCGATGATTGGCTTTCCATTGGCGGCTACTTGGGAGGATTCCACCTTCCAGAGCGTGACTAATTTGCTGGCATTGGAATCGACGCTTAACTGGTGCGCCCCCACAAAATGATATTGAGCGGCCGCAGGTGTTTCTGCAGCTATTGCCGAATACCTAAGCGCGCTGGGCAGGATTAAAGCCAGCCAAAGGAGTAATGCATGAATTCGCATATTTATGCTATGATTCTATAAGAAAAGGCGAAGAATTGGCAATTCTTATCCCCACAAAGGAGTATCATGATCTGTACGCCGAACTGTTTTGAATTAACCAGCGCAAGGCGCAGCCAAGCGGGAAAAAAGAAAGCCGCCCTTGCGGGCGGCTTTCGTGAAAGTTATAGGCTTAACTTATTTGCGGCGGCGGATCAACAGAGCGCCCGCACCGAGAACTCCCAGAGCGATCGTCGACGGCTCAGGAACGACTTCGGTGGAAAGTCTGACTTCGTTAGGAATCATCAGCGCGATATTGTCCGGGGTGGCCGGAGGTTGCGCGGCGTTGTTCCAGGAACCAGCGGTCTGGGTCCAGGTGACCGTCGTCTTGAGGCTAGCAGCATCATAAGAGGCAGCGCCACTCCAAGCATACAGCTTGAAGCTGACAGATTGACCCGCAGCGGCTTCGCTCAAGACAGCCGTGCCGGCATCGAAATAACCGCCATCCGTGTCAACCGCGACAGTCGTCGAGCCCGTACCGCTAGCCGTAGCGAAAGCGGTAGTGCCGCCCACGGTGTATTCGAGTTGGACGAACGTGTTCGCCAGGTCGACAGCCGTGCCACCAACACCGACAACAGCGAAGCTGTCCCAGTTGTTGTAGTTCACGATACCGACCGTCGCGGCTTGCGAATTGGCCGCGCCCAACACTACCAGTGATGCGAGTATTGCTATTGATTTTTTCATATAACTTTTTTGTTACAAGTGAGACAATCCTTAAACAATCGATCTATTAGTTGCCAATGGTGAACGTGCGGGTCCAGGTGCCGCTGCTCTTGGCATTAAGCCAGAAGCCTTGCGCCACGCTGATTTGCGGTTCCGTTTCACCCGAGATACCCGTCCAGCCGGTGGTCGGATTGCGGTACGTCGAAAACACGTAATTTTGTTTGGTCGTGTCGAAACGATATACCACATCATTCGCCGTCGGAGTATAACCCAAGGTGCTCACCAAGCCACCCGATTGCGGAACGATGGAGCCCAGCAAGTTGAAACCAGCGGTGTACGCAACCGACAGAGCTGTGGTGTCAGTGGTTTGAGGCACTTCACCCACAAAGGTAACCGTCAGTTCCGTGGCATTGGGATTCTTCAGGAAGAAACCAACACCGGGTTCCAAACGCACATCCGCCGCGCCCGTGCCCGACCAAAGCGTATCGCTACGTTTGGTGAACGAGCTGAACTGACCCGTGGTTTTGTTGATGACGTACAGAATCGTGTTGTTAGGTACGCCAGGCAAAACCGACAAAATGGAATTGGTCGGCTGGTTCAAAGGATTCGCCAGCAAAGCAAAACCACCGGCCGGGATCGTGACGTTCACGTAACCCACCGCGTTAACTGAATAGACCGTTTGAGCCACTGAGCTAGCGATGCTCGCCGCACCCAGCAGTGCCGTTAGAAGTACTGTTTTTGTTCTCATATGTTGTTCTTTATTTCCGTGTGTGCCCCTAGAGTCTCAAATATCAACCCCCATGTCAAACTATTTTGAACAAATTTTGGCATGCTATGTCTAGCGTGGGTTCCCACCTATGGCTTACTCCAGTTCATAGTAAGACTAGGCTTACAACGCTCAGTTCGACTAGAAAAACACCAAGGCACCCCATCCCTTTTCCGTTTGCGATTAGACGGGATTCCGTGAAATGCCCCGCCAAGACAAAAGAAACAAAAGCAAGAAAATAAAGATGCTTATGAATATCGGGTGGCTGTATGTACCTTATTTGGAAGCGATAAGACGCGGAATGTCTCAAAAACTGTGGTTGGCATCAGTTTCCAAAGTTCCGCTTCAAGCCCCGCGAAAAAAAATATTTTTCGGTTTTCCCATTCCAGGCAGACCCCAAAACAATGAAGCGCGTGATTGGGGGCTAAGAGAGATTCTTTTTGCGCTGGGGTAAGCTGGCCCGTGACGAAATTTAAATAAATATTTTCGTCGCTCCCATAAATTTTGTCGCCCACCAGCGGATGGCCGCGCGCGGATAAATGGATGCGAATTTGATGTTTGCGTCCGGTGCGGGGACGTATTCGGAGGAGGGAGAAGGGTTTGGACTCGCGCCAAAATCGGGCTTTGACCCAGTATTCGGTTTGGGAGGGCAGGCCATCCGGCCGAATCGTATCTTTGATCGCCACGGAGGAAGCTTCATCTTTGCCCAGCGGCGC
>MTLE01001846.1_pt1 | contig 14361 bp, 10 predicted proteins | sample 1982461 | NCBI WGS metagenome assembly MTLE01 (sample SAMN05712605, study PRJNA340218) | biofilm metagenome | isolation source: sample SPL anode biofilm adapted to -200 mV | place: USA | collected 2012-02-03
ACGGCGCGCTGCGCCGTCCTATTCCGCGACGAACGAACTCCGGACCCCGCCGCGCGACGCCCCCAACCTTCCCGCAACTCCAAGCCGCCGAGTTGCGCTTGGTTGACTCGCCGGGGCTCCGCGCGTTCAATGCTAGTATCGCCCGCCCGCGCCCCCAGTTGCTTTTTGGCCGGATTTTCGTAAGTTAACCCCACTGGCCCCCGCGTTTGGGGCCTTTGCGATTTTATGGCAAAAACACCAACTTTGGCTTTAAAGGTGGGCGATCCTGCGCCGTCGTTCACCGCTCCCGTCACCGGGGGCAAAACGGTCTCGCTGGCCGATTTCAAGGGCCGGCACGTGGTGCTGTATTTTTACCCGCGCGATAGCACGCCGGGCTGCACGACCGAGGCGTGCGGGCTGCGCGACGCGCATGAAAAGATCCTCGCCCAAAAGGCCGTCGTGCTGGGCGTAAGCGCCGATTCGGTGAAGTCACACGATAAATTCGCCGCCAAGTACAACCTGCCGTTCCCGCTAATTTCGGACGAAACCAAGGAGATCTGCAAGGCCTACGGCGTGTGGGGCAAAAAGAAATTCATGGGCCGCGAATTCGACGGCATCCGCCGCATGACGTTTTTGATCGGCCCCGACTGCAAGCTCAAACACATCTGGCCCGAAGTGAAACCCGCCGAACACGCCGCCGAAGTGCTGGCCGCGCTGGAGGCGTGAGCCGTGCGAACATAAATGTGGCGCGGCCGGGCGGTTAAAAATGCCAGCCGGAAGTCTCAAACAGAATTATGGTTCGTTTTTCGGCCGCAATGAATGAAATAAACGGCGGGGCTGGCTGTTCAGGTTTTGCGCGCCAACAGGTGCCCAAAAGTCCCCGCCACCCGCCTCGAATGCCTTTAAACAGCGCATGCTATGGCATCTCCTTCGCTTATTGCATTAACAATCTGATAGCCAGTAAAAGCAAGACCGCTGGAAGGCCAAACAAGGCGCATACAAATCGTTTCCCGCCATCAGCCCGCCACCATTGACCTTCGCGGCTCGCTCGCACTGAGAAAATAGTCGCTGAGATTGCCAAAGCTAAATATAAAATCCAAAAAAGCATAAGCAACTGAAGCGAAGCAGCGACGCCACCACCATAATGGATATGATAGAACCCAAACGCGCTGCCAATAGGCAAAGCAAAAGCCAGCATTGCCAAGCCACCAAACCGCAGGGCTTGCCGCGCATTTCCAGTTGAGTGATTCCAAATATGCTTCATGTGTCTGCCGAACTTATATAACGCAATGCTTGGGGCTGAATTGGGGCCAAGCGATCTGCGACCTTTGATTCGCAATTGCTTCTTAAATTGGTGTTCTGGAAAAAGGGGTGACAAACTAAAATCCGCCGCCCTTACCCGCTTTCGGAGGCGTTCGAATTCCGCCCGCTCGCTCACCGTTTCTGCAAATCCAAACAAACCACCTCCCCGGAGGCGTTGCGCAGGTAGAGGCGGCCATTGGCCAGCGCGGGGGCGGTCCAGCAGCGGCCGCTGAGCACTTTGGCGCGGGCCACTACTTGGCAAGCATTGGTGTCGGCGTTGACGATTTGCAAGGTGCCGTCCTCGATGAGGGTAATTAATTTGCCGTCCGCCGCGAGCAGCGTGCCCTGGCCGGTTTCCTCGCCCGCCCAGCGGCGTTCGCCGGTGGCCCAATCCAGGCAGACCAGTTGCTTGGCGTCGTAGCCGAACAGGCCGCCTTGGTAACGCACGGCGGTGGCCAGTTCATTGCGCAGGTCTTTGCGGCGCCAGACTTGTTTGGGCGGGGTGGCCGCGAGATCGTACAACGCGCCGCCCACGCCGTGGCCGGTGGCCACCAGAAGTTGCCCGTCCGCCACCACCACGTCCGAGGCGTTCTGGTCCCAGGTTGTGCGCCAGGGCAATTTCCACAGCACCTGGCCAGTGGCTAGTTTGGCGGCCACGATTTCATGCCCGCTGAGCAGGGCGAAACAAGTTTCCCCGCCTAAGGTGAACGGCACGGGCGAGGAATAGCCCGGGCGCGCGGCGGGGCTTTCCCAGCGGATGGCGCCGGTCTGCGGGTCCAGCGCCGTGCCTGAATTGCCCACGGTAAACACTGCTAGGCCGCTATGGATGAGGGGCGACCCCGCGAAGCCCCACCATACCTTGTAATCTTCCTTGGTGGTGGGTGGCGCGGTGAATTTGCGCTGCCAGATCACCGCGCCCGTGGCGGCGTCCAGGCAGAACGCCTGGCCGGACTTGGCGAGGGTGTAGACGCGCCCGGCATCCACGGCGGGCGTGCTGCTAGGGCCGCCTTCGTAAGCGAGCGGCGTCAACTCGGCGGGGTAAGTGTGGGCCCAAACTTGCGTGCCGGTGGCGGCGTCAAAGCAATAAATTGTGTCTTGATCGTCTTTGTTGCCCAAGGTGTAGGCGCGGACGCCGGCGACGGCGAAGGCGGAGAAACCCTTGCCCACGTTGGTACGCCAGCGCACGGCGGGGCCTTCGGCGGGCCAAGCCCAGTTCAGGCCAGTTGCCGGCGAGACGCCATCGCGCTGCGGGCCGCGCCAGCCGGGCCAATCCGCGGTTTCGGCGCAATTTCCAGCGATGGTTAAAACAAAGGTTAAGCCCAATGCCAGGCAAATCGATGATAATAAGGTGCGGTTCATCCAGAATGGTTGGTGGTGTTTCATAATGCTGGTGGCTAGGGCAGGGTCGCATGTTCACAACGCCCCGCTGGCAGCCGCCAAAGGCCCAGGCGCGGCAATCCCGTCCGAACCCAGGCTGAGGCCGTATCTTCAATCGGCTCATTTCCCGTGGCAAGGGGATTCGCGTTCATTTGCACAACCGTGGCGCCTGGGTTACGGTGCCCGGAAATGACGCGGAATAGCGTCCATGAGCCTAATCTTAACCTAGAAACTTATGCTCCATTATGCATTGGTCTTTTTGATTGTGGCCCTGATCGCCGGAGTTCTGGGCTTTGGCGGCATCGCGGGCACGGCGGCCTGGATTGCCAAAGTGCTTTTTCTGATCTTTATCGTTTTGTTTCTGGTGTCACTGCTGCGCCGCAAGGGGTAATTCGGACATGCTAATGTATGGGGTGGATAAAGACCTGAAGCCATCACCGCTGGTGGCGGAATTGCTGGACTGTATTTCCCGCGCTGCTGAGGCGGGCGGGACTGGCGACGGTTACAGGCTGAGGGCTTTCTTTTTGCCGTCGTATTGCACGATGACGGTAGTGGGGCCGACGCTGAGGAGGGTGACGCCGCCAATTTCATCGCCAACGCCCATGATGTGATTGTTGATGAGCGCGGTGGGGTTGGACTGGCGGAAATAGATCCCTTGGAGACGGACCGTGGCAGCCTTGCCTTCAGGGGGCGGAGCCGGGGTTGGTGCGGGAACGGTTTCGGGCTCGGGCAGGATGGGGGATGGCGCCACGTTCAGTTCTTCGAGGGGTGGCTCGGCATCGATTGACGCCAGCATTTTCGGTGCTTCCACCTTCGGCGGCTCGGGCGCTGCTTTGGTTTCAGCCGCGGCGGACTCAGCTGCCGCGGGCTCCTCCGAGGGGGTGGCTTCGGTGGTGGCAGGCGCTTCGCTGGCGGCTTCGGGTTCGACGGCCTCCGGCGGAGTTTTGATAAACATCCAGCCGGTTAATAAGAGGCAGCCCGCCAGGGTGGCCGCCAAGCTCCATTTCTTGGCGGCCGGCATGCGAGGCGCGGCCGGGGGTGGGGGCGGCGGCGCGGGAGGGTTGGAAATAAATGCGGTTTTATCGACCGGCTTGCCGGCCAGCATATCACGCCACATTTGGGCGTGACCCTCCAGGCCCAAACGCCGCAAATATTCTTCGTCCACGGCCGGGGCCAGCGGGACGTCGGGATCGGGATTCTGCTCGTACACCAAGGCATTGGCGGCGTGCACCGCCAGGAGTGCCCCGGCTTGCGGGGATTCCGTGGCCAGGGGGATGTGATGGAAAGCGGCGGTTTCGGCGAGGGCGACGGGCAGGCCCCAGTTGGCGACCAAAAACGCGCCAATCTCCCCGTGGCTGGCTCCGAACATTTGTTTTTCGACATTCCACAGCGGCAGGTTTTGTTCTAGCGCCAATTTCTGGGCTTGCTGGCATTGCTCGCCAAAACTGTTGGCCAGCACGAGCTTTCCAATGTCGTGCAGCAAGCCCGCCGTGTACGCTTCCTCGGCGGTGGCTTCGTCCATGTCTTCCCACTGAGCCACTTTGCGGGCCATGTGAGCCACCGCCATGCTGTGGCGCCAGAGTTTGTCGATCGAAAAATAGTTCGGCTTGACCTGGTCAAACCGCGAGAAAACCTGGATGCAGAGCACGTGGGATTTGACCATCTCGAACCCGAGCAAATTGACCGCTTCCTTCAGATCGGTGATCTGGCGCGGCATGGCGTAAAAAGCCGAGTTGAGCACGCGCAGGATCTTGGTGCACATGGCGAGGTCCTTGGCCATGATGCCCGCCACGCGGTCGACGGAGACGTCCGTGGATTCCAGCTCTTTCAACACCTCGAAGTACAGGGACGGAATGCTGGGGAAGGTGCGGATGCGCTTGATCAACCCCTTCATTTGCGGGTTGGTCACCCAGCGATCCATGGCGGTGGCGCGGTTCACCGCCAGCTTTAACGTCTCCGGCGGGCACTGGTAAGGCAGGAATTGCAGCGCCCCGTGCTCGCATTGCATCTGGGATTGCTTGTCCTGCGAATCGGCCATGAGAAACCGGTGAATGGAAGGATGCAGCCGGCCCACTTCAGCCAGGAACTCCAAGCCTCCCATCGGTTGAATGTGGGAATCGCAGATGACCACTTCAAACGGCCGGACGGCCAGGAAGTTCAGCGCTTCATCGGCGCGGTTCATGAAGGACAATTCCCAGTCGGGACACAGCTGCGCCAGACCCTGCCGCAGGCTGGCTAGCCGCTTCAACTCGTCATCGACTATGAGAATTTGTTTAGTCATGCCTCACGGGGAGCTGGCTTGCTCCCACCGTTCGGGTTGCGCGCGCTTTGGGTCACCGTCACTGGCGATGGTGGGAAGCCTTGGCCTGCGGCCCCACCGGCGGTGTTGGCCTATGAGAACCCCATTAATGCCGCAATCCTATTTGTGCAAAAATCAACTATCGCATAAAACGTGCCAGCCCCCTGGGGATACAGGCTTGCACTGGTTGTGGGGAGGTTGGTGGGTATTATTTATAAATATCTTGTAATAAATTAGTTGCGAGTATTTTTACCCTTCCCTGAACGGCGGTCTTAAGGGTATTTGCTGGTTGGGAGGGGAAACGCATTCTCCGTGGAGACGCCAGAAATGTCTCAACTTGAGGCATGCCTTGAGACGGTGGGCAGTGAGGCTAAACCCGCCGCCGCGCCGGGGGCAACCGGGAGTGTTTACTCCTTTTCGGCTGGAAAATATTTAACAATGCAATCCGGGCAAAGCCCATGGGTGAACTTCACATGCTGATGCTCGTGGAGATAGTTTTCAATCAGGCTCCAGTAGCCTTTGTCATCGCGCACCTTGTGGCAGCTCGAGCAAATGGGGAGCAATTGGCGCAACCGGGCTACTTCGGCATCCTGGGCTTGTTTGAGCGCGGCTTGGGCTTCCACCCGCTCGGTAATGTCGATGCAGCTGCCAATGTAGCCCGCAAAGTTGCCCTTGCCATCTTGGAACGGCACGCCGCGATCGAAGATCCAGCGGTAAGCGCCATCCTGGCGCCGGAGCCGGTACTCCATTTCGAAAATTTGGCGCTGGGTGAAGGAGGTTTGGTAAATATTCAGGCAGCGGCCAAAATCCTCCGGGTGCACCCCTTCGGCCCACCCGGCGCCTAACTCCTGCTCCATCGTGCGGCCAGTGAACGAAAGCCAGCGGTCATTGAAATAGTCACAGCCCATCGTGAGATTCGCCCGCCAGATCAGAATGGGCGATTGCTCCACCAACTGGCGGTATTCCTCAAAAGTCAACGGGGCGGGGATGATCATTGCTAAGAAAACATTACTTCAAGCTCTGGCCGCGTAAAGCAAAAATCAGGGAAACCAGGCCGCTTTATCCGTGCCCGCTTGCTGGCAGCGTCTCCGCAAACCTGCGGGCCATTGACCAATCGAGCTTGCTCCCATGGTTGCCAGCCTTCAGTTAATTCGCGCTTGGACTGGCGGTATTGGTGAGTTGCGCAACCCGGTAGAAGGAATAAGCCTCCGGAGTCGATGGCAGTTTAAAATATTCCACCATGCCGGCCTTATTCGTGAGGGTCGCAACCTTGGTCCACTGCTTAAAATCCATCGTGCGCTCAAGGTCATAAACCGCCTCGGATTTTCCCAAAAGCGAAAGGGAAATCGGGCCGTTCGTGGTTCGTTGCCATAGCAGCACGGGTTGATCGGGCGCGGGAATGAAAGTCACTTCGTCGATGGTCGCTGGCGGGCCGTACTTGTAGTTATCCGCCCAAGCCAGCGCTTGCTGGCCTTCCGGGATGTTATAGCAGTATTGGCGCCATTCGAACGGTCCATAGGGCAAGTTGGGGGTCTCGAAATCCGAGCGGTAGCTCCAAGCTTCCGGTGGGTAGAATTCGTGGGTGGCGTTCGTGGGCGCAAAACCGAAATGGAAGCCGCCATAGGCCCAAAAAGTAAGCAATCCCGGACCTTTTACCGTGGTTTGCAGAAGGAACCACTGGCCGGGAAACGCCAAATCCCCAGGAGTTTTAGGCGCTGGAGTGCATGCGCTTAATCCGCTAGGAATGATTGAGTTGGTGCTCACCACCCAGCCGGAATCGCTCATGGGCTGGCCGTTGGTTACAAAGGCGGTTTTCCACGGCAAATCGGGGGCATTTAGGGCGTCGACTAACCGGTGGGTAACCGCTATTCGTGCCGTAGCGCTGGTAACGGCGCCCCAGGCATTCGAGGCTACGAGTGTGTAAAAACCGTCATTCGCCGCGCTGGCTTTGTTGATAATAAGGTATTCGTTCGTTTCGCCGGCGATATCAAGGCCATTGAATTGCCATTGATAAGCTAAGGCGGGCCCATCGATGATGGCGGTTAAATTGTTGGTGGCCCCCTCATAAATCTCCTGCGGGGTTAGGTCGGATATGACTGTGGGCGGTCTGGGGGTGGGGTCATCTCCCAACAACCGCGCAAGAAAGGGGTGCGACTTGCCATTGACGCTCAGAAAACTGCCTCCCAGCAAATAGCTGCCATCGGCTTGCCGGACGATCACGTTGGCCGCCTGTTCCGTGCTAGCTTTAAAATGCGGGTCTTCCATTCCATTGGGATGCAAGCGCGCGATATAGGTTTTTTTATTCGCCAAAGGGGAATAAACCGAGCCGATTACCAGGATTTTCCCATCGGGCTGGGCGAGAATTTGCATGGGTTTGGTATATTCAGTCTCAATTTGTGGTTTGAAGGAATCGTCTTGAGTGCCATCCAAGTTATAGCGGCAGAAGTATTCGGGAAGCGTTGGATACCCATTGACGATAATGGTGTAAAAGTAATGCCCTTCCGCCAAAACTTTGCCATCGTCCTGCACGGCAATGGCATTAGCGCCATTATAACCCTGGATTTGCGTGCCCGGCGGACAATTGGAGGTTTCTAACCAGCTGTAGGTGGCACGTAATAGGATTTCACCATTGGGTCTGACGTTGAGGTCACCCATGTTAAATGGCACGGACGCTTGGCTGCCCATGCCGATAGGGAATAACTGGGGAAGAAACAAAGGTGCAAACGAGTCATCCACAGCGCCATTGGCATTCAGCCGGACCAGCGGGTCCGGGAAATTCGTTTGCCCCACAATATTGCCGAATTCCCCCCCAATAATGAGGCCGCCGTCCGTTTGCACGGCCACGCAAGCCACCGCGTCGGTTCCAATCCGCGCGTCAGAGTGGAAATCCGCGTCCACCGTTCCGTCCGGCTTCAACCGGGCCACGCCATATTGCGGCGCGCCATTAAAATTGGTGAAGCTGCCGGTGACTAGCAGGTTGCTGTCGGGTTGCACGAGGAGCGCCGTGTAATAACCTGGCGCGTTGGCACCCGTTCCGGGGTCGAAACTCGCATCCAACGTGCCGTCCGCATTCAAACGGGCCAAACCTGGGCGGGCGGCACCGTTGACGTGCCGAAAATAGCCGGCAATGTAGGCTTTGCCATCAGGCAAGGGGGCGATGCTGACCACGCCGCCATCTAAATCGGGCTGGTAGCTTTCATCCAAAGTGCCAGGCAATGGGGCAGCCATAGCCGAAGCGAGCGATATAATGCCAGCCAACGCGCAAAAAACAGTTTTCATCGGGGCGTAATTGAGATCAACAATTCTTGAGCTATTAACCAATGCAATGGCAACCCAATTAAGCATAGATCATGCCAGTTGTTTAATGCTATACGAATGGTTAGGAAATGATTGCTTGCGACTCTTCTGGGTAGGGATTTGCCGCCTTGACGTCCCGATGCCCAGCTGTTAGCAATAAACCTATTCCACGGGGGGTGTGTTATGGCTGACGAGGAACTGGAAGGATTAGCAGGGAGCTTGGTGGGCTCGAGCGCTGGCGGCGTTTCGGGGCTGCATGCCGTGCCGCCGGATCCCGCTTTTCACGTGGCGCCCGCCACCGAGCAAGAGTACAACACGATCCGTTCCACGCTGGCGCCATTCGCGTGCTGGCGGGTGGAAGATTTCCGTTTTGCGTTCGATTCCTCCTTTATTGAACCCGGCGCGCGTGAGGATTTCGCCTTGCTCGCGGAATTGCTGGCCCAGCATCCCGGCGCGCTTTGCTCCATCTTCGGCCACGCCGATCCGGTGGGCAACGACGATTACAACAAGACCCTCAGTGGCCGCCGCGCGCGCTCGGTTTACGCCGTGTTGACGCGCAACACCGATTTTTGGGAAGCGCTCTATAAGACACCGTTCGGCGGCGATAACTGGTCTGCCTACGCCGTGCCCCGCTGTTTGCTCGCGCTGGGGTACACTCCTGGCAACAACAGTTCCGACGCCGCCACGCGCGAGGCGGTGAAGCAATTCCAGCAGGACCAAGGCCTCACCGTCGATGGCGATCCCGGTCCCAAAACCCGCCAGCAATTGTTCGCCCGCTACATGGATTACCTCTGCGGCCCGAAATTCAAAATCGAGCCCAGCGGTTTTTTGGGCCAGGGCAAGGATCCCCAGGGCAAAGCCGATTACCAAGGATGCGGCGAATTTAATCCGGTGTTGATGTTTTCCCTCGCCGAAAAAACCGAGTACGATAAACCGGCTAATAAAGAAGCGCGCAACGCGGATAACGCCCCCAATCGCCGCGTGGTCATCTATCTCTTCCGTCCCGGCACGCAGATCGACCTCGCCCGCTGGCCGTGCCCGCGTTATAACGAGAGTGGGGCGGGATGCCAGAAACGCTTTTGGTCGGACGCCGCCCAGCGCCGCGCCTTCCAAGAAAAACGGCGCGAATATCGTTACACTCACGACACCTTTGCGTGCCGCACTTACGACCGATTTTCCTCGCGTTCCCCGTGCGAACTGGGATTGAAAACCTTCCGGGTGCGGCTGTTGGACCCCATGGCGCAGCCCATCGCTTATGCGCCGTATTGCGTAACGGCGGGCACGCACCAGACCCGCGGCACGGCAGACGCCGCTGGTTGGGTGGCCGTGCGCGATATCAAGGTGCCCGACGCCATTGAAGTCTCTTGGGGCTACCGGCCGGTGAAGTCCGACGGCGAACCTAAGCTGGTGTTCCATCACCAGGTGTATATGCAAGTCGATGTACCCGGCAACTTGCCGGAATCCGCCGATCGCCGCCTGCATAATTTGGGCTATGCGCTCGGCGAGACGTTTGCGGACCGCGTCAAACTCTTCCAGCGCGCCTATGGCTGGGCCGAGACGGGAAAATTATCCGACATCAAGGACGAGTTGTGGGAGTACCACGACCAGGCGAATCCCCAGCCTTTGCCGAACTCTGAACCCGGGGTGACCTCCGATATTTAACTGCATATGGGCGATAAAGCGACTGTGGGCGCCATGCCGCCCGTGCCAAACCTAGCCGTGGGCATCAACGCGCCCGCCCCCAAAGGCGACGCCGGCCTTGAGGCCATCACTCCGGCGAAAATCGAAGGGGTGTTGGCGCAGATTTACGCCAACCTCCAATCCGCCGTTCAAGATGCGTGGAACACGCCCGAAGGCAAAGGCAACATCGCCGATCCCGATTCGCTCGATGAACAATGGTCGCGGCTCATCACCGAGATGCTGTTGTTTGTGCCGTACCAAGGCCCCAATAATTACGGCTACGTGCGTGGCAAAGCCGAAAAGGTGTTTTACGGCAAAATGATCGACGCCCAGGACCCGGCCTATCCCATCGTTGCCTGTTGCCAGCAGTTAACCACCATGGCGGGCATTTCCCGCGGGTTCGATGGCCTGGCCGAGCATGACATCGGCGCCACTACCGCCGAAAACGTGGAAACCGTGGGCGGCAAGGTCATTCCCAAAAAAGATGCCCAACTGGGGCCCGAAATCGACTCCGCCAAAATGCCCTTGAGCAAAGTGGCGCGGGCCATCGAGAATAAAGTAGGCCCCGACCCTGGCGTGAATTGGGAGTTAACCCCGGGCTCGTGTTACGTGCGCACAGGATTCGACCACGTCGCCTTTCTGCTGCGGGTGGACCGCGATAAACGGCTGGTTCAATTCTTCGACACCGGGGCGATGACTGATAAGGTGCCCCAGCGTTCCTGGCCCAAATCGATCAACGACCTCCAAAATTGGCCGGGCATCTACGATTATCACTGGCAGCCGGACGTCTACCAAGGCCTCAAACATTGGGGCTTTCTGCCGCGCGATGACGATAAACTGGCCAAGGGCATCGCCCGCATGAAAATTAGCCGCCCGCTGGGCTTCGTGCGCCTGGTGCTGCGGGAACTCGACAGCAAAAAACTCGTTTTCGCCACGCCGCTGCTGCTCATGCACGAGCCGCAGCCGGAGCGCAATTACTCCATCGCCCGTTTCCTGGGGGCTTTGCGCGGCCTGGTGGGGCGCGAAAAATTGGAGGGCATGGCGCTCATTTACATTCCCCAACGCGAAGCCCATGGCAACGAGAAAAACGACGATCCCCATGCGCTTATGCTCCGGCTCAAAGACCCGCCGGTGCCCGCCGTGGCCGAGGGGGAGACGCCCAAAGCCCCGCGTGAAGTCACTTTGCGCGAAATGGTGGAGGACGTGCGTCGCGCCCGCCAGAGCCCCACGTGGAATCCTTCCCCCGTGTGGCATAACAAAATGCCCGCGGATTTCAAATGCATTGTCGTGCTCCACACCCTGGAGGATCTAGTCCAAAAAGAAATGACCGACTCCCAGAAACGGAAATACCCCATCTGGGTGAAACAGGCCAATTCCTTCAAAGAAGGCCTGGCGGGCGTGCGCAATTGGGAAATCAGCCCCCCCAGCTCCGGCACCACGGTATGGAAACCCAGCGCGCCCACCGACTTGGCCAGCTGGCACACTTTGCCCTGGGATAAACCCACCTTTGGCGCCAAATTCGGCACGGCGGAGGATTGGGCCAAAATGGACTGGAGCAAGTTCGAGTACTTCAAAGGCAGCTGGGACGGCTCGCAGTGGAATTCAATTTGAGCGAGTTGCCAGCCAAGCATGGCCGGTCCTAGAAGAACGCCCTATTCCTGGTGTTTTTTCAATGGCGTGCGGCCACATGGCCAGCTTTTGGCCCCTTATTTCGTGCCGGAATTTTTTAACAATCTGCCCCTTTTCTTTTTCCAAATACGTGCGATATTGCCATTAACTAAAGTTCCCTAATAAATATTTATCCGTAGAGGTATTGTATGCCTAGAAATATCTGTTTTAAGGCAGCAATGCAGATTGCTGCCACCTGCCTATTGCTCACCTTCAGCGCTAGCCTCGCCCGGGCGCAGGAGGATTATAATGTCGCGGTGTTTGATAGTGAGGACGAGGCCTCGGGCTGGGCTCGCTGGTGGGGCTCGGCTGAACAGGCCTATGAATTCGATGGCGCGATGGACGCCGCGGGCAGCAGCAGCTCCGGCTCCTTGAAGGCGACGATCGCTTTCGATTTAGCCGCCTATGGCGGGGATAATCAATTTTGCCTGCTGCGCAGTTTTGCTGATGGCGCCGTGCTGGATGGCACTAAATATACTAATTTAGTTTTCGATATTCGAGTGGACCCCAGTTCCCCTCAAAATAGCAGCGGAAATTATGGCAATTTGGAATTCGGTTTCCGCGATTCCTCCTGGGGCAGCGCCAACCTCAGCACGTTGACGCTCACTTCCAGCCATGCCAGCGGGTGGACGCATGTGGTCACTCCCATCGATCCCACCGCCAAAAACATCGACGTTTCCGCGGGTGTCTTCTTCAAACTCTGGTCCGGCGGCGACGGTGGCTTGACGGGCAACACGGTGCTGTGGATCGACAACGTGAAATTAATCGCCATCACCAACACCACGGTGGTCAAACCCACCCTGGCCATGAAAAACAAGCTTAATACCGGCCTTGAGATCGCCGCCAGCGCCAGCGGCCAGCAATACCAGCGCCAATGCATCGCCACCCGCACTACCGATACCAATGAGTTGGAGAACGCCTATTCCTGGTACGGCAAGACCGCGCCCGTCACCTATTCGATGACTCTTAAATCCTTCCCCGGCACCAATTACAGCGGTTTCCAGGCGCATATGTTCATCGCGCCCACCAGTGGCATGCCGTATGGCTCGGGCGACACCTCCATTGATTGGAACGCCTCGCATCTGGTGTTTTTCCAGATCGCTTACAATGACAACCAAGAGGTGGTCGGCCGGTTCATGTATAAAACCAATTTGCCGTCGGGCAACAGCATGTTCTGGAACGCGGACGAAACCAATGGCCCCGTGGGGACCTTGGCTTTCTTGACCAACTCCACGGCTATCGGCACCTGGAGCCTCACGTTCAATAACAACAACCAAATCACGATGACCGCCCCGGGTGGCGTCAGCACTAATTTCACCATGCCCGCCGACGCCGCCGCGCTTTTCGCCGACCCCGCGGTGGTGTACTTCGGGGTGCAGCCCAACCAGATCGCCAATATCGGCCAAAGCGCCGTCTTTAGCCGCCTCCAAATCAGCGGCAGCGATTCGACCCTGGATGATTCGTTCACCGGCGACACCCTCGACACAGCCTTGTGGCAGTTCGTGGCCGCCGACCAAGGGGGCATCTCCGTGGTGCCGCCGACCGCCGCTTTCCAGTTAAGCTGGGGCGCGCCCGCCACCGGCTTCACCGTGCAGGCTAGCTCCACGTTGGAACCGGGTTCCTGGTACGATCCGGGCCTGTCGAACGTGGTGCAAGTGGGCGCCACCAAGAAAGTCCTGGTGCCGCAGTCCACCCTCACCAACGCGAATACGTTTTACCGCCTGATCAAACAGGCTGCCTCGCAATAATAGACTACGGGTTCAGCGGTTCACATCCACCCGCGGCTTAGGCTTCGGGTGGATGATTATTTATGAAGCGGCGCTCGCGGCGTCGTTATGCGCATCTTCCCGGGGTTCTCGCGACTCACCGGCGTCAGGCCCCACGAGCACCACAAACTCGCCTTTCAACGCGCGGTTTTGCAGGCGGGCCAGCAATTCGCCCGGTGTGCCCGCCAGGCGTTCCTCGAATTTTTTCGTCAATTCGCGCATCAACACCACCGGCCGCTGCGGCCACAGGGCGTGCAATTCCTCCAAAATTTTCGTGACGCGATAGGGCGATTCGTAAAACGCCAGCGTCCCGCGCGTTTGGGCCAGGCCTTCCAGCACCCGCCGCCGCTGGCCCGATTTGTGGGGTAAAAACCCCGCGAAATGGAACTCGTCCGACGGCAAGCCGCTCGTCGAGAGCGCCGCGATCAACGCGCACGCGCCGGGGATGGCCTCCACGCGCAGCCCGCGCGCCAGGGCGGCCCGCACCACCCGCTCGCCGGGATCGCTGATCCCGGGCGTGCCCGCATCCGTCACCAGCGCCACCTTCTCGCCGCGCCCCAGGCGGTCCAGGATTTCCTCGCTCCGCTTCGCCTCGTTGAACTGGAAATAGCTGAGCAGCGGCTTGGTGATTTCGAAATGCCGCAGCAACTGGCCCGTGTGGCGCGTATCCTCCGCCGCCACCACGTCGCACTCCCGCAGCACCCGCAACGCGCGGAGGGTAATATCCTCCAAATTGCCAATCGGCGTGGCGACCAAATATAATGTTCCCGGAACCAACGCCGGCAGAGTTTTATCCATAACAAAAGCCCTTCAACCACCGCCGGATTATCAAACCCCACCGCCCCCCTGGCAAGCCGGGAATGGACATGGGCAATGGTGTGGGACTATTTTGCGCGCACCTGCGGCGTCCGGTGGCGCGTTAGAAGTGCGTTCCCGTTGAGGTTCGCCAGAGTTCGTTCAGTACGGCATAGGACGGCGCAGCGCGCCGCCCCT
>MTLE01001461.1_pt1 | contig 14347 bp, 12 predicted proteins | sample 1982461 | NCBI WGS metagenome assembly MTLE01 (sample SAMN05712605, study PRJNA340218) | biofilm metagenome | isolation source: sample SPL anode biofilm adapted to -200 mV | place: USA | collected 2012-02-03
GCTTGCTCGGGATCTATTTCCTTGCCTGACTGTAATTTTCCTCAATTTTAAAACTAATATATTGCATTACTAACATGATTTGTTTCATCTTTATATATTATTTTTCTATTGCTTTTTGAATTGTGGCGGAATTATTGACTTTACTATATCATTAATAAACTTCGCAATCGCAGGCAGTGCATCACCGCGGCCAAGTGATTCTTTTATTTCTTTGAGATCGGATAACATCTTATCGCGGCATCCGGCATCATTGGAAATATTTTTTAATACTTCGTCAGCAAGACGCTCTGGGTTAACTTGCTCTTGAAGCAGTTCCGGAACAATTTGGCGCTGCATTATAAGATTCGGCAATGCAAAAAACGGAACCTTTACAAAAAGTTTGCCTAAAATCCAATCAGGCCATGCAAGCTTATAAACAACAATCATGGGAACAGCTGCAATAGCAGCCTCAAGAGTTGCACTGCCTGAAGCCATAACAGCAATATCCGCCTTTTTAAAAGCAGAATATGCACCATCTTCAATGAGCGTATATTTTGTCTGTGAAATTTTTTTGAGAAATTTCATAATAAGCGGTTTTGCCAGAGGCAAAGCGACTGGAATCAGAAAATGGAAGTTTCCTCTCTCCCTGTCGAGTATCTGCATCAATTGCAAAAAAACAGGCATAAGAGCATTAATTTCCTGTTTTCTGCTTCCCGGAAGCAAAGCTATATATACTTTGCCAAATGGAAGAGACGAATCAGAAGGGATAAGAGAGAGCTTCTCCTCCACAATATCACGGAGAGGATGCCCGAAAAACCTGTATTTTACACCTGCTTTTTCATATGTCGCCACCGTAAAATCAAAGACCGGAATAATATAATCCGCTGCTTGAGATATGTTAGTCACCCGCTTAGCACTTGAGTACCAAGCAGAAGGAGGAAAATAATAAACAGTCTTAAAGCCTTTCTGTTTTGCAAATTTACCTATTCTCATATTTATAGCTGGTGAATCGATCAGGATTATCAGATCAGGAGACCATTCCAAAATTTTTCTTTTTATTCCTGCTATAAAAGAAAGAAACATAGGTATTTTAGGAATGGCATTCCAGGGACCTATACAGCCAAAAATAGCAGCATCATACCAAATTTGTGCGCCTTGTTCTCTAAGTCTGGGTCCGCCAACTCCGCCAAAAATAATATCAGAGTTAATCTTTTTAATTTCTCTTATAAGAAAAGCCCCTTGCAAATCTCCAGAGGCTTCAGCGGCCAGAATAAAAATCTTCTTTGCCATATATTTTAAAACATCTGAAAGCTATTCAGCTTTTTCTCCTCTGCCTATTCTCATAGTAATTCCTCTTGAGGATTTTTCACGGAAAAAATTAATAACATGAAGTAATTCAGGACAAGAAGGAAGAGTCTTTTCTATTTCTTCCAGAGCATCATTTCTCGGTTTTTCACAAAGAATTTTATATGCGCGCTTAAGATTCAATCTCGTCTCGGAAGAGAATCCATTTCTGCGAAGACCCACTACATTCAAACCATAAAAACGAGCAGGAGAGCCGGCAACCGTGCTAAAAGGAGGCACATCTTTGGTTACTCGGGAAAATCCTCCGACCATTGCGAGGCTTCCAATTCTCACAAATTGATGAAAAGCAGTCATCCCACTTATAACGGCCTTATCTTCCACATGGATATGTCCCGCAAAAGAAGTGCTGTTGGATATAATTATATTCGAACCCAGCACACAATTATGACCGATGTGCACATATGCCATTATAAAATTATTATCGCCTATAATCGTGGAATTTCCCTCTCCTGTAGCGCGGTGCATCGTGACAAACTCTCTTATCACATTGCCGTTTCCTATTTTAAGATAGGTTTCTTCATTCTTAAATTTAAGATCCTGCGGTTCTTTACCTAAAGAAGCTCCTTGATGTATAACACAATCACTGCCTATTTCAGTAAATCCATCTATTCGCACATGGGAATCTATCTGTGTGCCGGAGCCTATTTTTACATGGGCTCCTATAACAGAATAAGGCCCTATTATGACATTTTCCGAGAGCTCTGCCCCTTTTTCAATTAAAGCGGTTGGGTGAATAATCATAAAATACCCCCTAAATCAACTTATATCTGCTATTTCTAAAAACTTTTTCGCCATGGCACTATCCGCTAGGCCTACAATCTTCATATTGTCAACAGCAGTTATTGCCAGCTGAAGCGCATTTTTGCCGTCTTCGCCTGTCACCATCGGAGTCTTATGCGCAATAATACAATCCATAAAATGTTCCAGTTCCAGTCTTAAAGGCTCACTCTTTCTTATCGGAACGAATTCCGGAGGATTCGTATGGCCTTCCTGTGGAAGTTTGACGATAGAAAGAGTCTGATTAATAAAATCCAGCTGAAAAGTTTTATCTATATCTATGACCTTAAGCTGCCGGAGTCTTTCTCCGCTTATCCGGCTCGCGAAAAGACTGGCAATCGATCCGTTTTTAAAAAGAATCTGAACAAGAGCCATATCTTCCCTGTCCGAATACAATGAAAGTCCATAGGCATTTACATCAGCTACAGGGCTTTTTACAAGACTCAGCAATATATCAAAATCATGAATCATAAGATCCCAGATAACTCCCACATCCAAATTTCTGGAACTGGGATATCCTATTCTGTGAGACTCAGTATAAATAGGATTGGAAACCATTTTTTTCATTTGGGCAACTGCAGGGTTAAATCTTTCAAGATGACCTACCTGAAGGACAAGATCATTTTTCTTTGCAAGATCAACAATCTCTTTGGCTTCTTTAAGACTGTTTGTTATAGGCTTTTCTACAAGAACATGAGAACCGTTGGATAAAAAATCCATGGCCATTTTATGATGCAGGCTCGTAGGAACAGCAAGGTTAACAGCTTTTACCTTCCCGAAAAGCTCCCGGTAATCTTTATAATAGTCGGTGTTAAAAATACGAGCATATTCTTTGCCGCTTTCTTCATCAAGATCAGCAATTCCAACAAGTTTTACATTGGGCATTTCAGAATAAACTCTGGCATGGTTTTTTCCCATGCTTCCTACACCTATCACTGCTACAGGAACAGGCGAACTCATTTTTTTAATTTCCTTTCAAATTAGGTCAAAAACAAAACTGTTTATTTTTCAACAGCTTATATTTTTTTACTTTGCTATTTTTTTACCATAGAGCACATCATTTCGCCCTCTGCTGCCAGAACTCCGTCAACGGTTGCGCGAGCGATCATCTTGCCTACATTTCTCTTGACATTTGTTATTTCCACTTCTATGCGAAGTTGATCTCCAGGAACAACGGGCTTTTTAAATCTAATTTTATCAAGAGCAGCGAGATAAGGAATAGTGTCTTTATAAGCATCCTGACTCATTATAAGAACAGCGCCGAGCTGTGCCATAGCTTCAGTTATCAAAACTCCTGGCATCACTGGTGTTTCCGGGAAATGACCTTGAAAAAAGGGCTCGTTTGCCGTGACATTTTTAATGCCCACAGCTTTATTTCCGCTTACCTCAAGAACACGATCTATTAAAAGAAAAGGGTAACGGTGCGGAATTACACTCCTGATTTTACATATATCCATTTTTAATGATTTCCTCCAATATTCTGAAGCATCAAAGCAAAAGCCGTATTTATCTTATGTCCCGGCTTAATAGCTGTAATATGAGCCTTAAGGCGGTAAGAGCATAATGAAATATCGCCGATTAAATCCAAACATTTATGAGCAGCTATTTCATTGTTAAGCCTAAGAGGAGAAGAATAAGCGTCATCATATATGACGAGCGCATTCTCAATACTCCCTCCTAATGCAAGATTTTTTTCAAGAAGCGCTTTAACTTCACTGTAAAAAGCAAATGTGCGCGCAGGAGCAACTGACTTTTCAAAAGCATCTGCACTCATTACGAAATCACATAATTCACGTCCGATAGATTTTTCAGGATAATCAGTAAGAACTGTAAATCTAAGCTCATTTGAGGGCAAAGCAATTAAATAGCAATTATTGCTCGAAAGGAAAACAGGTTCTTTTAAATTTAAAACTTTGGCAGCATTTCTTTGTTCAACAATACCCGCATCTTTGAGAGCCAAATAAAAAGGCAGAGCACTGCCATCAAGAGCAGGCAGTTCAGAGGAATCAACTTCAATCAGAACATTTGTGATTTCAAGAGCATATAAAGCTGAAAAAAGATGTTCAATTGTTGATATTGTAAAGTATTCATTCCCAATAACTGTGCAACGCTCCGTATTGACTACTGAAGAAGCATCCGCTCTAAAAAGCGGCACGGAAGGCATGTCTTTACGGAGAAAACATATTCCCGTATCCTCATCAGCAGGGGAAACTTTTACGTTAATATTTTTTCCCGAATGCAGACCTGCCCCATTGAAAAACACTTCACTTTTCACTGTCTTTTGAAACATCAAACACCCGCACCGAACACAAATTTAACAGGATAGCATGAAGAAGCTTCAGGTATAGTTACAAGTTCTATTTCCCGCTCCTCCGAAGGAGCAAATGTAATGCGCTTTATATTTACCGAGGCATCTTTCTGTGTCCCTGGTATATCATGAAGATCATTATCTACAATAACACTTGCCTGAGACAAACCGTTAAGAGGCACAAATGAAATAACCAGATCATGTCTTGACGGAGTATCGTTTATTATTTTCATTTTGAGCTTGTAAATAACACCATAATTACCGGTATTAGGTTCCCCTGTTCCGGCATCAATTTTCCAGGGCCATTTACCGACTTCTATTTCGGAAGAAGTTCCAGAAGAAACTTTATGTGTTTGTGAAAGCTCAACAACCGGCTGGGGGAAAGTGCCATGAGGATGAATTTTAAAAGGATCAAAAGGCTGATTAATTTCCTCTAAAAAAGAAGGTTTATTGGCAGCAATATAAGTTTTTACATTTATTTCAGCTTCCCGCCCTTCTAAAATCTGAAAATCACAAAAGCCTGAAAGAAGATCATTGGGTAATAGTTCCGAATCTTCAATATCTGCATCAGAATGAGGAGCAAGTTCTAAAATATATCCGGCCTCTGCTCCATACAAGGACATATAACGCATAGCAGCCATATGGCCGGTATACAACTCAAACTTTCCTGGACCAGCTGCCGCTTTTCTTATAAGAATCTTCATTTTGGCTGTGCCTTTATTAATAATAGACACCAATACTTTGCGATTCTCAGAAGATATGTTTTTATGAGAATATAGAAGTCTTACACTGTTGCCTTTTTTGAGCCGTCCGCGAAATAAATTGCCATCGACCTTAACACTTTCGGGTCTATTGGAAACCCAAAGCTCATCAGGTGTCTTCCAAAGTATTTCTTCGTTTTTAACATTAACCGCAACATTACCCTCAGTTCTAAAATAATTTTCACCTTCGATAACCACAGGAACCATTACTTTCATAGTTGAGTTCCTAGAAACCGGTTTTGAAATCTCGGGAACTTCCTTGATAAAAAATTTGGCGCCGGGCTTAAGGATGACAGCATCCCATATTCGCATTATCACAGCCGAAAGTATAATCTCCGGTGTTGCGGGATTACCTGTAACCACCTGTTCAATCTGAGGAACAAGAGTGCCGGCCCTTTCTCTGGACAAGATTTTTATTATAACCCTTTCCCTGCCTCTTTTTAAAAACAAAGAAAATTCGCCTGTATTAAGCGGAGTTATCAAAACTTTATCAGAGGCATCCTGAATCTCTACCTTAATATTTGCAGAATCAAATTTGGTCTCTATTTTCCCGGAAGACCCCACAGTCACACTTCCCTCTTCTTTTAAAGGAATACGAATATAAGTGGAGGAAACCTGCAGATTTTCATAACCAACAGCTTCAATTAAATTCTTCATCCAAAGCTCTGCAAGAGATTTTTCATCAGACTTTTGCTTTTTTGCCTGTTCCTTAGAAACAGCTGTGACAAAAGAGCTGCCCCAATAAATAGAATATCCGTCTTTTTCTTTTTTAATATTTATTTCTTTGCCTGGCGATGCCTCAGAAAGCTTTGCTGAAATTATTTTCATTGCGCGTGTAGCCTGCTCGGCTCCTGAAGCCTCCGTAGTCGAAAAAAGCCGCATGACAACCTTTCCATCCACTTTGACAGAAACAGGCTCCTGTGCGTGGGAAACACTGGAGAACAAAAAAACCAAACAAAAAAAGTATACAGATATCGATAAAATTTTTCTCATCATTAATCTTCCAAATCTTAATTATTGACTCCTTTTTAAGAAGAAGTGTGCTTTGACAAGACTTTCGAGGAAAGAGCATCAAGTCTGGCAGCGAACTCCGGAAGCTTTGCAATGGCAGCTTCAATACGCAGTTCTTCTCTGTGGTCGCGTGCAGGGTATCCTGAAACTATAGAGCCGCTTTTCACAGCTTTTGTAACCCCGGCACGTCCGCCCACCACGCTGTCTGAGCCAATCTCGGTATGGTCTCTTATTCCGGCCTGAGCCGCTATAACAACCCTGTCACCAACAACAGTGCTGCCTGCTATTCCTGACTGGGATACTATCGTGCAATCATGACCTATCACAGTATTATGTCCTATCTGCACAAGATTATCTATTTTTGTTCCAGAAGAAATGACCGTCTTTCCTGTTGTTGCACGGTCAATAGTTGTATTCGCTCCGATTTCAACATCGTCACCTATTTCAACTATACCTATCTGAGGAATCTTGAACTGTTTTCGCCCGTCCCTGACAAAACCAAAGCCATCAGCACCTATAACAGCTCCAGGATGAATTAAAGTTCTGTCTCCGACACTGCAGCCTTGCATGATAACCACTCGCGGTTTAAGAATACATTCTTTTCCTATCTTTACATCTTCTCCAATATAAACATGAGGATAAATTTCAGATCCGTCATCTATTGCTGCATTATCACCTACATAAACATAGGCACCTACACCGACATTTTTTCCTATCTTTACATTTTTTCCAATTACAGCAGTAGGATGAATGCCAGTAATTTTTGAAATAGACTTATTAAACACACCCAGTAAAGTTGCAAATGCAAGTCTGGGATTATCGGTTCTTATAACAGGTTTATCTGGGATTGATGATGCCTTGGCAGGTATTATAACCGCAGAAGCGGGAGAGTTAACGGCAGATTGTCTGTATTTTTCATGATCTATAAAGGTAATCATGCCGTGAGAAGCATCTGAAACTCCAGCGATACCGGTAACGGAGATATCCTTTCCATCAAGATTCCCATTAACCAGTTTGGCAATTTCGCTTAATTTCATAATATCCTCCGACGAAAAATTTGTTATTTCTGCATTCTGAGCTTTTCAAGAACTTGTGTAGTATAATTCTCTCCGCCATATTCAATGGTGGGACGTGTTCCCGCATTGTCAAGAAGAATCGCAAGATTATTTTCAGATGCAATTTCTTTCCCGGCTGAACGAATCTCATCCAGAACAGCAAATCTTTGTTCATTCCATTTTCTGTCGAACTCCTCGAGCCTGACACGATCTTCAAAAGTCGCTTTTTTATCTTTTGACAATTCCTTAACAAGAGCCTCACGCTCAGCAATATATTTGTCACCAATATTTTTATATTTATCCCAACCGCGCATCACGGCATCAGAATCTATATATCCTATTTTAATTTCTCCAGATTTAGCGTCATTTTTTATTGTATCTTCATTTTGACAACCCGCTGCTGCAAAAACAGAGCAAATTAGAAGAAAAACCACTATTATTTTTTTCAAAGCTTTTAAGCCTCCGATTTTAAAAAATTTATTTATCTATGCCGCCCTCAGAAACTCCCTGAGCAAGCTGTAAAGACTTTATAGTCTTTTGAGTCAAATCTTCAGCAGTTACATTCGCAACATAGGCAAGAAAGACTGCAGTAAAATTTTCTTTATTATTGATCTTGAGAACCTCTGCTTTTATATCTTCCAGCATAGCAGTATAAAGGTTCATCCTTTGCTTTTCCTGGGCGCTGTACTGCTCTTGAAGCTTGCTCACTCTCTCCATATCGCTTTTCATCAGCTTCTCTCTGGACTGCGTCATTTCTTTTATCATACCCTTGCGAAGGTCTGAAAGACGCTGCTGAAGCTGAGCCTGTTTTTGAGCCATAGCTGCTTCCGAGGAAGCACTTGCTCCATGTAATGAGGATTCCAGCTCTTTCTGTTTTCGGTTGAAATCGCTGACAATCTGTTCACTTTTTTTCTGAATTTCGGCTTTTGAATAATTAGAAGATGAAGAAAGTCCAAGCTGTGCCTTTATATCTGCATCTACTTTTGAACGATAGGCTGTCACTTCTCTATCGACAGCTGCAAGCTCTTCCGCTCCTTTTTTGTCGATCAAATTATTGTTTTCCGCACGTTTTTTTTCTTTTAAACGGCTTTCTTCATTAGTAATAGCTGCAATTTCATCCGATAATTTCTTTTTCTCCTCTTCAGGGATCTCCAGCTGCATTTTCAGCTGAATATTTACTCTCTGCTGCTGATTTTCAGAAGCAATCTGACGTTCATAAGCAGAAAGTTCAGAATCCAATTTTGTTTTTAACGATTCCATACGCTCTTTGGCAGCTTTTTGCAATTCAAGTCTTTTGGCTGCTATCTGCCTGTCACGGAGCGCCACAAGATCCCGTCCCAGTTCTGCTTTGCTTCTTACAGTGCGCACACTACCCTGATCCTGAGAAAGCTTTTGCATTCTTGTCCGTGCCAGAGCAGCTTCTTGTGCTATTTTCCGAGCTACATCTGCGCGGTGTGCCTCAAGGGAGGCCTTCACGCTTGCAAGCTGCGCTTGAAGTTCCGCTTCAGCCTGCTGCTGAGCTTTTTTCATTCTATCAGCTTGCTTAGCACCCAAGCTCTCAAGTGAACTGCCGGACTCTCCCATGTCTGTTTTCAGCGCTTCCAGGCGTTTGTCAAGCTGTTCCAGCCTTTTCCAGTCTTTGTGTGCCTTTAGAACTTCTTCAACATTTACAACTCCGTATTTCGCCGGAGCAACGGGCAAAACAGGTTCTCCCTTTTTACAGCCGGCAAGGGCAATCAGGGCAAGCAAACATACTATAGTCATTCTGAATTTATATTTCATAATATCGTTCCTGTTTTAGCTGAAAAATTATATTCTCGGGCACTTATTTAGCATTAAAAGAATTTACGACCTGTTCTGTGATATTTTTTCCGCCGTACATCACATACTGCTTATCCAAAACCAAAACAAGATTTTCTTTTTTTGCCGTTTCTTCAACGGATTTATTTACTTTTGCTATAACAGGTCTTGTAAGCGCATCTTTTTTAGACACCATTTTAAGCTCATATGTTTTGTAAAGAGCCTGTCTTTTTTCAGCAGAAAGTCCCTCTGCTTGAGCATCAGCTTCTTTTTTAAGTTTCACAAATTCCTGATCCAAAGCTTTATCAATATCTACGAACATTTTTAAATTCCTAACAACATCTTGGGCAAAATAACCGACTTTGCTGTTCTCACCTATATTGGTTGAAGGAGAAGGCAGTTCTCCCTCACTTTTAATCTTTTCCTTAACCGCTTCTGTTATATCTTGAGCACCGGTCACTACGATATTTTTGTCAATGATAACAGTGAGTTTTTTCTCTTGAGCTACCAATGCTATTGCAGCCTGAGCTCTATCCATAAGAGGATTTATCTCTTTGTTGCGTATAATGGCAATTTCACGTTGAAATCTAGTGTAAAGTTCTTGCTGCTTTTTCTGATCAAGACCTTTCATTTTAGCCGCATAAGAGGTTTCAAGTGTTTTGGCAGCCGCAGCTATTTTTTCATCAGCTTTCTGAAAAATCGACATTTTCAGAATAGCACCACGATCAATCACACCTATTTCAGAAACAACAACCTTATTTTCTGTCGGTTTAGGCTGGCTCTGACATGAAGCGCAGAAGACTCCTGCGACAACGATCAACATCAATATTTGCAGTAATTTATTTTTCAATTTAAAACCTCCGAATTAACTTTCACTAATTTTAAGAACGTTAGAAACTCTGGCCAAAGCCAATTGTTAAGCGAGAACCGTCTTGTCCGAAAGCATAATCAAATCTTATCACTCCAAGACCTAATGAAGGCAATGTCAATCTAAGCCCTACACCCGCGTCCGTATAAAGAGAAGAGTCACCACGCTCTTTAAACCATGCATTTCCGGCATCCACAAACACTGCACCGCTCAAAATTTTAAGTTTTGCTATAGGGAAACGATACTCTGCATTAAACAAGAGCATTCGGTCTCCTATAAAAATATTATCCTTATACGCTCTAAGCGTATCTGTTCCGCCCATATAGAAATATTCCGAAGTATAGGCTCTGCCTGAAGAAATAGATCCGCCCATAGCACGAAGCGCTAAAGTAAACGATCGTCCTATTTTTATATACTTTCTTATTTCCAGCTGGATTTTAGAAAAATCTTCATCTCCTCCCAAGAGGCCGCCGGCCGATTGGTAAGAGCCATTAACAAACATGCCTGTCATCGGATTAAACAAATCATCCCTTGTATCATAAACGCCTGACATAATTGCGCTGTTTACCCTTCCCGAGAACAATCCTAAAGGTTCATGCTCAGATTTGCCGCTGCGTTCGAGATCAATTTTTTCAGTTTTCAAAGTAAGATAAGCAGTAAAAAACTCACTTAACGGTCTTCCATAGCTAAGGGCGACGCCATTTCTGTGATCATCATAATAAGCATATGTCAAAGGATTAGAGCTGATCGGCTGAGGTATTTCCATATAATTCTGAGTGTAAACCGTGACTCCAATAGAATCACGGTTGTTATTGATAGCGGGATTAAAAACGTATATACTGCCGGAAGAAGCTCCCATTCCAAGCTGTGTATTGGCTCCGAAGCCCCAGCCGGTACCTTTAAAATTCTTTTCCGAATAGGAAAGTCCACCGGTAACACCGCTTCTTATAGCTGAAGAAGCCGATCCCATATATCCAAGCCCAATGCTCGCAGAGCCTGTCTTCTGCTCCTTAACCTTCATTACAAGAATTACTTTACCCGGAGCAGAGCCTGCTTCAGGCTCAACTTCCACTGCAGAAAAATAGCCCAGACCATTAAGCCTTTCAAGATCCTTCTGGATCCTTTTACGACGCAGCACCTGGCCTACTTTGGTGTTCATATTCCGATAAACAACATAATCTTTGGTCCTTTTGTTTCCGTCGACCTTTATTTCTTCAACAACCGCCTCAACGACTTTTATGGAAACAAGTCCCTTATCCGGTTCGACCGAAGCTCTCACATTGTCAAGTATATAATCTTTTTCCTCGTAAAGCGAAGATATTTTATCCGTAATCTCCTTCGCTTTCTTTTGATTGAATACTTCGCCTTCTCTAAGTGTAACAAACTTTCTGAGCTCTTCTGTTGGGAAAATGGTATTTCCGGTTATTTCAATATCTTTTATAACCATACCGTCAGCTATGAAAATCGTAAGACTTCCATCCTCAGTCCAAGACATATCTTTGACATGAGAAGGTTTGAGAAGATAACCAAGTTCTTCATCATAGTATTGATTGATCGCGGCGAGATCAGTGTAAAGATCTTTGGTGTTGAGAATCTGCCCTATTTTAACAGTCATAAGAAAGCGGAGTTTTTCAGTGTCTGCAAGTTTATTTCCGACAAGTTGAATATTCTTCACAACAGGGTTTTCAAAAACAGAGTAAACGAGTTTAATACCGCCGATAAAATATCTCGTATCAACTTTCACATCGGTAAAATAGCCCATGTCAAAAATAGACTGAATATCGCGCTGAATCTTGCTTTCAACAAGTGGATCGCCTATTTTAACAGAAATTACGCTTATAATTTCATCTGTGGGAACCAAGTTATTGCCTTCAACAACAATCCCTGTTATTTTTGTGACGCTTTCTTCATCCTTTTTAGGATCTTCTTTCGCAGGAACATTATTCGTAGAATCTGTGTTTTCTGGTGCAGCAGTCTCGCTTACAGAAGGAGAAGCTTCCGGCTGAGTGACATTTTCAACTGTTTTTTCAGCAGGCTCGGAAACCTCAGGAGAGACATCAGGAAGAGGCTGAGAAGGTGTTGGTGTCACAACCGGCGTTTCAGTCGCGTCTGGAGAAGTTGTTTCGACAGGCGAAGCCGAAGAATCAGGTTTTATTACGGGCAATGTGGCAGAAGTCACTGGAACCGGGACGCTTTTTTCCTGAGCAGAGTTTTCTTCCGTTTTTGCAGCATTATCGACTTCCCCCATAACTGCGCCTGAAATTTCAACTTCAGCAGAGTCTCCTGATACAGCCACAGATGATGGTGGTAAAGAATCCTTGTATGCCAGAACAGAGGGGGAGCCTATCATCGTTAAAAAACAGACAAGCTGAAATATTGCAATTATACGGACAAATTTAACCTGCATGGAAACCTCCGGAGTTTAATATTCACAGAAATTTAATACTTATAAACTAATTTTAATTTATGCATTAATATCATCAAAATAGAAAGCAGTGAAATCTACTTACAATTCTACGGAAGTAGAGTATTTCCTGTTAATACTCTACATTAAAGGTAAAAAAAAAAGAACGGAGTATTTTCATCTAAACAACTGAAAAGAATATAGCATGGAGTCGTGAGGTCATATGCCGCAATATACAATTCAAAAAACGCTTGATTTTGCACGTGAAAAAATAGAAAAAGTCTTAGGTGAAAAAACAGATCTTTCTGCCCTGCGGTATACTCCGGGCGATGTTCAAGGGGATATCGCCTTCCCTTGCTTTCCGCTGGCCAAAGCACTCTCCAAAAACCCAAATCTTATAAGCAAAGAAACAGCGGAAAAAATAACATTCTCCGAATCAGATCTTATTGAAAAATGTGAAAGCTCAGGCGGATATATAAACTTTTTTATAAATTACGCCAACTTTTGTGAATCAGTTATTACGGATTATCTTTCACTTAAAGAACGCTATGGCAGCAGCCAAATGTTTGAAGGCAAAACCGCGGTCATAGATTATTCTTCTCCCAACATTGCCAAACCCTTTTCAATAGGCCATCTTCGTTCAACAAACATAGGAGCCGCCTTGTATCTCATACTTTCTTTTTCCGGATGCAAGGTTATAGGAGACAACCACATAGGAGATTGGGGCACCCAGTTTGGCAAACTGATCTACGCCTACAAAAAATGGGGTAAAAAAGAAGAAATAGAAAAAGATCCAATAAAAGAATTTCTAAGGTTATATGTCCAGTTTCACGATGAAGCAGGACTCAAGGGAGATGAACAGCCTGAAACGGCAGGTGATCAGCCCAATCCTATGGAGGAAGAAGCCCGCAGATATTTTAAAATGCTTGAGGACGGCGATCCTGAAATAACTAAGCTTTGGGAATGGATAAGAGCACTCAGCCTCAAGGATTTTCAGAGAGTGTATGATAAATTGGGCGTAAAGTTTGATGAAGTGCTCGGAGAATATTTTTATAATGACAAAATGGATGAAATAAGAAATCTCGCAGAGCAGAAAAACCTAACACATACAGATCCTGACGGAACAATGCTCATCCGCCTTGACGATTACGGAATAAACACTCCTCTGTTAATACGGAAAAAAGATGGAGCAAGTCTTTACGCAACAAGAGATCTTGCTTGTATTCTTTACAGAAAGCGCAAATGGAATCCCGATATGATTCTATATGTTGTAGGAGAAGAACAGACCCTTTATTTCAAACAAATCATCAAAACAAAAGAGCTGCTGGGAATAGAAAACTATTGTGAACATATACAATTCGGTCTTATGGTATTGCCTGAAGGCAAAGTTTCCACCAGAAAAGGCAATGTTATTTTTCTTGAAGATGTCCTTGAGGAAGCGAAAGACAGAGTGAAAAAACTACTTGAGGCACGGGATTTCACCAGCGAAGAAAAAGAAAAGATTGCTGAAATTGTCGGTATAGGAGCTGTCAAATATCATGATCTTTCGCAGAACAGAAAAAAAAGCATAACCTTTGAGTGGGAAAAGCTGCTGTCACTTGATGGCAACTCAAGCCCATATCTTCAATACAGCTATTCAAGAGCAAAAAGCATAATAAGGAAATCAAACACAATCAATCCTTCAGTATGGCATAAAGAAATCGATCTTACAGGAGAGGAGATTGTTCTGTTAAAAAAGCTTGCGCGCTTCCCTGAAACAGTTGAATCAGCCGCAACCCAATTATATCCGCATATTATTGCAGCCTATCTCTTTGAACTTGCCCAGGATTTCACTTCTTTTTACAGCAATGTAAAAGTTATAGGGGAAGAACACAATATAATGGAAAACAGACTTTTACTTACATCCTTTTATGCTTGCGTCGTAAAAACGGGACTTGGACTTTTGGGAATCGGTGTCGTGGAAGAAATGTAAAAAAGCTTTTAAGCAATAAAAAAACTGTGCCGAAAATTTTCGGCACA